>ERZ808051.3-NODE-3-length-307251-cov-6.695192_pt1 | contig 307251 bp, 264 predicted proteins | sample MGYA00380199_ERZ808051 | MGnify/ENA primary metagenome ERZ808051 (study PRJEB31490, sample SAMN06133391) | mouse gut metagenome | isolation source: J11 | host: mice | place: China: Chengdu | collected 2015-05 ... | reverse complement strand
GTAAACTGATACGTATGCTTTTTGGACTGCTGGCCAATGGCAAACTCTACTCTGTGGAAAAGAGTAGGTAATCCATAGCGGATATCAAACTTACGTTCTTTTGGGGCAGTAGGTCTATTAAAGTTACCCTTTTTCCAGAAAATCTTTTTTATTTTCCTCTTGACATTTTACCAAATTGCTTATTATAAAGTAAATAATGGTTTGAACTCCCCCTTGTGTACCAATATATAACAACACTCTCTTACTGGCAGATTTCATCGGAATCCAAAATCACTGTAAACGGTCCGTCATTCACCAGTGAAACCTTCATGTCCGCTCCGAAACTCCCCTCTTCCACTGCCCCAATCTCCTGCCTGCATTTGTCCACGATATATCTGTATAGCTCATTAGCAGCTTCCGGAGCAGCGGCATTTGTGAAAGAAGGCCTATTTCCCTTGCGGCAGTCCGCATAAAGGGTGAATTGGGATATGAGCAGAATTCCACCATTCACAGATTTCAGATCCAGATTGGTCTTTCCGCTCTCATCTCTGAAAATACGAAGGCCAACCAGTTTCTTTACCATTTTATCCGAAATCTCTAAAGAACGTCTTTTGTCCACGGTATCGGAAGCACTGATTCCGACAAACACCAGAAAACCTGCATCTATTTTCCCGATTACCTCTTCATCAACAGCCACGCTGGCTTCTCTCACCCTTTGTACAATAAATCGCATTTCTTGCTTCCCCCTGCCGGTATGTATTGACTATCTATTGTCTATCTACTTATTGCTATCGGACTTTTCATTTAAAGGATTATTTTCGTTTTGGGAATCAGCATCCTCGCTTTCGTCAGCATCTTCCTCTAAATCTGTGCCTTCGGATGCTTTCTTTCCTAAGTTGAGAGCCTTGATTCCGCTCCATTTCCAATGGAATCCCTCTTGAAGATGGCTTTTCCGCTGTTTATTTCCCTTTTTGCTTCCCGTATCTTTAGGAAGATGGTGAAATCCATCTTCGTCTACGTACTCTATATCTTCATATTCTTCTGAACCCTTGGGCATTTTCTTTTTTTCCAACATAGTGTTCACGATAGCTTTGACGGCTGCATAGATTACTGCAAATATGGGCACTCCCACGATCATTCCCAACACCCCATACAAGCCTCCGAACAAGGTGATCGCAAAAATAACCCAAAAGCCCGTCAGGCCGGTGGAATCTCCCAATATCTTGGGACCAAGAATATTGCCGTCAAATTGCTGCAATACAAACACGAAAATCACAAAATATACGCAGTTAAGAGGATGCATGGGATCTACTACAAAAATGAGAATCGTACTGGGAATCGCACCCAAAAAAGGTCCAAAAAACGGAATGATATTGGTTACACCAATGATCACGCTGACCAATGCAGGATAGGGCGTACCCATGATAGAGGTTCCGATGAAGCATAGAATGCCTATGCAAATAGAGTCAATCACCTTGCCCCCCAGAAAGCCTATGAATGTTCTATGGGTAAACCTAAAATTGCGAATGGTTATATTCGCCGTATCCCGCTCAAAAACTGCATAAATGACTTTTTTGATCTGCCCTGCAAAACGCTCCTTGCTGGCAAGCATATAGATAGAAATAATGAAGCCGATCACAAAATCCCATAGAACGCTCAACACATTCATGACGCTGACAGAAATGGTCTTGATAAGGGCTACAGTGGTAGGAATGATGTCTTTGAGCCACTTCTCCAATTCCGCTAAAATGCTGTCGATGGTTTTTGTGGCATACTGGCCCAATTCTGTATTGTCCTTGAATATCTGATTGATCCATGCAATCACATTGTTGGTATAAGAGTCAAAATTGCTGATAATACCCTCTACACTTGGGACAATCTGGGAGATCAGCATGGCAAATAAGATATAGATCATGGTCAAAAATAAAAAAACCGTGATCATGATGCCCACCACTCTGATGACAGAGTTTCTCTTTGCAGTCTTCTTTATTTTCAGTTTATCAAAGAGAGGGATCAAAAGCTTCGCCTCCAGAAAATTCAAAATAGGAGTCAGCAAATAGGCGATAGCCATCCCGAACACCACGGGCATAAGCACATCAATGATGGTATGGAATCCGGCAACAATATTTGAACTGTGGAACACGAAATAGTAGAATGTGATTGCGGCGGCTAAAACCAAAAAGGCCGTAACTCCCCAGCGGACATACTTATTATTGAGCTTGAATTTCATAAATCTGCCTTTCTCAATGGACGAGCTTCTTTTCTTTCCCGGAGCTTCTTCCATTAATTTTGAACTTAATGCGAAACTTGATGCGAAAAATACCATGAAAGCTGCTGTAAAGGCTTAATACGAAGCTATGACGTCAGCCCTGAAGCTACGTTTTCATTTGCGTACAGATTCATACACAGAAAAGCCCTGAGAGACTCTGCCTGCACTTACTATCATACTCTTAAAATCGTCACAACACAAGTAGCGTTTTTGTTTTTTGCAAATATTGAATGTACCCCTGATTCTTGGTCACAAAGAGATCTGCCGCGGCATTGAAATTCAAATGATTCATGGTAAATCGAACTCAATGAACCCGATCCAAACAGTCCAAAAGAATATGTGCGGTAATTTTCATGTGGCTTAGATCAGGGACTTCTGCCTGAATACGAGGATTCCTTAAATAGAGATCAGACAGAATATGAAATAAAGGTCAAACAAAAATCAAACCAATCGTCCTTCATATGGAGCCAGCTCAAACCGGATAAAATATCCCTTGTCATGATGGCATACCGGGCATATCTCAGGCGCCTTTTTGCCCTTAAAAACAAAACCACAATTCAGGCACATCCACTCCTCTTCTACATCCGATACAAAAAGCTTTCCTTCACGAATCAGCTTAGCATACCTTCCAAAGCGGTCGCCATGTACTTTTTCTATGGCTGCTATCTGAAAAAATGAAGCTGCTATCTGGTCGAATCCTTCTTTTCTGGCCGCATCTCCAAAGGATTGATAGACGGAGTCATGCTCCTCATATTCATTATGCTGCGCCATATCCAGCAGATCTGCAATATTGTCTGAAATATCCACCGGATATCCGCCGTCTATTAAAATCGTACTGCCCGCCATTTTCTGCAGATGCTTATAAAAGATTTCAGCATGCTCCTTTTCTTGAGACGCGGTGAAGGCGAAAACAGCGCTTATGACTTGCAGGCCGTTCTTCTTCGCCTGAGATGCCGCAAAGGTATATCTGTTTCGGGCCTGACTTTCTCCTGCAAAAGCTCTCATAAGATTATCTTTTGTCACACTATTTGAAAATTCTACCATGGCAAACTCCTTATTTTTTATTTGTATGTCCACTCCTTAGATCAATGCTCTTCTATCCTTGGCAGAGAGACATGCTATGTATTCAGTATGTCCATTAATCAAATAGAATATAATTGGCTATTGTATTTATTATCTAAAAATACTAAAATGGATAGAGATGTCAGATTCGTTATGATATCATATCCGAAGCGCTGTTAAAACTGTTAATATTAATATACGATATTAGGACAGAGATAATGCTGGGTTTGAGATACTTGAGATTATTGCTTAAGATCATATCAAATTCTTATCAATTCTGTCAAAATCGGAAAAGGAGGAATCATGAGGCTTCAGCAGGTATTGAGCTATGTGCGGCGGGCCATTGACGATTACGGAATGATTGAAGAAGGCGATCGGATTGCCGTGGGCATTTCAGGAGGCAAAGACAGCCTTACGCTTCTATATGCATTGCATGGGCTGAGGCGCTTTTATCCGAAACATTTTGATATACACGCCGTCACCGTTGACTTAGGATTCCAGAACCTGAATCTGAATGAGATAAAGGCTCTGTGCCGAAAGCTGGAGCTGGAATATACCGTAGTAGAAACGGATATTGCTCAGGTTATCTTTCAGGAACGTAAAGAGACGAATCCTTGTTCGCTGTGTGCAAAAATGAGAAAGGGTGCCTTGAATCAGGCAATGAAAGATGCCGGCTGCGGTAAAGTGGCCTATGCGCACCATAAGGACGATGTGGTGGAGACCATGCTCATGTCCCTGATCTTTGAAGGCCGATTCCATACCTTCGCTCCGGTGACCTTTTTGGATAGGACTGAAATTACAGTGATTCGTCCTCTTATTTACATGAATGAGGCGGACGTAATAGGATTTGTGAACAAGCATGCTGTCCCTGTGGTAAAAAGCCCTTGTCCTGCAGACGGATATACAAAGCGGGAGTATGTAAAGGAGCTCCTGCGGAGACTGAATCAGGAAAATCCGGGAGTAAAGGAAAGAATGTTCGCCGCCATTCAAAGTGGAGGTATAAAAGGATGGGGAGAACATACACACCATACGGCGGAGACATGAAGGAATGGGCGAACATACACACCACACGGCGGAGATATGAAGGAATGGAAGGACATCCGAACCAACGGCGGAGACATGAAGGAATCAAAGGACATCCAAACCATAGAATGGAGGTATCAAAATGGCCGTTATAAAGCAAAATAATTATCATGATGAACAAATAAAAGAAAATATTCAAAAAATGAGGGCTGTTTTGGATCAGCTGCCACTCTTCTGCAAGACGTTTTTCAGAGGAATAGAATCGTATACATCCGCCCGTACCCGATTGGCCTATGCCTATGACATAAGGCTTTTCTTTGAATATCTTCACGAACAGAACGCAATATGCGCAAAAATGGAAATCAAAGAATTTCCGCTGTCTCTGCTGGACGAACTGACACGTCTGGACATCGAAGAATATCTGGAATATATGTCTCTGTATCAAAAGGACGGCAAAGACATATCAAATTCGGAACGAGGGAAGGCGAGAAAGCTGGCAGCGCTGCGGACATTCTACAACTACTTCTATCAGAGTGAGCTGATCAAGAACAACCCTGCAGCTCTTGTGCCTCTTCCAAAGCTGCATGACAAGGAAATCATACGGCTGGAGCCAAATGAGGTGGCCATTCTCTTGGATCAGGTGGAGGATGGCACCAAACTCACTCCAAAAGAGCTGGAATACCATAAAAAGACCAAACTAAGAGACGTGGCGCTATTGACGCTGCTTCTGGGCACAGGCATTCGTGTGTCCGAGTGCGTTGGTCTGGACTTGCAGGACGTTAACTTTGATGTATGCGGAATCAAGGTGCGACGCAAGGGGGGCTATGAGGCTGTGGTGTATTTTGGCGAGGAGGTTGAGACTGCATTGCTTGACTATCTTGAGGAGCGGGAACATATCATTCCGGTTCAAGGAAATGAGAATGCGCTCTTTTTATCTTTGCAGAATCGCCGGATGTCAGTGCGCGCCGTGGAGAATCTGGTGAAAAAGTATGCCTCCAGAGTAACCACATTGAAGAAGATAACTCCTCATAAGCTGCGCAGCACCTACGGCACTACATTGTACAGAGAATCCAATGATATCTATCTTGTGGCTGATGTATTGGGACACAAGGATGTCAATACTACCCGGAAGCACTATGCGGCTCAAGAAGACGAGCGCCGACGAAGCGCGACAAAATATGTTCGTCTCCGGGAAAAAAACTGAAAAATATGTTCGTCTTTAAAAAACTGAAATCATATTAGTTTTCTTAATATATTCGTCTTCTTGAAAACTGAAATGTCCTGATACAGAAAGCTTTGATACAAAAGGTCTTGATACAGAAAGGTCTTGGTACAAGAAGCTTTAATACAAAAGGTCTTGGTACAGAAAACCCTCCTTGCAGAAAATCTTCATCTTAGAAAAACATTTGAATAATATGGTATGATCAAAAGCTGTCCCGGCGTGATAATAGAATGCTCATCTAAATGATTGATGCTTCTTATTTCAGCAAGGTAGACAGCTTTATTTCTATAATGGCCATAGTCAATATAATCATCCGCAAGGCTCCAGAGCGTATCCCCCGCCTCAATAGTAACGCTGGTATAGTATTTAAAACCGTCGCTGGCACTGGTTCTCACAGGATTTGCGAAGAGCAGGCAGACAAGAAGGATGCACAGAGCGGCCCATAAGCCAAGCAGAAACGGCATTGCTTTGCTTCGGCGGGCACGTCGGAGCAGGATCATCCTCCTATAGCTTCTGAGCTCCCCATCGTTCAGCTCATGAATTTTTTGGCTTCTGAGCTTCTTATCGTTCAGTCCATGAATCCTTTGATATGTTCTCACTTCGTTACACCCTCCTTTGCTGCCGTCTTCCATATTCTTTCATATCTTTCAATATGCTTCTATATTGTTCCATATTCTTTTATGTATTTTTCTATGGTGCCCTTTTTGTGGCGTCCATACGTTCGAGAACATTCGTTCTGAAATGCATTGTAATATAGGAACAGATGTTTGTCAATACAAAAAGCGAACATATTTTTGGAATATATGTTTGCTTTTTTCTTGTTTTTGTGCTACAATAAAGTTCGGATAATAAGAACTCATTAAAAGCGCACTTGACAGCTTCAGGTAAAATTTGGAGCTCCAAAAAATCGGAGGGATGTTATGGCTTTGGGAAAAATAACTGCTAAACAGCAAGAAATACTTGACTATATTAAGGATGAGATTCTGAAGAAAGGATATCCGCCTACGGTGCGTGAAATATGCGAGACCGTGCATTTGAAGTCCACTTCCTCAGTCCATTCTCATTTGGAAACTTTGGAAAAAAACGGCTATATTAGACGTGACCCTACAAAACCCCGGGCAATCGAGATCTGTGATGACGGATTTCAGATGGTGCGAACGGAAATGGTGAGCCTTCCGGTCATAGGCAGAGTGGCCGCCGGGCTGCCCATTCTTGCCGAAGAAAACATAGAAGAGTATTTCCCTGTCCCTGCCGATGTGGTGCCGAAGGGAGAGTCCTTCATTCTGAATGTCCATGGCGACTCTATGGTAAATGTCGGAATATTTGACGGTGATCGTGTATTTGTCAATGCATGCAGCAATGCTGAGAACGGCGCTATGGTTGTAGCTCTGATCGATGATTCCGCTACGGTAAAGACTTTTTATAAGGAAGACGGCCATATCCGCCTGCAGCCGGAAAATGATTTCATGGATCCCATTATTGTAGATGATTGCCAGATATTGGGCAAAGTATTCGGGGTTTTCCGCTTCTACCGCTGATTTTCTATATGCGGCTTTTCGGCGGCGACGGAAGTCTTTAAGGACATGTGTATAAATTCGGCTGTTTGACAGATATTAATACAGCCGGGATAGAAAAGCCGTGCAGAAAAGAGGTAAAATATGGGAAACAAGTTTTTGGATGGCACTGCCCTTACCATTGCCATTATCGGTGCAATAAACTGGGCTTTGATTGGTTTGTTCCGATTTGACCTGGTTGCCTATATATTCGGCGACATGTCGTGGCTTTCCAGAATCATATACGCCGTAGTGGGCGTTTGCGGACTGTACCTGATAAGCTTCTATATGCACCTCGGCAGAAGAAGAGAAGTCGAATAAGAAAGCTTGAAAAAGGGAAGCCTTCCTCGGATTTCCGAAAGAAAGGCTTCCCTCTTTCACATGATATATCAGGACATCTGAAATTCTTTCACATCTATTTGCTTTCCGTCCCGCCAGATACGCTCTAGGTCGTATAGCAGCCGGTTCTCCTTGTCAAAAATGTGTACGATTACATCTCCGAAATCAAGCAAAATCCAGTTTGCCGTCTGATAGCCCTCGGTCTGTTTTTCCGGATACCCCGCTCTTCCAAGCTTTTCCTGCACATTATCGCACATTGCCTGAATCTGGCTTTTGTTTGATCCCCCGGCGATGATAAAATAATCAGCGATCACAGAAACTTCGCTGATATCGATCACGTGGATATCCTCCGCCTTTTTATCTTCCAAGGCTTCAATTGCCAGCCTTGTCATTTCCTTCGCAGTATTGTTTTCCATATTATCCCTCCTTCACTTCCTTGTCTGAAGCCGTTGATTGACTTGAAAGATGCTGCCATGTCGCTTCGGTCATGGGATCAATATCCCCTCCGGAGTCTTTCAAGTAATTTAAAGTGTCCTCCAGAATCTTGAGCATTGCCTTATCGATATCTACGAAAGCCAGCATTCTGATTTCCGCAAGATTCGGTGCATGTTTCCGGCATGGCTCAATATAGTCGGCAATAAAGACGATCTTTTCCAAAAGGCTCATGCCCTGCCTTCCTGTGGTATGATTGCGAATAGCATTCAGAACGTCCTGATTCTTGATGCCGTATTTTTGTTTTGCCAGATAGGCCCCTACCTTTCCATGCAACAAGAAAGGATTCTTCTTTTCCAGCTCCGTCATAGGGATCTTGTTTTTGCGGCAGATAGAAAGCCTTTTCTTATCGCTGAGACATTTGGCACAGTCATGAAGCAATCCTGCCGTTCTTGCATTTCTGATGTCTTCCCCGTAGCGCATGGCCAGAGCCGCAGCTGTATATTCTACGCCCAGCGTATGCTCGAAGCGCTTTGCGTCCTGCAGCTTTTCCATAGCATTTCTGATCTTTTTCAAATTAGTCTCTTTCACGGTACAATCCCTTTTCCTCGATATAGGATAAAACATTGTCGGGAACCAAATATCTGATGCTCTGCCGATCACGGACACGCTGACGGATTTCCGTGGAGGATAGGGACATCCTCAAAAAAGGAAGCACCATAATCCTCCCTCCGAATTTCTGCTCCAAAGCACATCTCTTCTCTTCCATCTCCTCCGTCAGAGCACGGTCTCTCACTGCTGCAATGACGGTACAGCATTGAAATATTCTTTCCGGATATTTCCATGTTTCTATGGAGAATAAGCAGTCTGCGCCGAGGATAAAGAAAAAGGAGTCATCAGGATATCTCTTCTGAAGCAGTTCCATGGTCTCATAGCTGTAGGTAGGGGCTCCTCGCTGAATTTCTATATCCAGACAACGGAAAAGAGGGTTTCCTTCAACAGCAAGCTGTGCCATCCGAAGCCTATGTTCAGCCGGAACGATTTCACGGGGATTCTTCATATAGGATGCCCCTGTAGGGATGATCCATACCTGATCCAGCTCCACTGAATCCATGGCCCACTCCGCCAGCATCAAATGTCCCAAATGAATCGGATTGAAGGTTCCCCCCATGATCCCTATGCGCCTCATGGCAGGATGATCTTAGGCTCGTCTTTGTACGGCTTGTACAGAACGATCCTTTTGCCGATGACTTGTACTACCTGAGAATGGGTTCTTTCCGCTATCACATCCGCTATCTCATTGGGATCGTCCCCGCAGTTTTTAAGCACGGCAATTTTTATCAGCTCATTCTTATTGAAGGTCTCTCCGATAGCATTGGTCAGTTCCGGCGTCAAACTAGACTTGCCCACCTGAAAAGTAGGGTTCAGGGTGCTGGCAAGACTCTTCAAATATGCTCTCTGCTTGCTTGTCATAATATTTCTTCCTCTTTATATTTTATAACTGTGAAGTAACTGTTAAGTTCGGTTTTAACTGGACGTTTCAACTGATCTGTTATAACTGATCGACTTTAACTGATCGGTTTCAACTGATCGGTTTCAACTGATCTGTTTTAACTGGACGGTTTTAACTTTAGAGTAAATATTATTTGTAATAATCGAAGGTAAGACCGTACATACGAACGGTATCTCCATCTTCGATGCCCAGTTCCTCCAGCTTAGTCAGAATTCCGCTTTCCTTCAGGAACTTCTGGAAAAATGCGAATCCTTTTTCGCTGTCCAGATTTGTGTACCCCAGCATCTTGTCGATCTTGGGGCCTGCAATGACATATTCATCAGCGTCTGCATCATACGACACTGTATAGGCTTCCGCTTCCGCCTGTACCCCCGCCTGTTCGGGAAAATACTCTCGCTCAAAAACGGTAACTTCCTGTCCCAGATTCTCAAGCATTTCGTTGACACGATACAGAAGCTCCCGCACACCCGCACCGCTTACTGCTGAGATCGGGTATACCGGAATGCCTTTCGGTTCAAATTCAGCCTTGATCGCTGCAATGGAATCATTTTCCTTGTCATAGATGGCATCTATCTTATTGGCGGCAATCACCTGCGGACGTTTTGCGATGTCCGCATTGTAAGCGTCCAGCTCCTTATTTATGGCGTAGATATCGGCCACGGGATCCCTGCCCTCCGTGCCTGCCGCGTCTACGATATGAATAATCACCTTCGTGCGTTCGATATGGCGTAAAAATTCATGTCCAAGCCCCACGCCTTCCGATGCACCCTCAATGAGGCCGGGGATGTCCGCCATCACGAAGCCTTTCGTTCCGTCCAGATCTATCACCCCAAGATTGGGATTCAATGTAGTGAAATGATAGTTGGCAATCTTTGGTTTCGCATTGGAGACTCTGGCCAGCAGAGTGGACTTACCTACATTGGGCAGACCTACCAGACCTACATCGGCAATGACCTTCAGTTCCAGCATGAGATTCAGCTCTTTGGCCGGCCGACCGGGCTGCGCGTATTTCGGCGCCTGCATGGTACTGGTGGCATAATGCTGGTTTCCGCTACCGCCTCTGCCCCCCTTCAGGAGAACGATTCTCCGATTGTCACCGGACATATCTACGATCACCTGTCCGCTTTCAGCCTCCTTCACCACCGTTCCCTGAGGAACCTTCAGTACAATGTCCCGACCGTCCTTTCCCCGGCAGTTTTTCTTGTCTCCCGGATAACCGTCCTCAGCCTTATACTTTCTCGTATTTCGGAAATCAATGAGAGTGTTCAGTCCCTCGTCAACCTCCAAAATCACGTCGCCGCCCTTTCCGCCGTCTCCGCCGTCAGGCCCGCCTGCAGGGACATACTTTTCTCGGCGGAATGAGACGCATCCGTCACCGCCCTTTCCGCTTTTCACATAAATCTTAGCTCTGTCTGCAAACATCGCGCCACCTCTCTTCCAACGATTAACCGGACGTAAAAACAAGGACTCCAAACCATAAGTTTGAAGTCCTTCTGATTCGGCTTAGTTCTCTACGGGATAAACAGAAGCCTGCTTCTTGTCTCTTCCTTTTCTCTCAAAACGGAGGACACCGTCAACCAGTGCGAACAAAGTATCATCTCCGCCTCTTCCTACGTTTACGCCCGGATGAATCTTTGTTCCTCTCTGCCTATAAAGGATATTGCCGGCCCTAACAAACTGTCCGTCCGCCCTTTTTGCGCCCAATCTTTTGGACTCGGAATCTCTGCCGTTCTTGGTGGAGCCGACTCCCTTCTTATGAGCGAAAAATTGAAGGTTCATATTCAACATGGTCTACACCTCCTCATATTTTACTTGTAAATACTTTTCTCCATATTCCCTGCTCAGATTCTCCAGAGAAAATATCATGGAATCCAGCAAGAAAACGGATTTTTCCTGCAGATCGCACTCAAAATCACATTTCAGGAATCCCGTTTGCGCATTCTCCGTCACAGTCATATGCTCTCCGGCCAGCTGCTCCAGCGAATTGATGGTTCCGATGGTCAACGCAGATATAGCGGCACAGAGAATGTCCGGTTTACCGCGCTTGGCATATTCTGCATGTCCTATACACTGAAATCCCTTATAGGAATGATTCCGATTTCTGCGAATCAATACAGTAGTCATAATAGTCAAGCATTGATCTTGTCGATCTTGATCTTGGTATACAGCTGCCTATGACCCTGCTTCTTGTGGTAGCCGGTTTTTCTCTTGTACTTATATACAATGATCTTCTTGCCCCTGACCTGCTCCATGACAGTGGCAGAAACCGTAGCTCCGGAAACAGCTTCGCCAACCTTCAGGCTTCCGTCGCTTACTGCGATTACCTGATCAAAGGTAACGACGCTTCCAGCCTCCACGTCAAGCTTCTCCACACGAATCACATCGCCCTCGGAAACCTTGTACTGCTTTCCTCCCGTTGCGATAATAGCGTACATGCTCATGCACCTCCTCTTTATGAACCCCAAGGTCCATTTACTCGCTGACTTTGGTGGTATCCCACGGATACACTTGCACCGAGCCATGCGGCAAAACGGCATAGGATGACCTACACACCAAGACATCATAGCATGACATGCCTGATTTTGTCAACAGTTTTGTTGATTTTTTGGCAGTTTTTTACACGCTCTTCTTTTCAAAGTCCTCCACGTACTGGGTGATCAGTCTTACCGTGCCTTCTACGCCCAGCACGCTGCTGTTGATACAGAGATCGTAGCTGTCGGCCCGGCCCCATTTCTTGGAAGAATAGTAGTTGTAATAGCTCTGGCGCTGTTTGTCCTTCTTGATGATCATATCCTTGGCCTTGCTCTCGGTGAGACTGTATTTCTCCATGACCCGCTGGACCTTACTCTCTTCATCCGCATAAATAAACAAGTGTACTACGTTTGTCTTGCCTGCCAGCGCATAATCGGCGCAACGGCCGACAATCACGCATGGCCCCTCTTCGGCAACCTTTTTGATCGTGTCGAACTGGGCGAGAAAGACCTTATGGCTGATGGGCATATCCACAAATGATGACGCATTATAGCCGAATGAATAAGTATCCATCACCAGATTATATAAGAATGAATTCGTAGGCCTCTCGTCGTGATTCTGGATCATCTCCTCACAGAAACCGCTTTCCTGAGCGGCTCTGGTAAGCAGCTCCTTGTCATAGCACTTAATTCCGAAATACTCCGCCAGTTTCTCTCCGATTTCTCTTCCCGCCGAACCGAATTGTCTTCCGATCGTAATAACTGTATTCATAGGCAGACCCCTTTCTGTATAGAATTCATTTCCCGTCATATGACCTTAGGGGAGACTCTGCTCCGCCATCGATTTATTATATTATACATCATTACGGGGAAATAGACAATATTTTTTGAGCTTTCATAAGATTTCCAACAGATGTCTGAAGTATTCGGGCAAAGGGGCGTCTGTCTCTACATAGGAACCCGTTTCCGGATGCCGGAAACCAAGAATCTTGGCATGAAGAGTCTGGCCCTGCAGGCGAAAGGGATGTTTTCTGCAGCCGTAGATTTCATCCCCCAGCAGAGGATGGCCCATATCCGCCATATGGACTCTGATCTGATGGGTCCGTCCCGTCTCCAGCCGGCATTCCAAATAGGTATAGCTGTCAAAACGCTCCAGCACACGGTAGTGGGTCACGGCCTCTCTTCCGTTCTTTGTGTTCACGGCCATCTTTTTTCGATCTGTAGGATGTCGTCCTATGGGCTTTTCTATGGTGCCCTCATCCTCCTTCAGCACGCCGTGACAGATAGCATGGTACCGCCTGACGATGGAATGCTCCCGCAGCTGCTCCGCGATACAGATATGTGCCTTGTCGTTTTTGCACGCGATGATGGCTCCGGTGGTATCCTTGTCGATGCGGTGTACGATTCCAGGCCGCAGGCTTCCGTTCACTCCCGACAGCCCCTCCCTGCAGTGATACATCAGAGCGTTCACCATGGTATGGCTGTAATGTCCTGAGGCGGGATGCACCACCATCCCCTTAGGCTTGTTCACTACAATGACATATTTGTCTTCATACAGAATATCCAGCGGGATATTCTCGGCCTCGATGTTCGGTTCCACGGCGTCAGGCAGCAAAAAGCTGACACTGTCATCCACCCGCATTCGGTAACTTCCCTTCACGGGAACGCCGTTCACCATAACGGCGCCTTCCCGAATCATCTTCTGTATGAAAGAACGGGATAAAGAATCCATAAGCAGTGTCAGGCACTTATCGATTCTTTCATCCTCCATCTCTTCGGTTATTTCGAAGCAGAACCGATCCATTTCAAATCCTCTTCCTTATACACAAACATGAACAGAATGAATAAGCCGATAGCCGAAAGGACAATATAACAGTCCGCCACGTTAAAGACGGGAAAATGGATCAGCACGAAAGAAATGAAATCCACTACAAAGTCATATCGGATACGGTCGACGATATTTCCCAGCGCGCCGGCAATGAGGACAGCTGCCAATATATGTACGGCCAGAAACTTTTTCTTCACCGGAAGTTTCCACAAGAAAAAAAGAACTGCAGACAAAAAGACAAAGCCCATAATCAGGATAAATACCTTTTGTCCTTGGAAAAGACTGAATGCAGAACCAGTGTTTTCCAGATATTGCAGCTCCAGAACGCCGTCGATCAGCGGCACTGCCGGATTGCCCTTCAAATGCCGGATCGCAAGATGCTTTGTGTACTGATCCAATAAAAATAAAACCAGCATCACCGCCGCATCAATGATATACAGCTTTGCAAATCGTTTGTCTCTATGCATGGGCATCCTCTTCACTGAAATAGATTTCTCTTATGGCCGCCAAAAGCTCCTCGTCCGTCACAGTGCTGTCGAGAACGGCCCTGCCGATCTTTTTGAGCAGTACAAACTTGATCCTGCCGGATTCCATCTTCTTGTCCGCCTTGGTCAGCCGGAGAATCTCGTCCGGATCTATATCATCTATGGAAATAGGCAGATAAAACGGCACAAACATATCACGAATCTCATAATACTCTTCCATGGAGAGCATTTCCCGCTTCCAGGATATGTAAGCGGCAGCAACGGCTCCCAATGCCACGCATTCTCCATGAAGCAGCTGAAAATCCTTCGCTTTTTCAATGGCATGGCCAATGGTATGACCGAAATTGAGCAAGGCGCGCTCCCCCTGTTCCAGAGGGTCTTTTTCTACCACCAGCTTCTTTACAGAACAGCTCCGCAGAAGCATTTCCTGCAGAACGGCCATATCTCTGTCGCAGATCTCATACATGTTTTCAATAAGCCATTCATAAAAAAGGGCATCTTTTATCAGACCGTGCTTCATTACTTCGCCAAAGCCGGAAAAATATTGTCTGCTATCCAGCGTCTGCAAAGTGGAAAGGTTCACATATACCAGCCGGGGCATCTTGAAGGCGCCTACCATGTTCTTGTAGCCGTCAAAGTCCACCCCCGTCTTTCCCCCGATGCTGCTGTCGCACTGAGATAACAGCGTGGTGGGAAGCTGCACGAAATCCACTCCCCGCAGGTAAGTGGCGGCGGCATAGCCCGTCACATCTCCGACCACTCCGCCTCCAAGCGCAAGAAGCATGTCCCGGCGGTCAAAGCCTTCCTGAATCAAGTATTGATAAATGCCCTTCACGGTATCCAGCGTCTTATTTGCCTCTCCCTCCGGAAAGACATACTTTACAGCCTTCAGGCAGTTTCCATCCAAGCAGGACAGAACCTCATTCCCATACAGCTCATCGACCTTGGAGTCAGTTACGATACAAAGCCTTTTGCCGCCGCACCCCAGAACATCCAGTTCCTGCCAAAGTCCCTGAAAGGACTGCTGGAATACGATGTCATAGCAGGGCTTTCTGTTATATGAAACGGATAATCTTTCCGACATAAACTTTCATGCCTTTCTCTTAATTGTTAATGGGTAAATCGAAGGAATCTCCAAAAATATCCTGAAAATCGCCTGATATGTCCACGCTGGCAGGAGTGATAATGAATATGTAGTGGGATATCTTCTGCAGATTCCCTGCGATTGCGAAGCAAGAGCCGCTGGTGAAGTCAATGATCCGCTGCGCAATGTCCACATCCAAGCCCTCCAGATTCAGAACCACCGTCCTATTTGCCAGCAGCGTCTCCGTAATCTCCCTTGCATCTTCCACAGATGTAGGTTTGATCACACAGACCTCCATACCGCTGCCGCTCACGACCCTTCTGGACGCCGCCTGCTTGATGGGAGTGATCTTGCTGCTCTGGGGCTGCCGCTTTAATGCAGGAGAATTGTCTTCATAATCCTCTGTGTCTCTGGACCGGGAAGCTCTTCTCGGCGCAGGTACAGAATCCTCTTCCTCATCATCTATATAATCGTCATCATAATACTCTTCTTCCTCGCCGTTCAATCGCATATAGTTCAAAAATTTGTCCATCACACTCATTCTCTATTACCATGCCTTTCACTCACTGATAGTCGCGCTCCCCAAAGATTCCCGTTCCGATCCTCACATATGTGGCCCCCTCTTCTATCGCTACAGGAAAATCCCTTGTCATCCCCATGGACAACGTGGCCATATTGACATTATCAATGTTTTTTTGTTGTATGTCAACAGACAATTGCTTCAATCTATGAAAATAATGGCGGTTGTCCTCCGGAGATTCCGTATAAGGAGCGATGGTCATAAGCCCTTTTACGGATATGGCCGGCAGCTTTGCAATGGATTCAACCAGACTGCAGGCCTCTTCCACAGTGGTTCCGAACTTGCTCTCCTCCCCCGCCACATTGACTTCTATCAGGATATTGGCAGTGATCCCCTTTTTAGATGCCTCCTGACTGATTTCCTCCGCAAGACGCAGAGAATCCACGCTATGTATCAGCGAAACCTTGTCCACAATATACTTGACCTTGTTTCTCTGCAGGTGTCCGATCATATGCCAACGGACATCTGCGGGAAGCTGGGGTATCTTGTCCATCAACTCCTGCACCTTATTTTCTCCGAAATCCCGGACGCCTTCCGCATAGGCTTCCTTCAGCATGGAGACCGGCATGGTTTTGCTCACCGCAATCAGCGTCACCTCGTCACGATTTCTGGACGCCCTTCTGCAGGAACTGCAGATCTCAGCCTCCACTGTCTTCAAATTCTCTCCTATCATCTCAAATCGCCTCCATGGGATGGTCATTTCTGGTTTATGAACTGGTCGTCTCTGACGGAATCCGCATCCAACACGATATAATCGTAAACGCTGAGCCCATATTTCGTGTTTGGCTTTACAATTGCATATTCCTCATTCTGATAGAGAATGCTGATCTGTTTGAAATCCGCATAACCTTTGTTCATATTATAGACCCCGATCAATGTGGCCCGCTTGCTCACAGTGAAGCTTTCCTGACTGTCCAGCTTGTACAGATTGTTCCCCACATCCAAAAAAGAGCTGTCCACATAATACTCCTTGGTCTCACTGTCATAATTATAGACGGATATCTCTATGACTTCACTGGAAATGGTTCCGTCCTCCTGATAGCGCTGACGGATGATACTGTCTCCTCCGTTGTTGCCGCCGGGAATCACATAATCTTCCGGAATCAGGAAAAATTCCTTCTCCACAATTGATGATACCGGTATCTTTAACCCTACTTCATCCTCCACGATCAATTCAATGTCAAGGAATCTGTCAGACATAAAGGTTATCATAGAATTTGTGAAAAAAAGCTGCAGGTAGGTGTTTCCGTCCCCATTGGACAAAAGCTTGGCTTCCCCCCAGGACTCATACTGGTTCTTGAGAAAGCGGACCTTCACAAAACCCTCCTCCTGCAGCTGGGCTCCTCGGCTGGCTTCAATGGGAATAACCACGGACCAGATTTCGTTGGTGGACAGCTTATAGACCGCATCCCCTGCGGCCATCAGAGAATTTCCGACCATCCTTTTCTTTTCGTAAGTCTCTTCCTCAAATATGTCCATGTTCACATTCTGGGCCGTCAGATCCTCATATCCGTCCACCCAGTAAGCCACGATGCCCGTTCTGGGCGAATAGGAACGGTTGACGATATTGATGCCGGAAGATCCGTCCAGATCCTCCACGTTCTGCAGCATGGCGTCATTGGCCAGCTTCAGCAAGGTATTGTTCAGCGACTGCTTGAAATCATAAGTACTGCTGAAATGAGACGCCTCGAATCCATGGGCAAAATTGGCCAGCTCGCTGCGAAACTCCATGAGCTGTTTGTCGCTGAGAGAATTTTCCGCCAGACTGCTATTGGAGATCTCCTGACTGAGCCTTCCTGTCTCGTCCACAATGTAGACCAGATCATCTTTGGCCACCCGCTCGCCCTCACGGATATAGTAATTGACATATCCGGCGGTCTGGGCGTACACAACGGTCTCATCCCGCAGAATCACCCCCCTATAGATGGTGTCTGAGGTCAGGGATCCCTCCTTCACTTCATAGCGCACGATATGGCTGGTCTGAAAATACATGATGACGCAGATAACCACATAAATGAATATCCCGCCGAAAATGATCATGCCTATATTCAGATTGATGGGTTTCCTATACTTTCTGATCTTGCCCTTTGCCAATTCTGACTGCCTCCATATAAAAGCCCCGGCTGTTTTCCGAGGCTTTCATGTGTATACAACAGTATAGTGGAGCTTTCCATACTTTATTTATAAAGAAACGACGATTTTATCCTTGAGGTCAGCTGAGAGTTCCGACTCATCCACAGAAACGCTTAAAATGAAGTCCACATCATGTTTCATGCTGAGCTGTTCCAATTTATTTACGGCAGGGGTGATATCTTCTCCCTCCAGACATGCGATCTTCAGGAAGCTGTCGAAATACATCTGCTGCAGATCATGGTCCTGAGAGATGATGCCGCTTACGAATCCCAGAAACTCGTTGCTGTTCTCGATTATGAACTGGGACACGTCGATTAATCGTACCTTGTTGTTCAGCTCGAACATATGCTTCGTGCTCTTGTCAAGATACACTATATTGCCTGAAATGCCCTTGATTTCGCCGTTTACCTTGTCCAACAGCTGCTTTGTCTTACCCTTGCCTTTTCTGCCTACGATTAATTGGACCATTGGAAACCCTCCTATTGTAATTTGTTAATTTTGTATTGCCCTTACATACATTATAAGGGAAAAGGAGTTAAAAAACAACCTCTATTTATGAATCTCGTCAAGTAAATCGATCATCTCGTTATAATTAACATCCCTTGACTGAGCGCCCAAAATAATGGAAATATAGGGGGAACCGTTCTCGTCTCTGGTAAACAGCATGAGACAGTGCCCCGCCTCATTGGTGGTGCCCGTCTTCCCTCCGATCACCGTGATATTTGCCGGAGGCTGGTAATTCCCGCGCAGGAACTGGTTCGTGGAAGGCTTGTCAAATGACTTCTCTCCGCCGTTCTTGTCATAAAAAACCGTCTGGTAGCCGGACATATGAATGATCTCGTTGAAGGTATCGTTCTTTATGGCCTCATTGAAGATCAGGTATAGATCATATGCCGTGGTATAATGGTTGATATCCGTAAGCCCATGGGGATTGGTAAAATTGGTGTTGGTAGCCCCAAGCTCTCTGGCCTTGGCGTTCATCATCTCCAGAAAGTGCTCCACGCTTCCACCGATGTTCTCCGCGATCAGCATTCCCACATCGTTGGCAGACCACACCAGCAAAATACGAAGCGCCTGATCCAGTGTCATGGTGTCCCCAGGTTCCAGACCGCACAGAACAGCCCCTGACTCAGTGATCTTCACTGCATCCGTAGCCGTCAGGACCTGATTTAAGGTTCCGTTCTCCAAGGCCACAAGCGCTGTCATCACCTTGGTGATGCTGGCCGGATGAAGGCGTTCATGCACATTTTTCGCATAAAGCACAGTATTGTCCTCCAGCCGGAAAAGCCCCGCCGCCTTGGCCTGAGACATATCCACCCGCTCGTCATCCGTCAGGTCTGTGGTAGCCACGCAGAGATTCGTAGCAAAGGGCACGGCAGTGCGCCGCTCTTGTCTGGAGACCATATTGAAGGTGCTAACGTCATAATCCGCCTGATAGGCCATGGTGTATGACTGGCTGCCGCATCCGCCGAGGAAAGCAGCCATCAGGAAAACCACGCAGGCAAAGCAGGCCATCCTTCGAGACGTTCGGAATACAGCCCTTCTCTTTGTCATTCTTTTTTTCTCATTTGTACATCTCACGCCACTCTAAATCTCCTCTGTCCAAGGATTTGATCAACAGCTCCGCACTTGCCAGATTTGTGGCCAGCGGAATATTATGTTTATCGCATAGGCGAACCACATTGTTCACATCCGGTTCATGTACCTTGGGCTTCAACGGATCCCGCAGAAAAATCACCAGATCCATCTGGTTATGTTCAATCTCCGCACAAATTTGCTGTTCACCCCCCAAGTGCCCTGCAAGAAATTTGTGAATGTTCAGATTCGTAACCTCCTCGATGAGCCTGCCTGTAGTGCCTGTGGCATAAAGATCGTTTTTGCTCAATATCCCCCTGTAAGCGATGCAGAAATTCTGCATCAGTTTCTTTTTCGCATCATGCGCGATCAATGCAATGTTCATGCCCATACCCCCGTTATAATTTAGTTTTTTTTGCCTGAAGTCTTACGTTCAGAACGAACCCCATTCCGGCAAAAAGACTCATCAGCGAAGTCAGCCCGTAACTCACGAAAGGAAGCGTGAGCCCTGTTGTGGGCAAAATGAAAGTAGCTACGCCGATGTTGAAAAAACCTTGAAAGGCAACCAGTCCCCCCATTCCGGCCGCTATGATCGTACCGGCAACATCCTTTGCCTTCCGGGCCACAGAAACACATTCTATGGCTATAGCGAACAACAGCACGATAACCACCACGCTTCCCTTGAAGCCGAATTCCTCACCGATCACCGAAAAGATCAGATCCGTCTCCGCCTCTGAAAGGAAGTTGCCGTTCTTCAGCGAAGTGATGGCATTGTTTTTGTATCCCTTTCCCTCCAGCTGCCCCGATGCTATGGCAGTGACGGATTTCAGCTGCTGGTAGGCGTAGGTGCTGGCGTACTCCTCCGGATTCACGAACGCCAGAATGCGGTGTCTCTGGTTGCTGGTAATCAGCTCGCTGCCCGGCTGGAGAGCCAGAGAGATCACCAGCGCCGCCGCAGGTATGGCCACTGCCAGAGCGCCGAACACCACCTTCAGACTCAGACCTCCCGCGAACATTATGATACAGAACATGGCCAGAATCACGATGCTGGTGGACAGATCCGGCTGCTTAAACACTAAGAACCATGGAACCGCGATCATCACCACACAGCTGGATACGATTCTTATCGTGTTCAATTGTTCCTTATGTTTCATAATAAACTGTGCGAAGAATAAAATCAACAAAATTTTGGCAGTTTCTGAAGGTTGGAACTGCAGACCGCCGATCTGCAGCCACCTTTGTGCCCCATGTGAATCCTCTCCCAGCTGCCAGACTGCCACCAGCAGCACGAGATTTGCCGCATACATAAGCCAATTGAGCTTCAAAAGCATCGTGTAGTCAAAAAACGAGATCACCACCATCACGAACGCACCGGCGATCACTCCGGCCAACTGTCTGGACTGGAGTGATTCCTCTGCGCTTCCTATGGCGATGACGCCGATGATGGACAATGCCAGCACCATCAGCACCAATTTAAAATCGTAATCCCGTATCCGATATCTTTTAAACATGATCTTCCGGAATTCCTTTCTTCCGTGTCTCCCCGCTCGCGGCTATTTAACTACATCCTGAGCGGATACATCTACAATGGGGATGCTGGCATACAGCGAAGGCATCTTGCCTCCTCGTCCCTTGCTTCCCTTAGTATTGATCTGGATCTCCATGTTCTCCGCATCGATCTTCATGTATTTTGATATGACCTTTGCAATATCCGTCTTGATAAGCTCCATTATTTCAGGCGAACAGTTCACCCTATCAGAGATCAGCAGGATCTTCAGCCTGTCCTTAGCAATCTGGCAGGAGCTTTTTCTGCGAAAAAAATGCCTCATGTTCACTCCTCCTATGCTTTGTGAAAAATACCCGAAACTCTGGTCCAGAAAGATATTCCCTTGTCAAAGTTGAGATAGGGGACTTCCTTTCCCTGCACCCGCAGAACTACATTGGCATAAGCCTGACCGGCGGGAGAACTGCTTCCTACCAGCGGCTCGCCCTGATTCGTGGCGATTACCACATTTTCATCATCTGGAATGACGCCGATCAGAGGGATTGCGAGTATGTCCACCACATCCTGCGCGGACATCATATCTCCCCGCCTGACCATATCCATCCGCAGCCTATTGATGATCAGCTCCATCTGCTTGAAGCCGTTGGCCTCCAGCAGGCCGATGATGCGGTCTGCGTCCCGTATGGCCGAGACTTCGGGAGTGGTTACCACCAAGGCCCTGTCGGCTCCTGCGATGGCGTTTTGAAAGCCCTGTTCGATTCCTGCCGGACAGTCCAGAACGATATAATCGAACTGTTCCTTCAGATGCTCTATGACCTTCACCATCTGCCCCGGAGATACCGCGGACTTGTCTCTGGTCTGAGCGGAGGGCATCAGATACAGCCCCGGATGGCGCTTGTCCCGTATCAGCGCCTGCTTGACCCGGCAGTTTCCCTCCACCACGTCCACCAGATTGTAGACGATACGGTTCTCCAGCCCCATGACCACGTCCAGATTGCGAAGCCCGATATCCGTATCGATGAGACATACCTTCTTCCCCAGCTTGGCCAGACCTGTTCCAACATTTGCGGTCGTGGTGGTCTTGCCCACGCCGCCCTTACCTGAAGTGACGACAATGACTTCGGAGTTTTTGCGCTCCTGGGAAAATTGATTTTCCATTCTCCTATCCTCCAATTTTGATATGTCGTCCTCCGGACATCTTAAGCAGGCCGCAGTTACCGGCTTATGTAAGCTAAAAAGTGTCCAGCAAATCTTTGGTAAGAGCTTCAAATACAATTCTGTCGTTCTTCACATATGCTATTTTCGGCTGTGCTTTGGTACGAATCTTCCATTTCGGCTGCTTCGTACCGGGTTTGTATTTGAAATCGCCGATCTTGATTCTTTCCGGCGTCATTTCAAGCGCTGCAATGAAAGCTCCCTCACGGCCGTTCCCGCCTGCATAGGCCTCGCCGTAGAGCCCGCCCAATATGATGACGTTCTTCGCACTGATAACCGCGCATCCCGGATAGATGTTGCCCAGTACGACGATGCTGTTGTCGGTTTCCAGAACGTCCCCGTTCTTCAGGTCACCTCGGAAAAACTGCCCCTCGCTCTCGTCCGCAAGCTTTTTTTCCGTATGGGCGAGGGCCCTGATATAGCTCTTGTTGGCGGCCTCGTCCCGGCTCACGATACAGATAATGCGCAGATCGCTGCTCTCTTGGATGGCCTCCAGAATACGGATCTCCTCCGGTCCTGAGACATCCCTTCCCTCTATGGACAGCACCATGGAGACATTGCCGAAAAAATTCCGGGCCTGAGAGAATTTGTATCTGACTTCTTCCAGAAGCTCACCGAAGGGAAGGTCCGGGTCCAGCCGAAGCGCGATCCCGTTGGGGAAACTTTTGATGATTACTGTCTCTTTCATGCCTGCCTCCTATAGTTCATTGGAAATTCCTCCCTCGGGGGCACTCGCCACTCCCGTGACCAGCTCATCCTCCTCTGCCAGACCATAATAATATTTGAAAATGTCTCTGGTCACTTCTGCCGCATAGTCGGAGGAGTACCCGAAGGGAATTCTTGTGGTGATGGTGATCTCCGGCTGTTCATAGGGCGCATAGCTGACAAACAATCCATGGTTCGGTCTGGACTTGCTCTGCTCCGCCGTGCCCGTCTTGCCTGCAACATTGACTGCCAGATTGCTGAATAGCCTCTTGTTCTCCAAAACCTGCCGCATGCCCAGCTGAATGGCATCCCAATATTCCTGAGGCATCTCAATCTTGTTGCGGATATCCGGCTGGAACTCATGGAGCAGGTTTCCCTCCGAATCCGTGATCTTGTCCAGAAGAGTCAGATTGTAGCAGGTGCCCCTGTTTGCCACGGTGGTTATATATCTGGCAAGCCCTACGGTAGTATAGCTGTTGTTGCCCTGCCCGATGGAGGAACGCACCGGATCCTGAGTGGAGACGTTAGGCGCGGTCTCCGAGAGCTCTATGCCGGATTTCTCCGTAAGCCCGTACATATCCGCATATTTTCGCAGAATCTCCAATCCTTCGCTCTCGATGTAGGTTCCGCTTCCGCTGGACAGCAGATATCCTACATTATAGAAGTAATAGTTGCAGGAGTCCCTGATGGCGGTGGTCACATTTTCGTTTCCATGCCCCCACAGCTGCCAGCATCTGGGAGTGGACGGAATTTCCCGAAAGGTTCCCACACAGTTGAACTCTTCGTCCAGAGTGATGACTCCCTCCATAAGTCCTGCGGTGGCAACCAGCATCTTGAAAGTGGAGCCCGGCGCCGCAGAGTACTGGGTGGCGTAATTGTACTGAGGATTGGACTTGTCGGCGTTCAGTTTTGCAAAGTATTCCGCATCGATGGAGTTGGCCATCTTATTATTGTCATATCCCGGATAGGACACCATGGCCAGAATATCTCCCGTATTTACGTCCGTGACCACCACGGAGGCATTGCACGGATCCAGCGCCAGCTGGGCAGGAGTGATGTTCAGGTAGTTGATGCGGTTCTTCATGAACTGATAGGGAGTGATGTTCCCTGCAAATATGGCTTCCTTCTCCTCCTCCGGCACCGTAACCTTTCCCTGCTCGCATAGGATCTGGCAGACTTGTCTGCCGTCTATCACATCGCTCAGAAGCATGTACTTAAAGAATCTCTTCTGAAATTCCGTATTTCGGTCTATCATGGAAATGATATATTCCACCGTCTTGGCGTATATCTCCGCAGAATCCGAATATTTGTCGTCCAGCTCCAGCTTGCTTACGTCGATCCAGTTCTGAGAGATGCAGTGTCTCAGATACTCGCCCAGACTGATGACCTCCTCCGTCTCCCAGGCAATATGGGTGGCATCGTCGGAATCCACGGCTTCCGCCATGATTACGCCGTTCCGCCTCAGAAGTGTCACGATATTGGTCTCATAGACCTGATATTCTGCAGAAAGCTTATTGTAGGGAGTGAAAGACTGTGTCAGCTCAAGGGTAAGCCCCTCATAGACGGCCCTCTTATATGCCTCATGGGCTTCATGCACCACCCTTTCCGTGTCGCCTGCCTCCGGGCTCTCCATATGCTTCAGATCTATGATGGAATTATCGAACATGGTGAAATAGACATCATAGATGGGAATTTTTATGTCAGAATTATCTGCATCCGCTGCAGCCTTATATTCCTTGGCATTGATGATCATGCTGGACACCAGTCCGGCCAGCAGCTGCTCCACCATATGATAGGACGCGATGGTCAGATCTTTGTCGATGGTGAGGTAGACATCCTGACCGGATCTGGCTTCCTTGCGCTCTTCGATGGATCTGACCTTTCCCATATTGTCCGTAAGTACCCGTTCATAGCCCTTCTCTCCCTGCAGCACCGTTTCCAGATAGGCCTCAATACCGCCCTTTCCCACTACATCATTGATGCTGTAGACATCGCTGCCCCTTCCCTGCTCTTCCATCTGGGCATTCAGGCTGGTGAGCTCTTCGGAGGAAATCTTGCCCGTATACCCCAGCACATGGGCGAAATACTGGCTGTCCACATACCTGCGCACGGTATCCTCCACGATGGACACTCCGGGAAGGGACTGGGAATTCTCCATGATGGCCACCACGGTTTTTTCGCTGACATTGGTGGCTATCGTGGTTCCGATGTACTTCCGGAAGGAGGTGAGGTTCATGGCGTACCGGATGGTGACCATTTTGAGCCAGTCCTCCTTGCTGTAGCCCTCTCCGGGCACAAAGCTGTCGTTATCGTCAGGATCCAGATATTGACCTATGGCAAAACCCGTATCCTTATTGCGGCTCAGGAACTCCATGACCTCCAGCGCGGTGGCGGTGCGCTGTTCATCCTTCAGATCCTCCACCAGCGCCACGCCGTACACATCGGCCAGAAACCGAAGCTGGCTGGTTCCCTCCACCGTAAAGGCAAATTCTCCGTCCTCGTTTAAATAGATTCTAAAATCCGTTATACATTTGTCGCCGTTTTTTTCCACCATCTGAATCAGACGGTAGACCACATCGTTGAGCTTTGCGTTCTTGGACCGCCCCGACTCAAAAGTATCCTCGATCTTCACGGAATATGCCAGCTCATTGTACGCCAGAACGTTTCCGTCCCTGTCGAAGATTTTTCCTCTGGTGCTGGCGATATCTCTGGTCTTCTCGATCTCCAGCACAAACTCCTGCAGATATTCCTCCCCGTGGACGATCTGCAGGTCGAAGCATCTGTAGATCAATATTGCGCCAAAAAGGGCAAACAGCAATGTGAACACCGTCAGCCTGCTGGTGATTATGCCGATTATCTTATCCCGAAATTCATCAAACAATAGTCATGCCTCCCCATTTGCCGCATCAGACGTTCTCACGCTTTTCAAGCTTTTCATTTACCTTCAAGATCAGAGGATACAGCAGCAATGTGATCAAAATCGTATACAACACTTCCGGCAGAATGATATGGGTGAAGTAATAGGAGAAATGGAACCTGCCGCGAAGCATAAAAGTCAGAACATAACATATAATTCCATAGGAGAGATCGCTGATGACGATCAGCGCAAGGGGAAGCTTGATATCCTCCGGATAAAATATCTTGCAGAACTTCCCGTTCAGATACCCTATGTACATCATAAGCAGCGCATAAAAGCCCAGAAAACCGCCGAAAAAGATATCGTTCAGAAGCCCGCAGAAAAAACCGATCACCAGCCCCTCCTTCTCTCCCCGCATGAAGCCGAAGGATGAAGTCAGGACGATCAATAGGTTCGGAACAATGCCTGCGAACGCCAAACTTGTGAAGACGCTGCACTGCAGAATAAAGCATATCATGATAAATGCAGCTACTATGATTTTCCGAAGCATACCGTCCTCCTCAAGCCCTAGTCATTCTGTCGCGGCCTATTTCAGATCCGTGATCACAATCTGATCATTCTGTCACGGCCTGTTTCAGATCCGTGATCACAAGCACCTCTCCAAGATGCTCGAAATCCACCGCCGGCACAAGAAGGCCCGACTTTGTCAAATTGTTGGGATCCTTGTTTATAGAGCTTATATATCCGATGAGGATATTGGGCAGATACTTGTCGCTGATGTCTGATGTCACCACCTTGTCCCCCTCCTTGACCGCATTTTTGCCGTCAAGCAGCTGGCTGAAGGTGATGCATCCCGTAGCCATGAGCTTTAAGTCGCCCAGCACCATCAGATTGTCCCCCGTAGAAAGGGTCATGCCGCTGACACTGCTGTTGTCGGAAATCACGGAAGTGACCTTGGCCCAGGTAGGCCCCACGGAAGTGATGCGCCCCACCAGCCCGCCCTCCGCGATCACATTCATATCTACGGAAAGCCCCTCGTTCTCTCCCTTGTCTATTATGAATGTCGAGTACCAGTTTCCCGTGTCCCTGCCAATGATTCTGGCGCCCACCTTGTTATATTCTCCGTACTGTTCATCCATGGCAAAAAGCGCCCTCAGTTCGTTCAGCTCATATTTATCCTGCTGCAGCAGCGTGTTCTCCTCTGTCAGAGCTGCCAGCTCCTCCTTCAGTCGGGCGTTCTCCTCCAGAAGATCCTTCACCTGCCCAAACTCGTCGGAGCGGTCCGACAGCCAGCTGCCTGCCTTTTCTATTCCCCGCTGGAAGGGCACGATGATATATCCCACTACAGTATTCAAAGGCTTGTCAAAAGCATCCGTCCCAAAGGTCACCAGCATCATGGCGGTACAAAGAAGTGTTAAAATAAAAAGGAGATATTTACTTGGCAGCGTAAACCGTTCTCCTTTTTTCTTTATGACAGGACTCATCTGCTCATCCCTTCAATCGCATAAGCTACGGATTTATAGTTGTCGTCCTTGATGATCTTAGCAAGGCCCATGACCACGCTGGCCAGCGGGTTCTCCGCCACATTGACCTTTAAGCCCGTGCCCGACGCAAGCCGGTCTGCCAGATGGCTGATCTGGGACGCTCCTCCCGTGAGATAGATGCCGTGGCGGTAAATATCCGCCGCAAGCTCCGGGGGCGTCCGCTCCAGAATCACCTTCACATTGTCGATGATGGTGTTGAAATGCTCCTCTAAGCACTCCACTACCAGCTTTGTGGGAATCTCCCGCTCTATGGGGAGTCCCGTGACGATGTCCCTTCCGTAGACGATGGCGCCTATCCCCTGCTGTTCCAGATCCCGCAGGGATATCTTCACCGTCTCCGATGTCTTGCCTCCGATGATCAGGCTGAACTCTTTCCGCACCGCAGCCCGGATGGCCTCGTCGAACTTCAGGCCTCCCGTCTTGATCAGGCGGCTCAGCACGATGCCTCCCAGAGACAGAATGGAAATCTCCGTGGTTTCATAGCCCACGTCCACCACCAGCACGCCCTGAGAATTCTTTACGTCGATGTCCAGCCCCAGACCGTCCGCCACGGCCTTCTCCACCACCATGATCTTTTTCGCCTTCACATTGGCGTCCTTGATGAGGTCATAAAAAGCCCTCTTCTCCACCTCCGTCACATCCGTGGGCACCGCGATGAAGAAATCGGCAGGCTTGCTGTTGCCCTTCTGCAGATCGGATATGAAATACCGCACCAAGGTCTCCATGTTCTTGATATCAGCTATGACACCATAGCTCAACGGATAAGATATATGAATATTGCCGGGCGCCTTCTCATACATCTCAAAGGCAGAATTTCCATACGCGAACAGGACATTCTTATTCTCAATGGCGATCATGTTCTTCTCTACCAGAATCCTATCATCGCTTCTGCTATAGATCTTGATGTTGTTGGTGCCTAAATCGATACCGAATGCGTTGCTTGCCAAAACGACAACCCCTTTCTAATGTAAAATGATGAACGGACTAGCTCACAAACCATTTGTTCTCCCTGAAGCTGACATGGCAGTTATCACCGATGACCACATGATCCAGCAGCGTGATCCCGATTCTTTCGCCCATTTCCCGCACATTGCGGGTAAGCTCCCGGTCTGCCCTGCTTGGGGTGGGATCTCCGCTGGGGTGATTGTGTACCAGCAAAATATTCACCGCCTTATACTCCAGAGCCGCCAGAAAAATCTCTCTGGGGGAGATGAGGGACATATTGACGCTGCCCTCGGACAGCTTCTTCTCGCATAGCATCTGTCCCTTGGCATCCAGACATACCAGCATCACACATTCCGTCTTCCGATGCCGCATATCTTCCATGAAATAATCCGCCACCTGTCTGGAGCTGGTGAAATTCTCGCCTATGCTTACTTTCGCCCGGCTCATCCTCTTGCACAGCTCCGTGATGCACTTGAGCTTTACTGCCTTTACCTGCCCGATGCCGCTGATGCCCTCCAGATCCTCCACGGACAGATCCTGAAGTCCGAGCAGCCCCATCTTCGGGTATCTGGCCATCCGCAGAACATCTCTCGCTGTCTCCAGAGCGCTCTTGCCTTTCGTTCCGGTGCGGATGATAATGGCCAGAAGCTCGGCCTCCGTGAGGGAGTCCGGCCCGAACCGCAGGAATCTTTCATAAGGCAGCTCGTCCGCTTTTTCTTTCGCAGTGTCTGATACGTTCTTTGCTCTTTTTGTTGCCACGCGTCTCCTTCTACCTTCTCCGACGCATCAAGGACTATCTGATAAACCGGTATACCACCAATGCGATTACTACGCCCAGAACGCTGGCGATGGTGATATGGATCGTCAGCCCGAAGGTCAGAACAAAAAAGCCCAGATTCAGCACCACCGGCGAACTCAGCCCGAACGACTCGCCGTAATTCAGAAAAGTGCCTTCAAAATAAGAGCCTATGAATCTGCCAATGACGAACCCAACCAGCACCAGTATCAGCAGCAGCCAGTTTATTCTCTTCAAACCGATACCTTCTTTCCTTTGTCATGCCTTCTTTTGTCATGTCTTCTTCCGTCGCACGCCGTCCGCAGATCCTAATAAAAGACGAATCCAGAAACGTTCGCCCCTATATAGTAACACAAAAAACAAGGGCTGTACACTAAAATCATAGATTTTATTTTGAGTTTTTTCTACATAAAATGCCATCCGCCAGCCCCTTGTCGGCAAGGGATTGGAGCGCTCTGAGTATGCCGGCCTTGGCGTGGGGCCAGGTAAGACCGCCCTGAAAGTAGACCGCATAGGGCGGGCGGATGGGCCCGTCGGCGGAAAGCTCGATGGAGGAACCCGACACAAAGGCTCCTGCCGCCATGATCACCTTTGCATCATAGCCGGGCATGTCCGAGGGCTGGGGCGACACATGGCTGTCCACAGGCGCCGCGGCCTGAATGCCCTGACAGAAGGCGATGACCCCCTCCGCCGTGCCGAAGGTGACTGCCTGAATGATGTCGTGTCTGCTCTCGCTGCCGGAGGGAACCACCGGAAAGCCAAGACCCTCAAACAGATTGGCCGCAAAGACCGCCCCCTTCAGGGCGGACGCCGTTACGGTGGGCGCAAGGAACAGTCCCTGATAAAAATCCTTCAGAATGCCCAAAGACGCTCCCACCTCCTTTCCCAGTCCCGGAGAGGTGAGGCGGTACGCAGCATTTTCCACACATTCTCTTTTCCCGGCAATGTATCCGCCGATGGGGGCCAGTCCTCCGCCGGGATTCTTGATCAAGGATCCCACCACCATGTCGGCGCCTACATCGCTGGGTTCTTTGGTCTCCACGAATTCCCCATAGCAGTTGTCCACCATGCAGATCACGTCCGGCTTAATCCCCTTGATGAAGGCGATAAGCTCTCCGATTCTGTCCACGGAAAGAGTGGGACGGGTCTGGTAGCCCTTTGAGCGCTGGATTGTCACCAGTCTGGTACGGGGACCCACGGCCTTCCTTATGCCGTCATAATCAAAACCGCCCTCCGGGAGCAGATCCACTTGGCGGTAGGTGATCCCATATTCTGCAAGAGAGCCTCTGGAGGGCCGAATGCCGATGACCTCCTCCAATGTGTCATAGGGTTTTCCCACCGGGGACAGCAGCTCGTCCCCGGGACGCAGATTGCTCATCAGCGCCAGCGCCAGCGCATGGGTTCCGCAGGTGATCTGGGGCCTTACCAGCGCATCCTCCGTATGGAACACCTTGGCATAAACCTCCTCCAATGTGTCTCTTCCCAGATCGTCATAGCCGTATCCCGTGGTTCCTAAAAGGCAGGCCTCGCTGACCTGACATTCCTGCATGGCCCTTATGACCTTCAGCTGATTATACTCAGCGATGCGGTCCACATCCTGAAAGCGCTCCTGCAGGGAATCCCAGATCCTGCTTCCGTATTCGTAGACCTCCTTTGAGATGCCCATCCGGGCGTATGCCTCCAGCAGGGACTCTCCCTGCATGATTTCGTCACTGTTCATTTTCAGTTTCCTCTCCGTTCCTTCTACTCACTCATAGTCTTATCGGCATTTTTAGTCTTATTGGATATGCAGCATCCTCCGGACATATGCCAGCATATACTGTAATATTTTGTCCTCATCATACTGAAACTCGTTTTTGTTTACCCAGATAACTTCTCTCTCCCGGCGAAACCATGTGAGCTGCCTTTTTGCAAAATGTCTGGTATCCCGCTTCAGTATCTCCACTGCCTCCTCCAGAGTGGTCTCCCCCTCCAGATAGGCCAGAATCTCCTTGTAGCCCAGTCCCTGCATGGAAACCATTCCCTTATGGCAGCCCATCCTCCGAAGGCCTTCCACCTCCTCTACAAGTCCCTTTTCCAGCATTTCGTCCACCCTTCGGTCGATGCGCCGGTAAAGCCTTTCCCGCAGGTCGTTCAGCACGAAATAACAGACATCATAGGCCGGAGGCCTTTCCCGCTCCCTTTCGTTATGAACGGATATGGGCTCCCCGGTGAGATAGAAATATTCCAGCGCCCGTATGATCCGCTTCCCGTTGTTGGGATGTATGGCCAGCCCGGAGGCCGGATCCACCTCCGCCAGCATCTTGTGAAGGTACGCCGTGCCCTTCTCCTCTGCCAGTGCCTCTAAAGAAGCCCGGTATTCGGGCCGGAAATCGGAGAAGTCCACATCCCGAAGCAGCGCCTGCACATAGAAGCCCGTGCCTCCCGTCACTATGGGGACATGGCCCCTTTCATAGATACCGGAAAGGCATTCCTTGCACCTTTCCTGAAACACAGCCACACTGAATTCCTCCCAAGGCTCCAGAATATCGATCATATGATGCGGCACGCCATTCATCTCTTCCTTCGTGATCTTTGCGGATCCGATATCCATATGCCGATAGACCTGCACGGAATCCGCGGACACTATCTCACCGCCCACAGCCTTGGCCAGAGCGATGGACAGTTTTGTCTTTCCCACTGCCGTGGGGCCCGAAAGCACGATCATGGAACGCTTCATGGCTTCTGCCATTATGGTTGCACTGCCCATAAAAACCACCCTTATCGTTTTTTCATTCAGCTGACGATGCGCTTAAACTTCTTATCCATTTCCGCTCTTGTCATGGAGACGATCACCGGCCTGCCATGAGGACAATTATAAGGATTTTCCAACGCCAGCAGCTCATCGATCAGCGCTTCCGCTTCCCGCACATTCATCTTGCTGTTTCCCTTCACAGCCGCCTTGCAGGACATGGAAGCGATCTTTTCTTCTATGACACGGATCCCGCCGAAGCCGCTGCCGTCTATCAAGCCGTCCAGCACCTCCAGAAACATCTCCTGTTCCTGACAGCCGTACAGATCCGTAGGCACGCTGCGCAAGGCATATTCACTGCCCCCGAAGGCTTCCACCTCAAACCCCAGAGCGCAGAATGTGTCTAAATTCTCCTTTAAAACCGCCTCCTCCTGACCGGACAGAGTGACGATTACCGGCGGAAGAAGCCCCTGAGAAAGCACGTTTTTTTGACGGTATTGTCCCATCAGCCTCTCGTAGTTCACTTTTTCGTGGGCGGCATGCTGGTCTATCATCAAAAGCTTTTCTTCATATTCAATAAGCCAGTAGGTATCGAAGACTTGTCCGATGATGCGGAAACGGCTGCGGTTGTCCGCCGTGAGGATCCTTTCCTCAAAGAGATTCAGCTGGACTCCGGCAGGGGAGGTCATTTGCCCAGCTGCTGCCTCCCCCGCAGACACCTTGCCAAACATTGCAGAGTCAGAAAGCATCGGATTCTGCCCCAAAAAGGGTTCTGCAGGCTCCGGCAGTTCCGAGGTCTCCGTAAAAAAGTCCTCTGTGGATTCCGGCTGTCCCGCAGCTTGTTCCTGAAAATATGCTCCCGGTTCTTCCTTGCCCCCCGGCACTGTCTGCCGGGATATCTTTTCGGATTCCTGCCGGAGAGCATTTTCCTGCGTATGGACATTTTCTCCCTTTATCCGGCTCCATACCGGATTGTGAAAAAACGTCTGTTCCTTTGTCTGCTCTGCATGATATCTGGCCTCCTCCATCAGGCGGTAGGAGCTGCTCCTATTGTCCTCAAAGGGCTCCGGAGCGGCGCTTTCACCTTTTTCCCTCTGTTTCTGGGCTTTTTCGGCCTTCAGTTCCTGACTGGTGGATAGGGAGGCTTCCGGAATCATCTCCCTGTCCCGCAGGGTCCTTTTCACCGAACGCATAAGAAAATCGCAAAACTCCATAGCGTTGCTGAATCGGACATCCATCTTGGCAGGATGAACGTTCACATCCACTCTATGGGCGTCCATAGTGATATGGAGCACGCACAAAGGAAACTTGTGCTGCATCAGATATTCCTTATACCCCTCCTCCACCGCCTTGGATACCACGTTGCTTCGTATAAACCTTCCGTTTATAAAATAGATCTCAAAGTTGCGGTTGGATCGGACCTGCACCGGCTTTCCCAGATAGCCCTCCACGCGGATCCCCTCCTGTTTTGCCTGTATGGGAACCAGCTCTCTGGCTACGTCCCTTCCGTAGATGCGGTAGACCACCTCCCTCAGATCCCCGTTGCCGGAGGTGTGGAACTTCATCTGCCCTCCCATCGTAAACTTAAAGGAAATATCCGGTCTTGACAGAGCCAAATGCTCCATCAGGTCTGCGATGTACCCTCCCTCCGTGGCAGGCTGCTTTAGGAACTTCCTTCTTGCGGGCGTGTTGAAGAAAAGGTTGCGTATCAAAAAGGTGGTGCCCTCAGGCGCTCCCACCTCGTCGAAGGCAGTCTCTCTGGAACCCTCCAGAAGAATGCGGCTTCCTATGATATCCCCCGAAGTCTTGGTGATCACCTCCACTTTCGCCACCGCCGCTATGCTGGAAAGGGCTTCCCCCCGGAAGCCGAGACTGGAGATCCGCTCCAGATCCCCGGCATCCTCGATTTTGCTGGTTGCATGGCGCAGAAACGCCCGGCGCAGCTGGCCCCGCTCCATGCCGCTCCCATTGTCCGTGACCCGTATGAACTCGATGCCCCCGTCCTTTATCTCCACGGTGACGGCAGTCGCTCCCGCATCTATGGCGTTCTCCACCAGCTCCTTCACCACGCTTGCGGGACGCTCCACCACCTCCCCGGCGGCAATTTTGTCTATTGTCTCAGAGTCCAAAATATGTATCTCTGCCATACCTAAAACCCGCTCCTTTTGACCGTCTCAAGGGCCTATTCCCTACACCTGCCACCTATTCTTCAGCTTATTCTGCATCCGATACAATGCGTTCAGGGCATCGATGGGGGCCAGAGAATTTACATCCAGCTCCATCAGCTCCTTCAGCACGTCCTCATCCGTCACGGTGTCAAACAAGGACATTTGGCCCAATTCCATATCGTCCGGTTTGGCGATCTTTCGGCCCCGGCCATCTCCCTTTACCTCCACCGCAATGCTCTGGATTTTTTCCGTGATATCATTGTTCGTGAGCTGCTCTACGATTTCCTTTGCCCTATCGATGACCATGTCCGGGACCCCCGCCAGCTTGGCCACCTGAATGCCGTAACTCTTGTCGGCGCCGCCCTTTATGATTTTGCGCAGGAATACGATATCATCCCCCCGCTCCTTCACGGCGATACAGTAGTTATTTACATTGCTCATCTTGCCTTCCAGCTCTGTCAGCTCATGGTAATGGGTGGCAAAGAGAGTCTTGGCTCCCAAAAGTTTTTTGTTGCTGATATGCTCTATCACAGCCCAGGCGATGCTTAATCCGTCGAAGGTGGAGGTGCCCCTGCCGATCTCGTCCAAAATCAATAGGCTGGAGGAGGTGGCATTGCGCAGGATATTGGCCACCTCGTTCATCTCCACCATGAAAGTGGACTGGCCGCTGGCCAAGTCGTCGGACGCTCCCACTCTGGTGAAAATCCGATCCACAATGCCGATGTTGGCGCTTTTGGCAGGCACGAAACAGCCCATCTGGGCCATGAGCACAATCAGCGCCGTCTGGCGCATGTAGGTGGACTTTCCCGCCATATTGGGCCCCGTAATGATGCTGATGCAGTGCCTGCCGTTGTCAAGAAAGGTATCGTTGGAAATAAACATGTCATTTGTAATCATTTTTTCCACAACGGGATGCCTGCCGTCCCTGATGTCCAATATGCCCTTTTCGTTGAGCTGAGGACGGACATAGCCGTTTCTCTCCGCCACCAAGGAAAGGGATGCATACACATCAAGCCTTGCAAGAGCCTTGGCCGTAGTCTGGATCCGCTGAATCTCCATGGCTATGGAATCCCGGATCCTGCAGAACAGGTCGTATTCCAAGGTGGTCAGTTTGTCCTCCGCGTTCAGAATGGTGTCTTCCAGTTCCTTCAGCTTAGGGGTGGTATAACGCTCCGCATTGGCCAGAGTCTGTTTGCGTACATAGTCCTCCGGCACCAGATTTTTGTAGGAATTGGTCACCTCAAAATAATAGCCGAAAACCTTATTATATTTGATTCTGAGATTCTTGATTCCTGTGCGCTCCCGATCCTCCTCCTCCAGACGGGCAAGCCACTGCTTTCCATCCCTCTTGGCCTCCCGCAGCATGTCCACCGTCTCGTCGAAACCGTCCTTGATCATGCCGCCTTCCCGGATGGTGACAGGCGGCTCCTCCTCGATAGCGGCCTGAATCAGCTGAAAAATATCCTGCAGACAGTCTATCTCGGCTTCGATGCTCCTCAGTTCCTGAGAAGACTGCCCGGCAAGAACCGCCTTGATAGCCGGGAGCATCTCTAAAGAATTGCGGAAGGCAATAAAATCTCTGGGATTTGCGGTTCTGTATGTGACCTTACTCAGCAGTCGCTCCAGATCGTACACGGGATTCAGATATTCTCTGATTTCGTCTCTGGATACGCTGTCCGCGCAGAACTCCTCCAGAGCGTCTAAACGGCGCTCCATCTCTTCCTTGTCAATCAAAGGCTGTTCCAGCATGCTGCGCAGAAGCCTTCCGCCCATTGCCGTCTTGGTGCGGTCCAGCACCCACAGCAGAGAACCGCGCTTCTGCTTTTCCCGCAGGGTCTCCGTTAGCTCCAGATTCCTTCTGGTGGAACTGTCCAGCAGCATATATTTGCTGGTCAGGTAGGGGGTGAGACGGGTAATATGAGCCAGATCTGTCTTCTGCATGTCATACAGATACTGAAGCAGCGCTCCGGCCGCAGTCATGCCCACCGGAAAGTCCTGAATGCCCAGCCCGGCCAGAGTGCCTGCCTTGAAATGCCGCAGCAGAATTTTTTTGCAGCCGTCATCATCAAAGACATGGGGCTCCAGCGCATTGACGGAGATATGATACCTGCTCCGAAGCCCCTCCACGTCAAAGCCGCTGACGAGAAAGGCATCGTTGCATATGATCTCCGAGGGCTCATATTTCATCATCTCATCATTGAGCTTTTTTAGATCCTCCACCTCCGTGAGATAATAGTCCCCCGTGGTGACATCCGCCACGGAAATGCCCGTTTTTGCGGGAGTGTAGGCAATGCACATGAGGAAATTGTTTTTGGATTCCTCCAGTGACTGCAGATTTAAATTGGTTCCCGGCGTCACGATCCGGATCACGTCCCGCTTTACCAAGCCCTTGGCCAGCTTGGGATCCTCCACCTGCTCGCAGATTGCTACCTTATAGCCTTTGTTGACCAGCTTGGTCAGATATCCCTCCACCGCATGGTAGGGCACGCCGCACATAGGCGCCCGCTCCTCCAGCCCGCATGCCTTCCCCGTAAGGGTCAGCTCCAGCTCCTTTGAAGCGGTGGTGGCATCCTCAAAAAACATTTCATAAAAATCGCCCAGACGATAAAAAAGAATACAGTCCTTATACTGCCTCTTTGTCTCCAGATATTGCTGCATCATGGGGGTCAGTTCTTCAATTGGAATCTGTTCCGGCATCATCCTTCTCCTATTCCTTGTCTTATCTCATTGTATCTCTCGATTAACTTACTCTAACCTATTTCGATCATTGTCTATTTCAATCCCAAGGATTCCGCTCCCTTGCCGCCGGATACATCCGGCTCTGGCGCTGACGGGAATAAAGGCGAATGCACAAGATTTGTACATTCGCCCTTATTTTAGCACAAAATATGGATATTGTAAAATTTCTTTCTTCCTTTTCGGAAAAATGTTCCCCTCACCACTGCATCTTTGTACAGTTCTTTACCGGAATGAACCGTTCCGCCATCAGAATATCCCCTGCATACTCAAATACCGTTTTTTACATAATGCTGAGCCTGGGCATTCCACATTTCCGAATACTTCCCGGCAATATGAACTAACTCATCATGGGTGCCCGCCTGCACGATCTCGCCTCCGTCCATAACGATTACTTTGTCGCAGAATTTGCATGAATAAAGCCGGTGACTTATAAATATGGTGGTTTTATCCTGAGATATCTCGTTCATTTTCGTAAAGATCTCGTATTCCGCGAAGGGGTCCAATGCCGCCGTGGGTTCGTCAAGGATGAACAGAGCCGCGTCCTTGTAAATGCTGCGGGCTATGGCTATCTTCTGAGCCTCACCGCCGGACAGATCCACACCCTCGTCATCATAATCCTTATACAAGGATTGCTCTAACCTTTTTGGGTACTTCAGGATCTTTTCTTTGATCCCTACCTTTTCCAGAGAATCCCAGACCTTGGACTGGTCATATTCTTGACTGGCAGAAACATTTTTGCCTATGGACAGGGCCAATAGGCTGAAATCCTGAAATACTACCGACAGCCACTTTCCGCAGCCGCTTCTGTTTTTGGCCGAAATTATGGTATCATTGATCCTGATTGTGCCCTCCGCGGCATCATACAGCCCGCAGATCAGCTTGACCAAGGTTGTCTTGCCCGATCCGTTGGCTCCCACGATTGCGATCTTTTGGCCGTTGTCTATGGAAAGAGATACATTTTTAAGCGCGTAGTTCTTGGAACCTAGATACTTGAACGATACATGATCGACGCGCACCTCAGCCGCCCTGCCGGCATCCGATGTATCCTTGGCGCTTGATTCTGATTCTTCCTCCAGAGAGATATAGTCGAAGTATCTGATCAAATGCTCATTGTTATTCCTCAGATCGGTGAATGTCATGACAAAATCCGTCAGGGCCTTGATAAGCAGCGTTACGGCAGAATAGATCAGCAGTACATTTCCCAGTCCGATGCTGCCGTTCATCGCCTTAGCACCCACCAAGATATAAACTGCTCCGCCCACAAGAGCGCTCAACAAAAGCATAATGCCGTTATTTTTGCTGGAAGCATCTTTTTCTCGCTTGTCTCCCTCTGCAAAAGGAATATAGCATTTGTCCAAGACCTCATTCTGGATCAGGTTCTTCTGAGAGTACAGCCGAACATCCTGAGCCGATTTATCGTCGGAGAGATATTCTAATTTATAGTAGTTAGCGTATCGATTGTATTTGGCGCCGTTTTTGAATACATCGAAAGAAATGTCAAATATCCTGCTGGTCATTTTGGATGATACGGCTGCGGAAATAATGATGATAATAATCAGCGCCAAATATCCCCAGACAGAATTGGCAAATCCGAACAAAGTGCCGGAAAAGCTCACCGTCGTACCTTCGATGCCTGCATGAGATGCCAGCAGCAAAATGCTGATCACCCCAGAGAGCAAAGCCTTGAAAATCGATTCACAGTCCCAATAGAGGCTGCCCATGCCAGCGCCGGAACAATTGATATTGCCCGACACCTCATCCCGCAGCTCCCTTATCTTTTCATCTTCCAGAAGGCTGTATTTCATGGCATTGGCCTTCTCGTTAAGCCTGATCTCGTGTGCAGAAAACAATTGGCTATAACCAACGGAGATCCGTTTATTCATAAACGCCGAAACTAAAGTCAGTATAAACGTCAGAATAACGGCAGCGGATACGCTTGCGGTCAATACCCAGATTCGCCTTTGTGAACTGAGTTCATTTATGACTATAGAGGTCATATAGATGCCAATATAGGGTATTGCCATTGTGATTGCGGAATATATGAACAGCAGTCTAAGCTGCCCCGGAAGAAATGTCCCGAATTCCTTCATTCCGCGTTTAATCAGCTTCAAATCCTCTAAGAGGGTTCTGCCGTTCTTTTTCATAGCGCTTTCATCCCTCCCGATAATACTTACTCTGTATCATATACATATCGTGGTACAGACCGCCCTTTTCCATCAGCTCATCATGGGTGCCCGCCTCTCTGATCCCGCCGCCGTCTATCAGTATGATCCTATCGCAGAATCTTGTGGATGACAGTCTGTGAGAGATAAAAAAGGCCGTTTTATCCTTAGACAGCTGGTTATACTTTAAATAAACATTCTGCTCTGCCATTGCGTCCATGGCGGCCGTGGGCTCGTCAAGAATCAAAATAGGAGAATCCTTGTAGATCGCCCGCGCCAATAAAAGCTTTTGGACTTCACCGCCGGAAAACTCCGTTCCGTTCTCGGTGATATGCTTGACCAGCGGCGTGTCCATTCCCATTTCCAGCGAGGCGATCTTCTCCTCAAGTCCTACAAGAGTTACCACTCGCTCCAGTCTGTCTTCCCGAGGTTTTTCATCGTTCATGACGATATTGCGCTTGATACTCATAGGAAGCAGAGCCGAATCCTGAAAAACAGCGGATATGGCTTTTGAACAATCCTCCTGATCCACAGCTGAAACCGAAACTCCGTCGATTAAGATCCGTCCGCTTGTAGGATGCAGCAATCCGCATATCAATTTGATAAGGGTAGTTTTTCCCGCTCCGTTGGAACCCACCACGGCGATCTTTTCACCCGGCTTGACCTTTAGCGATACATTGTCCAGCACCTTATTCTCACCGTCATAAGAAAATGAGACATGATCCAATTCAATGCCCGGAGCCGCCGTAAGCTGCAGCTTCTCCGCAGAATGGGTTTTTCCGTCCGGCAGACTGAGGAACTGTCTGAAATCTGTCACGTTTATATCTGCTTCTCTGAATGCACCGGCGCCCGCCGTTATCTGTGCCAGCCAATCGCCCAGACCATTTACAGCCGCAGCGTACAATGCGAAATTACCGATGGTGATATCGCCCTTTAAGGCGAGCCATATCAATATGGAATATACTATCCCATCCCGTAGCAATACGATGACACCGTTGACTATCAGGACAAATACCTGATAGCTATGAATCTTGTCATCAACTTTTTTCTTGTCAAGTCTGGCTATTGTGGCCATCTGCCGGATCCATTCTCTCATGGAATATACTCTGATGTCCTTGGCTATGCTCAGACCTCTGGTGTGATAGGCAAAATAGTTCAACTTGCGATCTGCTTTTGCGGCATCATCCTTGAGCAGTTGTTTTTTCTTCTCTGCATGCAGCGTTACCGCCATATTGATGGCATACGTAATAAGAAGAGCGGTCAAGACAAGGGGATGAACATATACCAGCATTGCGCCGTATAGAATGAACCCTATGAGACTCGTAATGAATTCCAGCAGTCTTGGAATATATGTGCCTATGCCCCATCGGGTGGTTCCCTCCAGTGTCATTCTGGCCTTGCTGGCAGATTGCTTTCCGAGCTCCGACGTGAAGATCTGATAATCCATAGTGGATACCTTCTGAATCCACAGTTGATTGAGCCTTATCAGGACGAAGGAATTCATATTATGCTCCATGGTATTCTTGGCCAACAGTTCCCCGATGGACGCCGCGGCGATAACGGCCGTTACAATAATGATATTTGTCAAGAATACGGTCTCGCCTCTGAAGGATTCGATGGAATCGATCACCAGCTTAGGGATAAATATGGAAGCCAGAGATTTTATGATTCTGGCAGGCACCAAAAGCAGAGCCAGAACAAATCCCAGCCTTCTGAAATGGAAAATTTCTTTGCAGCAGAACCGCAAATTGCTTGCGGTTTGCGTAGGTTTTTTACTCATGTTTACAAATCCTTATCCAGACATCCGGCAAGGGCCGATATCCCATGCGGATCATGGCAGGCTGCCAGATCAGGCCAATCAAAGAGAGGAGAAAAAACTTCTCCTCTCTCATGGTTTCCTTACTTACCCTCCGCCATCTTCAGCTGCGCAGTCACCAATCCGTAATAGATTCCCTTTTTCTCCAAAAGCTCATTGTGAGTGCCGATCTCCGCAATGCTATGCTTGTCGATCACCACAAGCCTATCAGCATTTCGCAGCGTGGACAGTCTGTGGGCAATGGCAAAAGTGGTCCTGCCCTTCACAAGACGGTTCAAGGCCTGCTGAATCAGGAATTCGCTCTCCGTGTCCAGAGCCGAGGTTGCCTCGTCCAGAATCAACAGTCTGGGGTTGTTCAGGATAGCCCTTGCTATGGCGATTCGCTGGCGCTCCCCGCCGGATAGGTTATAGCCGTGCTCTCCCACGTAGGTATTGTATCCATCCGGCGTCTTGCATATGAAATCATGGGCATTGGCCGCCTTCGCCGCCTGAATCACCTCCGCCAGAGAGGCGTCCTGCCTTGCAAACCGTATGTTGGCCAGAATGCTGCCGGAAAACAGAAAGGTCTCCTGCAGCACCACGCCGATCTGCGAATGGAGGCTCTCCGCCTTCATGTCCCGCAGATCCACGCCGTCGATGGTGATTTTGCCCTGATCCACATCATACAGACGCATAATCAGGTTGATCAAAGTGGACTTGCCCGTGCCGGAAGCCCCTACCAGCCCGATCATCTCCCCGGGCTTCACCTGAAAGCTCACATTCTCCAGCACCGGCTCATAGGTATGGTAGCCGAAGGACACATCCTCAAAGGTAAAAGCGCCCTGAATGGGAAAGGCCTTGCTGTCCTTGCTGTCTGCAATTCTGGGCTCCTCGTCCAGTACGTCATAGATTCTGTTCAGGCTGGTGATCATCTGCATCACCATACGGGGAAGATGGGTCATCCAGTTCAGCGGCCCGAAAAGATAGCCGCAGTAAGTGATGAACTGCACCAGCTCTCCCAGAGACATATCCCCTTGAAGTACATCCATGCCGCCGAAATACACTGCAATATAGGATCCTGCTCCCAGCAGGAAGGTGAGAATGGGATAAAAAATCGCCCAGAAGGTCTCGTTTTTCTTGTTCAGAGTGGCATATTCCTCAGTTTTTTTCTGAAATCTGGCGGACTCCCGATCTTCCTTTCCGAAGGATTTCACCACGCGCATGCCGGAGATAATATCCTGCAGGCTGCTGGCCACATCATCATATTTCAGCCACTGCTTATGGAAGATGGTATGGATTTTGTGCCAGAAAGCTCTGGTAACCGCAAATACGATAACAATGAATACCATGGACAGCAGCGTCATTTTCCAGCTGATCACAAACATCACAACCAAGGACACTATCATGGTGAGCAGCACGGAAAACATGTCGCCGAACACCTCCTCCATAAAGCCCCGGATCTGGTTCGTGTCCCGGGATACACGGTTGAGAAGCTCTCCCGGCTTTCGGTTGTTGATAAAGGAAAGGGAAAGGGTCTGTATCTTGTGATAAAGCTTGTGGCGCAAGCTCATGCTCAGGGCGGATCCCAGAGACACGCACTGCCAGTAGCGGTAGACCGATACCAGTATGCGGGCCACCAGCAGGGAAAATGTCACTCCCACAAACAGCCACAGATCTCCCCAGCCTCCGTTCCCCGTGGCCAGCGCGTTGTCGATAAAGTTTCTCTGGATCATGGGCGTCACCAGATTCACCGCCGCCGTCAGTATCATCAGCAGAGAAATCAAAAGAAGCTTCCCCACGTATTCGCCGCATAGGGCCATGAACTTCTTCAGGACGTCTGCCTTCCCCTCGCAGTAAGGGCATTTGCTGGTTCCCGGCAGCGCTCTACCGCACTTTTCACAGTATTTCTCATACTCCATGCTGACGACTTCCTCCGCCGTCCGCCCTGCCTTCGCTGCGGAAATGATAGCCTGCGCCCCTCGCGCCACATAGGCCACCCGCACGATATGCCGCATGGAAAACCTTGCGGCACAGACGATCTCTCCGTCTTTTTTGGTCACGGTGAGAATGCCGCTGTGTACCTGATGCTCACATTTGATCTTTTCACAGTCCGCAAGCCAAAAGGTAGAAATCACCTTCTCCGCATCCAGCACCACAAAGCGCTTCTGCGTCACCCCAAGCCAGATATCGGAAGCGTAAGCCTCTCTGGCCTGCATCTTTCCGCTGTCGAACTCCAGATCCACGGGCACACAGTAACGAAGAGTTTCCCCCGTCTCCAGCCCCAGCGCATCCGTCTGGGTCTTGTTCAAAGTATATAATAGTTTCATGTAATTACATGCCTTTCTTTTAAACCGGGCCTTTTGCCCTAGCCGATAAATCTCCTCGCAGCAAGCCGCGGGGAAGCAAACCTCTTTTTCTTAAATAAACAGATCCAGCTTTTTGCGTTCTATGACGCTCAGACTATAGAAGTCCGGAATCTCATATCTGTTTCCGTCGATATCCGTCACCAGCAGTCTGGAATCGCTCAAATGCACCACTGCATCCCCGCTCATCTGGGTGGTGAAACGGCATGCGCCAAAGGTGGTTACTACATTCCAGTATGCATAGCCGTACTCGTCCTTCACGTCCAGCACCTTGGTGATGGACGGCATAAAGTACCGGAGCTTGATCTGCTCCCGCAGCATTTCCTGCTGGTCCGCAGGCAGCGCAGAAAGCTTCTCCACAATGCCGATCTCCTTTGCCTTCTCGTCCGCCTCACGGATGGACACGAATTCCTCCGGATTGGTCAGGGGAAACGTCAGATATACCCCCACCCTCTCATATTCCTTGTCCTTCGTCTTAAGCGAGACGAAGCCTCCCGGCGTCCTGCTGAAAGAGGCGTTGTCCCCGTCCAGCATTCTCATTTCCAGAAGCTCCTCCGACTCCTTCTTGAGAGCCTCCTCGTCAAACTCCTGCAGGTTCAGCAGGTCCTGCCCATTATTAAAATCGCTCATCAACTTATTTCCTTTCTCATATTCATGGCCAGCTTCATTCAAATCTAATTCAATCTACTCCACTCCCCGCATGGCCAGCGCCTTTGTCTGCAGCTCGCTAAGTTTAAAATATGTGCCTTTCTTGTCCAGAAGCTCCTGATGGGTTCCCGATTCCGTGAGTCTGCCGTCGTCCAGCACGATCAAATGGGTAGCGTTGCGCAGGGTGGAGAGCCTATGGGCGATGGACAGCACCGTCCTGCCCTTTTCCAGCCGCTCCAGAGACTTCTGGATGGCAAGCTCCGTCTCTGTGTCCACAGCGGATGTGGCCTCGTCCAGAATCAATATCTGCGGATCCGCCAGAATAGCCCTTGCGATGGAAATTCTCTGCTTTTCTCCCCCGGACAGCGAACGGCTGGAAGAGCCTAAAAGGGTGTCATATCCTTCCGGCATCTTGCAGATAAAGTCATGGGCATTAGCCTGAACCGCCGCTCTGATGATCTCCTCACGGCTGGCTTCCGGTCTGGCATAGGCGATATTTTCCGCCACCGTGCCCATAAAGATATAAGTCTCCTGAGACACCATGGCCACGCTCCTTCGCAGCTCTTTAAAGCCGTACTGCTTCACGTTGACGCCGTCCACCAGCACCTCTCCCTCCTGAGTGTCATAGAGCCGGGAGATCAGATTCACCAGCGTGGACTTGCCGGCCCCGGAGCGCCCCACGATACCGAACACCTCCCCGGCGTTCACATGGAAGCTGATGTCCTTTAAGATAGGCTTGTGAGCCTCGTAGCCGAAGGTCACGTTCTTGAGCTCGATCTCTCCCCGGAAGGCCTCCGGCCGCAGCGGATTCGGGGCTTCCTTCACCTCCGGCACAGCGTCGATGATCTCAAACATACGCTGGGCCGAATTCATACAGTCCGTGTACCACCGGATGACTCTGGACATGAAGTTTAAGGGCCCCTCAAGCTGGCCCACATAGCCGGAAAAGGTGATCAGCATGCCCAGCTCCACGTTGGAGCCGCTGATGATCAATGCGCCGCCTACCGCCCATACCAAAAAGCTGATGGTATCCTCCACGGTACAGTACAGTGCAAAGAATTTATTGTCATAACGGGCAAGATCCATCTCCGCAGTTCTCACCTTGCCGTTGTTCTTGCCGAAGCGGGTCATCTCCTGCTCCTGCTGTCCGAACGCCTTCACCACTCTGGCCCCTGTGAAGTTCTCGTTCATCTGACCCTTAAGCCGGCGGTTGGAGCGATGTCTCTTGCCGTAATAATGCCACAAGTGAGGCATCATGCGATAGCTGATGACAAACAGCACCGGCATCAGACTGATGGACACCGCAGCCAGCAGGGGATTGAGCAGAAACATGATCACGCTCATAGCCACGATATTTGCCACATTGATGAAGAAATAAGGAATACCGTCTATAAAAAAGGAAGATATCTGCTCCGCATCGTCGGAAACTCTGGTCATCAGGCCGCCCGTCTGCCTTCTGGAATAAAAGCTGATGGAAAGCCTGCCCATGGAAGTGAAAACCTGACTTTTCAGTTTGCCTACCACCTCCGGAGCGATCTTGGCGGTCAGGGCGCCCTGAAGCATCCCCAGACCCTGCATCAGCACCTTGACCACCACCATGGTGACTACCAAGAAAGCCAATGCCGTGGCAAAACGTCCTGCCGGAAGGTGAAGACTGTCCAGAATAGCCGGATTGCGAACCAAAATCTGGTCGTAAAGAATGGTTCCGCTTAAATAGGGCCATGCCAGATTCAGTCCGGCGGTTCCCAGATAGCATAGGATCATCACCGCAAGATATTTCTTGTAGGGCTTAAAATAAGACATAATCCGAAACAATATGGACTTTTTATCCATGCACTTAGGACATACCTTCCGCTCCTGATCCGGATAGATCATTCCGCACTTGGGGCAGCATTCCTTCCCCTTCTGTACGTTCAGATCCTCCTCCGATATCTCCTCCTTGTCCTTCAGCTTCATGTACAGAGCGCATACCCGCAGGAAGGCCTCCATCTTGGTATTGGAAAAATGGCAGAGATTCCGCTCCACCCCGTCGATCTGTGCCAGAAGCACACCTGTGGCAACCTGACGAAGCACCTCCAGCTTGCTTATCTTGTCAAACTCAAAAATCTGCAGAGCCGGCTCTTCGGCAAGCGTCAGGTCCTCCGCGGAGACCGCCGCGCCGTATCCTCCGAAGCGGTATTCTCCTTTCTCTCTGACAGGATAGGCCGCCAAAAGAAGCTTATCCTTGGTCAGGGCCACTATGGAATCTGCAAAACGATATTCCATATCAAAATCAGCCATGGCCGCAAAGACGATATCCTCTTTCTTTATTCCGTACTTTCCGGCGATGCTGACAAAACTTTTTGGTAAATTCATTTCTACTCCCATCTGCGTATCACTCCGCACAATCATACATCCCTGCGTTTTGGCACAGCGGCGCTTTCCGGCGCTTTCCGGCCCCTTCATGGCCTTTTACGCAGGCTCTCCCGGACAAGGCAGGTTGTTTACAGAAAACACCGTCAACAGAAAACATAAAAAAACCATGGCTCCAGAAACTGACAGCCATGGTTCATTCTCCACATTTCCTGACAACGGTAAAACCGTTCCTGAAACTGAACTCAACCTGCAATATCCCGGGAGGCATTCACACTCTGTTTCGTTGATGTCTTGTAAGTTCTCAATTTCATCATTGCTTTGCTGCCTCCTTTCTTTCTATTTTTGTTAAAAGCCTTTTTTAGTATAAGCGCATTCCATAGCCTTGTCAACTGTTTTTTCCATATTTTTGTAGGATTTTCAAATGACTTTTCATATGGTTTTCATACGTGGGACATGCATCCTTAAAACCGGCCGCCTCTCCCATGTTTTGCTTTATTCCGCAATATGCCCCATGTAGTAAAAGCCATGGCATTCATCCAGCGACACGGGCAGAATCTTCCCGATCATGGAGGCGTCTCCGGGCACATGGACAATGGTATTGTTGGACAATCTTCCGGTGATCAGCTTGGGGTCGTTTCCGTTGACTTCTTCCATCAAGGCGCTCATGACGCTGCCCTGATGCTTAGATACCTGATCCCGAGCCGTTTCCTGCACCAGTCTAAGAAGTCTGTCAAAGCCCTGACGAACCTGCTCCGGCGGCACCTGATTCTCCATGGCCGCCGCAGGGGTGCCGGTCCGCTTGGAATAGATGAAGGTGAAGGCATTGTCGAATTTCACCCGGCGCACCACGTCCATAGTCTCCTCCAGATCCTCCGGCGTTTCCCCCGGAAAGCCCACGATGATGTCCGTGGTGATGGCAATATCCGGAATCTCTCTGCGGATCCTCAGCGCCAGCTCCTCGTACTGCTCTCTGGTATAGCGTCTGTTCATCTGCTCCAGAATCCGGGTGGAGCCGGACTGCAGCGGGAGATGGAGGTGGCGGCATATCTTGGAGGAACGCTTCATCACCTCTATCAGCTCCTCGGACAGATCCTTGGGGTGGGAGGTCATGAAACGGATGCGCAAAAGCCCTTCTATCTTCTCGACCTCCTGCAGAAGCCGGGCGAATGTGATGGGCTCGTCCAGATTTCGGCCATAGGAATTCACGTTCTGTCCCAGAAGCATGACTTCAACCACCCCGTCCGCCACAAGATTCCGTATTTCCTTAAGGATATCCTCCGGCCGCCTGCTCCGCTCCCGGCCCCGCACATAGGGTACGATGCAATAGCTGCAGAAGTTGTTGCAGCCAAACATGATATTTACCCCCGATTTAAAAGGATACTTGCGCTGAACCGGCAGATCCTCCACAATCTTGTCCGTATCCTTCCAGATATCTATAATCATTCCGTCCGCCTCATAGGCGGCATACAGAAGCTCCGCAAACTTGTAGAGATTGTGGGTGCCGAAGATCAGGTCCACAAAGGAATAGCTTTTCCGAAGTCTTTGGATCACCGCCTCCTCCTGCATCATGCATCCGCATAAGGCGATCATCATTCCGGGATTGCGCCGCTTGTACCCGTTGGCCTCCCCCAGCCTGCCGTAAACCTTCTGGTTCGCGTTGTCCCGCACGGTGCAGGTATTGAAGATGAGAAAATCCGAGGCCTCATCCTCGGTAAGCTCATAGCCTATGGCCTCCAGAATCCCCGCCAGCTTTTCCGAATCCCTTGCATTCATCTGACAGCCCATGTTGACCACACAGGCCCTGAGCCTTCGGCCTCTCTTCTGCTCCAGCCCATGCACCTGCTCCCGGCATTTGGCCAAAAAGAAGTATTGCCGTTCCGGGTCATTCTCCGGCGGCAGTCCCGTGGTATCTATTCTGTCTAAATCTATCTCCTTGTACATATTCATCACCTCAGGCAAGCTCACACTCCATTCCCATACCGCTGCGCCAGCCTCACCAGAAGCTCCGTCACCTGTTCCATGGACTGTATGCAGGCATACTCGAATCGGCTGTGTCCGTTGGAGCACCCGGTGCCCAGATTGGGACAAGGCAGGCCCATGTAGGAAAGCCTAGCGCCGTCTGTGCCGCCCCGGATAGGCTCAAGCTGAAGTTTTCCGCCCATCTCTTCCACCAGCTCTCTCACATTTTGGATCAAATGACCGTGAGGCTCCAGCAGCTCCTTCATATTATAATAACTGTCTTCCATCTCTATCTCCACGGTTCCCTCCCCATACTTGGCGTTGAGGAAGTCTCTGCACTGCGCCAGCAGCTGTTTCTTCTGCCCGAACAGCTCCCTATCGTGATCCCTGATAATGTATTCCGCGGTGGTATTCTCCACATCCCCCGTTATCCCCGCCAGATGGAAGAAGCCCTCATACCCTTCTGTATACATAGGATTCTGGAATGCGGGGAGAAGGCTTTGGAGCTCGAAGGCAATCAGCATGGAATTGATCATTTTACCCTTTGCACCGCCCGGATGGGTGCTGCGGCCGCTTATATGAACCTTTGCCCCCGCCGCGTTGAAATTCTCGATCTCCATTCCGCCGAAATCCCCGCCGTCCACGGTATATGCAAAATCTGCGCCGAACAGCTTTACATCAAAATGCTCGGTGCCCTCTCCGATCTCCTCATCGGGAGTGAATCCTACCCGAAGTTTTCCGTGCCTGATTTCCGGATGCCCAAGCAGGTATTCACACGCAGCCATGATCTCCGCTACCCCCGCCTTGTCGTCTCCCCCCAGCAGCGTAGTGCCGTCGGTGACGATCAAATCCTTTCCTATATGTCTTTTAATCTCCGGGAAATCTTTCGTTCTGAATAGGATGTTCTTTTCTTGATTCAGCATGATATCTCCACCGTCATAGTTTTTCACGATCCTTGGCTTCACATTGGCCCCCGACACCGCATCCGAGGTGTCCATATGGGCTATGTAGCCCAGCACGGGAGCGTTCTCGCAGCCTGAAGAGGCAGGTATGGAAGCATACACATAGCAATGCCTTTCGTCGTAGGTGATTTCCTCCGCGCCCATGGCTTCCAGCTGCTCCGCCAAAAGCCGGGCCAGATCATGCTGCTTCGCCGTGCTGGGCGAGGTCTTGGTGGAAGCGTCGGATTGGGTGTCGATCTTGACATACTGCAGGAAATTTTCAATGGTTTTTGTCATTTGAGTCCTCCTTTTGCGCATTGCCCTCTAATCCCCGCCCTTGCGAGTTTCCGGAGAAAGGCCATAGATATCTTCCTGCATAATACCATATCCGTTTCATTTCCTCAATTCTTTTCGCAAAAAAGAAAACTGACTTATATGTAATTCTCTTTTCCCCGCCTTAGGCGCGGGATAAGCGCAGATCTCCCTGCAGGCCTTCCCTGACAATGCCAGCACACAGATCAGATTGGGCACCGCCATGAGTCCGTTGCAGATATCCGAGAAATTCCACACCGCCTCCAGAGGGCATACACAGCCCAGAAACGCCACAAGCCCGTAAGCGAAACGATACCATATGTTGTATTTGGTTTTTCCCCCCATAAGAAATTCAAAGGCCCTCTCCCCCTGATAGGCCCACCCGATGATGGTAGCAAATGCAAATAGGGCTATGCATACGCTGACAAAGCTCCCTCCCCACTCTCCCAGCGCAGTGCGGAAGGCTTCCAGAGTAAGCGCAGTGCCGGTAAGGGGCATTCCCGCCTCGTCCCGGGCGGCAAACACTCCCGAAGCCGCAAAGGCCAGCCCCGTGAGAGTACAGACGATTGCCGTGTCCAGAAACACGCCGGTCATGCTGATATAGCCCTGCCTCACACAGTCCTCCGTGTCTGCCGCGGCCGTGGTGATCCCTGACGCCCCAAGTCCCGCCTCATTGGAAAAGATGCCTCTGGATACGCCCCAGCGCAGGGACTGAAACGCCGTGACCGTTATACTGCCAAAGATCCCTCCTGCCGCCGCCTGAGGATTCATGGCCGCCGAAAATATACCTGCCACCGCTCCGGGCACGCTGCGCCAATTTACAAAAATCACGGCTAAGGTTCCCAATAGATAAAAAAGACCCATGAAGGGCACCAGAACCTGAGTCACTTTTCCGATGACCCCGATTCCACCGATGACCACCAAAATAGTCAATATGGTTAAAAAAAGGCCCGTGTCGGCCTTAGGAATCCGGAAGGAGACCCAAAGCGTATCCGCTATGGAATTGGACTGGGTCATGTTTCCCATGCCAAAAGACGCCGTGACGGCAAAGAGGGCGAAGGCGAACCCCAAAAGCCTCCCGATCTCCTTGCGCCGAAACGCCCTAAGACAAGTGTACATGGGTCCTCCCACCGTCTCCCCCTTGTCGTTTTTGCTCCGGTACTTTACCGACAGCATGCTTTCCGTCAGCTTTGTGGCCATGCCCACAAAGCTGGTGGCTACCATCCAGAACAAGGCTCCCGGCCCGCCCAACACCATGGCTGAGGCTACACCGATGATATTTCCGATGCCAAGAGTGGTGGCAAGCTCCGTAGTCAAAGCCGCAAAGGAGGAAATCTTTCCGCTGCCCCCCGCCCCCCTTTCCATTCCGAAGGCACATTTCAGAGCAAACTTCAGATTCCTCAGAGGCAGGAATTTCAGCCGCAGCATCAGATAACAGCCGCTTCCCAGCAAAAGCGCCAGCATCCACGGCCCCCATACCAGATCGTCCAGCTCCTTGATCAGGTTTCCCAAAATCGTCCCGTTGATAAACATTCGCCCACCGCATAGTTTCCGTTTTCCTATTTATATCGGCAAAAGAGGCTTTTTATGCCTTTTCCGGCGCATATCGAATGTTTACTGAAATTCGGGAATCATCTCATACAGCTGCCGCACTCCGATGAGAATATCCGGATACGCATAGGACAAGCCCTTCTCCTCCGAATCCAATGTCCCGAATTCTATGAAAATTTCCAGAGAAGCTGCCTTGTAGGGCAGGCGAAGCCTCGCCAAACGGTTCTCCCAGTCACCTTCTATCCTATCCTCAATATATGCCGTTATGGCCGCATAGGTATCTTTTTCCAGACTCGGCTGCATATCGACCACCCCATTTGCGACTCCGTTTATATACCATACATCCAGAATATCTTCATCTTCATTCTCCTCCATGTCCGTCTCGCTCTCCTGCCGGTCAGTATTAGATGTTATTATTGTAGTTGAATCTGCGGCCAGCTCTTGTAGCTGTGCATCTGTGGAAATGACGCCGAAATAAGACGCACAGAAAAGCCATAACTCCCTCAGGCTTTCCGGTTCAAAAAACTTCTTGTATTTGATATATGTGTACTCGGAGGCCCCCACCCACCTGCAGCCCTGAATCTTCAAAGCATAGAGCATGCCGGTTTCCGCATCCGTAAGGAGCCTGACTGTAATGCCGTCCTCACAGACCAGTTCGATAAACCATAAAATGAAATTCACGCCCTTTGTATAATTGTCGCTATAGACTACATATTGTTTCCATTGGCTCAAGGTATAGCCAAATTCCAGCGCATACAAAGAAATCAGATCCCACGACGCTGCATACTGCCCTATCCCCTCATTTAGGTAGCCCGATTTAAGGTACTCCTCCAGCTCCGCCGTATCTCCTCCTGCTGCAAGGTTTCTGGATGTCACATAAAAGCTGTCCCCCAGAGCCAGCCCCTCCGCAAAGTTCAGCATTCTCTGAAATATATTTTTTTCATAGCTGCTGCTCAGCGCCTCTACATCCATGCGCTCCTGCCGGCTCCATTCGGTTTTTCTGTGGAGAACGCTGTCCTGGATCTGGAACATGATCTGCGGCGTGAAGAAGGCAGTCACCACCACGGCGGCAATGGCAAGGGGCGCCACAAGATACTGCTTACTACGCCGTGGTTTCCCAAAAAGCCCCTCCGGGTTCCCTCTGCCCCATTTCCTGCCTTCAGTTTTTTTCGCGTCGTATTTCTTCAGGCCGTATTTCTTTTTGTCATGTTCCTGCATGCCGTATTCTCTGCCATGTTTCCCTCTGCCGCCCCTTTTTTTCTCTATTTTGCGCCCGTCCATATCCTATCCCTGCTCCCGCTTTCTCAAAAAGACCTTCATGACCGTTCCCTCTCCCAGCCTGCTGTCGATCTGCAGGGTGCCCTCATGTAGCTGAATGATCTTCTGGCAGAGGGCCATCCCGATTCCGGCGCCTCCTTCCTTGCGAGACCGGGATTTGTCCACCATATAGAAGGCCTCCGTGATACGGCTGATCTCTTCCCCCGGAATTCCTCTGCCGTTGTCCACCACCTTAATCTCATAGCCTTCCGGGCGAACGGAACCCTTCATTAGGATAAATCCTCCCTCCCCCTTGTCCATTGCCTTCACCGCATTGTCCAGCAGATTATAGAAAAGCGACAGCAGAAGCTCGCTGTCCCCGTAAATGGTATGTTTTTCCAGATCCACCTTACCCCGAAGCCCCTTCTGCTTCCATATGGGGCGCATGGTGACACGAATGTTTTCCTCCAGCGATTTGGTTGAAATGGGTTTGAAGACTATGGGATTTTTGTCCATACTCACCAGATCCAGAAGCTTATGGGAAAGACTTTCCAGACGTTTTCCCTGACTGAAGATATAGAAATATGCCTCATGGCATTCCTCCTCCGTCAGCTTCATGGAATTGAGCATGTCCGCATATCCCATAATCGACGTCAAAGGAGTCTTTAATTCATGGGCGAAGGCTGCGGTAAAGTCTTCCTTCTGCTTCGCCTCCAGCGCCTTAATGCGCATCTCCTCCACCAGACGGTCCGCCATCCTGTTGAAGTTTCTTGCCAGTTCTCCGATTTCGTCCCCGCTCTTGTTGTGGGAGCGCAGCTCGTAGTCGCCATCCGCTATCCTTCCCGCCAGCTTGTCAAGGCTGGTGATAGGTCTGGTGATGTACCGGGAAAGCAGATAAATGCTTATGCCGCCTACGAAAAGCAGACACACCAGCGCTATACGGTATCGGGCAAGGATGGTGTCCCTATCATTGTATATGGCCGTCAGATTCCGGCACATCCCCAGATAGATTCCCTCGGAGGCCATCTCCGACACCACTGCCGTAAACATATAAGAGCCGTCCCCGATCCGGCGAATACAGTAGCCGTAGTTATCCGTCTCATTCAGGGAATGCATCAGCTCTTCCACATCTTTTTTGAAGCCCATGGTCGTCAGGTATTCCTCGCCGTAATAATAGGCGCCGTCCATGCCCGCGGCAAACATATGACTGCCCTCCCGCTCTACGCTGTCGGCTATGCTGTTCAACGTCCTGCTGACGGCATAGTCCTCCCCGAATTCCTCCACGGACTGATACCCCATCTCAAACAAGAAATGAAACATCCTGCTCTCGCTGTTCCCCTGCTGGATCTCCTTATTCAGAAGCCGTGAAAAATCGGAGTCCAGCATCCAGATTCCGAATACGGCGAACATCACGGTCAGCAGCACCGTCATGGCAAGAAACAATTTATCCGCAAATCTCACTGCTCTACCCGCGCCTTTCCGTCTGTGACAGTTATGGAATGATTCCTCAATGGCTTCCTGCCCGCTCCTCTCCCTCCAGACGATATCCCACCTTATACACCGCTGAAATCTCACTGTCCCAGCCCAGCTTCTTCTTCAGGCGCTGGATGTGCAGATCCACGGTTCTGCTCTGCCCCATATACTCCCCGCCCCAGACCGACTCGTATATGGTCTCCCGATAGAGGGCGATGTTTCGGTTTCTGGCAAGCAGAAGGAGCAGGTCGAACTCCTTCATGGTAAGAGGTATCTGCTCGCCGTTTCTGGTCACAGACCGGGAGGCCGTGTCGATAACCACATCGAAGATATTCATAACGGTTTCCGTCTTGTTATACCTTCTCAGCACAGCCTCCACTCTGGCCAGCAGCTCCACAATCTCAAAGGGCTTTGTCAGGTAATCATCGGCCCCCATCTTCAGGCCCTTCACCTTGTTTTCCGTACTTCCCAAAGCCGTCAGGAAAATCACGGGAAGCTCCAGCGATCTCGCGTATTCCATCAGTTCATATCCGTTTATTTCCGGAAGCATTACGTCCAGCAGCAAAAGGTCGAATTTCTCGCTGTCCATCAGGTCCGCCGCCCTGCCCCCGTCAGAAGCCCAAATGCAGTGATATCCGGCCTTGCGCAGGTTCATCTTGATCAAATTTGCGATGGGCTCCTCGTCCTCGGCTATCAATATCTTGAGCATGCCATCCCTCCCCAGCTTTATGTGATTCTTGGAGCTCCTATTATCAGGAGCCTATTATCATAAATAATTATAACATTATCAAATATAAGTGTATCCGAATTGTATCCCTACCTCCCATTCTATTCTCCGGCACAAGGTCTGTCAACGGAAAATGCTGTTTCCGGCCACAGCTACAGGCCCTATTGACTCTTTCCTGACATTCCGGCTATAATAAGCTTCGGACACAGCTCCTGTCATTTTGGACTTAAATTGCGGCGGTTATACCACTGTGGGCAAAGAGGTATCGTTATGAAAAATATTTTGATCGTAGACGATGATGTGCATATCGGAAACATGCTGGAGGAAATCCTGAGCAAAGAGGGGTACGGGATATGGAGGGCCTATTCCGGCTCCGAGGCCCTTCTCCTGCTCTCCCGCTCCAAACCCGACCTGATGCTGTTGGATCTGATGCTGCCGGGCTTAAGCGGGGAAGAGGTGCTTTCCAGACTCAGGGAAGACTGCGGTCAGGGTATCCCCGTGATTGTTCTCAGCGCAAAAACGGAGGTATCCGAAAAGGTGGCCCTGCTTTTGGGAGGCGCCGCAGATTATGTCACAAAGCCCTTCGATACAAGGGAGCTTCTGGCCAGAATCACGGTACAGCTGCGCCGTCCAGCCCCTTTGGACGCCTCCCCCGTTCTTGCCTATGAGGGCATTTCCATCCATACGGATTCCCGGAGCGTCACGGTGGAAGGCTGCGAGGTCAGACTTACCAGAACAGAATACGCCATTTTAAAGCTCCTCATGAGCAACCCTTCTCAGGTGATTACCAAATCCCTGCTTTTGGACCGTATCGGCGCAGATACTCCTGACTGCACGGAAAGCTCTCTGAAAATGCATGTCAGCAATCTGCGCAAGAAACTCAAGACCATAAATGATAAAGACTATATAGAGGCCGTATGGGGTATCGGCTTCAAAATGAAGGGCAAATAGGTAAGCTTCCATGGTTCGGCTGCCGCTTTTGTATGTTTTCTATACTGTTTCTATACCGTTTCCTTTACCGCTTTCTTTACTCTGACGGGCTAGAATGAACCCATCATAAGCAAGGAGGTTTGTCATATGGAATATGTTTTGGAGACATCCGCTTTGGGAAAAAGCTACGGCCATTTTAAGGCGCTCAACAATCTGTCCATGCGCGTGCCCAAGGGTTCGATCTATGGCTTCATAGGCAAGAACGGCGCCGGGAAGACCACTCTCATCAGAGTGATCTGCGGACTGCAGGCACCTTCCTCAGGTAGCTATTCCCTATACGGTAAGAAGAACACAGAGCGGGAAATCGTCAAGTCCCGCAGAAGGATGGGGGCCATTGTGGAGACCCCGGCCATCTATCTGGACATGACGGCGGAAGAGAACATGCAGCAGCAATACCGCATTCTGGGCCTGCCTTCCTTCGACGGGATAGAGGAGACCCTGCGGCTGGTAGGGCTCTCCGGCACCGGCAAAAAGAAGTCCAGACATTTTTCTCTGGGCATGCGCCAAAGGCTGGGAATCGCCGTGGCTCTGGCCGGAGACCCGGACTTTCTGGTGCTGGACGAACCGGTGAACGGATTGGATCCTCAGGGTATCATCGAGATCCGGGAGCTGATCTTAAAGCTCAATCGGGAAAGACAGATCACCATACTGATCTCCAGCCATCTGCTGGATGAGCTGTCCAAGCTCGCCACCCATTACGGATTCATCGATGGCGGACGCATCGTAAGGGAGATGAGCGCCGCCCAGCTGGAGGCTGCCTGCCGGAAATGCATCCGCATAGAAGTCTCGGATACAAAGCCACTGGCAAAAGTGCTTGATGAAATGCATCTGGAGTATGAAATTCTCTCCGACAAGGAAGCCCATGTGTTCGCCAAGGTCAATGTTTCCCAGCTGGCTCTTGCCCTAAAGAAAAACAACTGTGAGATTCTGTCTCTGCATGAGCGGGACGAAAGTCTGGAGAGCTTCTATATGAACCTTGTAGGCGGAAGCAGCAGAAAGGAAGGTGTTTGATATTATGAAAAAACTCATATCTGCCGGACTTGCCCGACTGAAAAAAGACAAAATTTTCTGGATATGCTTAATCGCCCTGCTGCTCTATACATTGATATCGATGCTGAACAGCTGCAGGCAGGCTCTCCTGCCTGAAATGTCGGAATACGCTTACACGCTGGATCGCTACTATTACAGCTACAGTCTGCATATCGGCCTATTCTGTGCCGTCTTTATCAGTCTTCACATAAACACGGAATACCGTGACGGCACCATGCGCAACAAGATCATAACCGGCCACGGGCGGCTTGAAATCTATCTCTCCAACCTGATCGTGAGCCTTACGGCAATCCTCTCGATGCTTCTGGTATGCCTCGCAGGAGGACTGGCAGGAATTCCCTTTATAGGTCCATGGCAGTCCTTCCAGAAGCTGGCGGTCTACTTGCTGATCAGTCTGTTATATGTAGCCGCCTATACCGCCATCTTTACCCTCGTGAGTATGCTTTTCACCCACAAAGCTCTCTCCCAGATTCTGACAATCCTATTGTTCTTAGGACTGCTGCTCTTGGCAGGCAATCTCTATACCGCACTGCAGGAGCCGGAAATGATCAGCAATATCACCATAACCATGGAAGAAGGTATGAAAATGGCAGATCCCACGCCAAACCCGAAATACGTGAGCGGGGATCTGCGAAATGTATATCAGTTTCTGGTGGATTTTCTGCCCACCGGGCAGTGTCTCCAGATGTATAGCTCAGAGATAGCCCATCCTCTGAGAATGATGCTGTCCTCTCTGAGCATTTTCATCGGAACCACCGCTATAGGGATCGTCTTCTTCCGCCGAAAGGATTTAAACTGACATGAAGATAGGAAGCAGTCTATGGGATCAATGGAATGAAATGGTTCTGGCAGTCACCCTGAAACCGGCTGCCCCCGGAGCGATCTGGCTCTGGGGGCTTGCAGGTGCTGCGGTTGTGGTCATTTTGATTCTATTGATAAAAATCCGGCTGCTTCAGAAGGCTGCCGAAGAGATTCAGCAGGCCTTCACCGAAAGGCTGGACATAGAAACCAACACCTTGATCGGCATTTCTACCGGCGATAGGCATATGCGGAATCTGGCTGCCGCCTTGAACCGGGAGCTGGTCAGGCTTCGGGCCCAGCGCAGGCGCTTCCTGCAGGGGGACCAAGAGCTGAAAAGCGCCGTCACCAATATTTCCCATGATCTGCGTACCCCTCTCACCGCTATCTGCGGCTATCTGGATTTGCTGGAAGCAGAACAAAAAGGGGCTTTGGCCTCCGCCCGCTACATTGCAATCATACGGAATCGCACCGAGACTCTGAAGGATCTGACAGAGGAACTGTTTCGCTATTCTGTCATAGCCTCTCAGGAGGAGGAACACCCCACGCTTGTGACACTGAACGAAGCGCTGGAAGAAAGCATCGCCGCCTATTACACTGCCCTGACAGAACACTGTATCTCACCGGAAGTTCAAATCACCGAGAAAAAGATCCTGAGGAGGCTTGATCCTTCCGCCCTCTCCCGCATATTCTCGAACCTTTTGAGCAACGCTATCAAGTATAGCCGCGGGGATCTGGACATCCGCCTCTCTGATAACGGAGAAATAGTCTTTTCCAATGCCGCCCCGGCTTTAGACGAAGTACAGACGGGAAAGCTTTTCGACCGTTTCTACACGGTGGATTCAGGCCGGAAATCCACCGGCCTTGGGCTGTCTATCGCCCGGGCGCTGACAGAGCGGATGGGGGGAATGATTTGGGCAGACTATGAGAATGCCGTTTTACATGTTCATGTGCTATTCCCCGATCATTCCTCTGAAATTTTCTGACTCCCCTTTGGCTCCTATTTGGACTGCTCCCGCTGCCCATCCAAACCTTTTATTCACACATAACTTTTATTCACACGAAATCCGCTCCCCGCTCTCTCATCCGCTCTGCCACTTCTTCTCCCGAAACTTGTCCCGGAAGCAGGCTTTTGGTACTGCACATGGCCGCTGCGATTCCTGCAGCTTCTCCCATGCTATGGCAGCAGATCTGAATCCGTATGGAGGACTGCGCCACAAAGTCCGCGCCGATACAGCGGCCTGCCACCAGCAGGTTTTCCAGATCCGCGCCGACCAGACAGTCATAGGGTATCTCATACCAAGGCTTTTTGGGATCGCCTGCAGGCAAATCTTCCCTGAACAGTTCCTCGCTGCCATGTACATCCACGGGGTAATTGCACTGACTGATACAGCCCTTGAACTTCCTCTGGCCCAGAACATCCATGGCCGTCAGCCGATATTTTGTGTGTATTCTGCGGCTCTCCCGGATTCCCGGTACTATGGAGATTGCAGAAATGTACGCATTTTCAAAGCCCTTGAAGTATTTCTTGTAAAATGCCAGTTCCTTGTAGATAAAAGCTCTGCCCCGCAGCTGCAGCTCGGTGAGCTGCAGCGGATCACAGGCGTCCGTCAGGTCAAAGAATTCCGGATTGTTGAAGGCCACTTCGTCCTTTCTCCCCGGTATCTCAAACATGGTCCAGTAGGCCATACTCTGCTCCCACAGATCCCCCTCTGCCACGGCCTGCAGGAAGATGGGCTTCAGCGCGCTGTCCCGTCTCTCCACCACGCATCCGAAAAGGCCACCTCCCGACTTGCCCGATCTGGCATTGTCCGGATCTCCAAGACTGTCCAGAAATCGGCCCAGTGTTTCCTTGTTCACCCCGCCCACGAAATAGCGCAGGCTCATGGGCTGATTGGCCCCTGTCTTGGGATTCCCCGCCTCAAATCCTGCCCCGGCCAAAACCGACAAGGAGCCGTCCCCCGTGCCGTCGATAAATATCTTTCCCGCTATCTTGCGGATGCCGTCCTTGCAGGCCACGGCTATGGCGCATATCCGCTTGCTTTTCCCGGAGGCCGGGCTTCCTAGGGACATTCCTTCCTCTGTTTTTGCACCGCAGACACATGCATGCAGCAATATACGGACTCCGCTCTCCCGGCACATTTGTTCCAATAGTATCCCATGGATGATAGGATCAAAAGAATTCTGGATATGCTTTTCCTGATGGTACGCCCTGATCCTATTGTCAAGCTCGTTATGTAAACCGGAACATCTGGGTTCTCCGGGGACTCTGACGGTCATATAGGGCATCACCAGCGCCCCCACCGCGCTGCCGCCCAGATATCCCTGACTTTCAACCAGAAGCACGTCAGCCCCCTCTCTGGCGGCGGCAATAGCTGCAAACGCTCCTGCACTGCCTCCCCCGCAGACCACCACCTCTGCGCTCAAATAGGTTTCCAGTCCCTTCCAATCGATGCAGTCTTTCCTATTCATCCTTTTTCCTCCTGAATTAAAATCCATGGTTGCACAGATCTCTGCCTGATTCTATCCTATCCTACTTATTATATAACCTTTTATTCCCTCGCAAGCAATGCTAAAAACGGCTATATGAATTGTCATTTTTGGCACATTCTTTATAAACCTGCCTCGCTGCCCTTACCCACAAGTATGAAAGGCTTCCGAAAAGCCTTCAATCCGGCAAAAGGCCGGCCTTAATCAGGCCGGCCTCCACCAAACAGCTATGGTTGCTCCTATTTGTCACAGTCTTCGCATCTGTCAAAAGCAGGGTTAAAGGCGTAGAAGTTCTTGCTGTCCAGCCTATCCTGCGTGATGCGCAGAGCTTCGCCAAAGCGCTGGAAATGCACGATCTCTCTGGCCCGCAGGAACTTGATGGGCTCGCACACATCCGGCTCCTTGATCAGACGCAGAATGTTCTCATAGGTGGATCTGGCTTTTTGCTCCGCTGCAATCACCCAAGAACAACTTTTCATTTTAACAAAGGGACTGTAAACTCAAAAATTCCAGTGGATTTCAACGGGAACATCCCTTGTGCCCTGAATTCGTTTATTTACTGAAATATAGTCTATGAAAATTTCAACCATTTCACGGGTCAGGTGTTCCGGATTGGTATACTGCCGAACCAGTTCCCCACGGTTGTCTCCTGCGGCAATGCGGGTATCTAAGCCGGCAAGCTGCTTTTTGCCCTCCTGCATGGCGCGGGCCAATCGCTCTTTGTCAGCGGTAAAGCCTTTTGTCAGATCGATAAAATCACTTTCACTGATGATTCCCCGGACTTTATCCATGTAAATGTCTCCAATGCCTTTGGAATATTCTTCCATCCGCTTTTCGTAGACGGCAAGATCGGCAATCAGCCGATTGCGCCGTTCTTGCAGATTGGCTGCAAACCCTATATTCTGGGCAAGAGCGTCTCGGTCAAGATATTCCTCGGATAGGCGGTTCAGCTCTGCAATGACCATAGCCTCCAAGCGGTCAACGGAAATAAAGGAGCCTATGCAGGCATCCTTCGCCACATGGCGGTTTGAGCACCGCAAATAATGCTTTCCCTTGTTCTTTGACGAGCGCATGGTATATCCGCAATTCGCACAGCGGACTTTCTTTGCGAATAAACCGATGATCCCATCCGAAAAGGGCTTTGCGCGCCCGGCGATCATCGCCTGCACCCTATCCCAAAGCCCACGGTCGATAATGGGCTCGTGGGTTCCCTCCACAATGTACCATTCGCTTCTCGGACGCGGCTTGTTCTGCTTGGTCTTATAGGAGACGCTGCCGTATCTGCCCTGAACCATGTTGCCGATATAAATTTCGTTAGTCAGCATATCGGAAATCGCAAAGTATTTCCAAAGAGCGCTATTCTTCATCTTCGGCTGCCGGTACCGCAGACCGTGCAGACGCTTGTACTCGGTAGGGTTCGGAATCCCGCGGTCATTGAGCATTCGGGCAATTGCCGTTTTACCATAACCCTGTGCAAATAGGGTAAATACCTCACGCACAACGGCTGCAGCTTCTTCGTCGATAATTAAGTGCCCTTTTTGACAGGGGTCCTTTTTATAGCCGTAAAGGGCAAAGGCACCGATATGAAAACCATTTTGACGTCGGCTGGTGAGAACACTGCGGATATTGTCGGACATATCTTCCAAGTACCATTCATTCACCAGCCCGTTGATCTGACGGGATTTTTTGTTTCCCTTGTTGGCGGTGTCAGCATTGTCGACAATGCTCACAAAGCGAATCCCCCAAATCGGGAACAGACCATGAATGTACTTTTCTACAAGCTCCAATTCGCGGGTAAATCGTGACTGTGTCTTACAGAGGACAATATCAAACCGGCGGTTTCTCGCGTCGTCTATCAATCGGTTAAATTCCGGGCGGCGGCGATCCGATCCGGTATAGTCGTCATCGCTGTATATATCATAAAGCTCCCACCCTTGTTCATTTGCGTACCCAAGCAGCATAGCCTTTTGGTTTTGTATGCTGCCCGAATCATCGGTTTCACATTCCTTGTTTCTGTCCTCTTCGGATAAGCGGCAATAAATAGCTACTTTAATGTTCATATCCCTTTCGGAGATAGAACAAGCCCTCTCCTATATAGATTATCCTACATAAGAAACGGCTTGTCATCACTGCTCCGGGGCAGCCCCTTTATTTCTTTCCATTTGGTTGATCAGCTCGATCCATTTCGCCGTCAGGCAATCTTTCAGCCTTCCGTTTTCGCCGCTTTTGAAAACGCTTGTCAGGCAGGGTTTCGGCTTTTCTGAGAATTGGCGTTGTTCCATAGAATCCCCATCCTTACTCAAAAGTTGTCATTCACTCCAATCATATGTAATACTGCTTGTTCCATATGTTGCACCGGCGGTATTTAAAGATGATTCTTTGATTCTATCCGTCACATATGCAAGGTTATAACAGCTTTTGGCTTTCTCGGATGGTTATCGTGCCCAGCCGCATGTTGAAAATTCTCTCATCTTGTATATCATCTTGTATATTTTCTCATCTTGAGGGCATTTGAAAATCTGCAAGAGCCCTATTCAGATAATCATTAAATGGCTTCATAATGCGGAAAAGTTCCGTTGCCTTTATGAGAAAAGCTTCGGCATCGTATAATTCTTCGTCTTTGATCGGGTATTCCAAATACCAGCTCTTAAATTTGAAGTATTCTGCCTGTGGGTGTCCCTTATCATATCCCGCCGGGACATTTTTGAGGGCCGATCCTTGTACAGCAAAATATTGCTCAAATTCCGGCTCATGAATAATGTTTTCAAACTCTCTGCCGTTTTGAACTATGTAATCCCGTACCATTGTGGTTGCGTCCTTGAACATATCTGCAAAAAGCCCGCCTCCTAAAAATGATTGTCCGCCGGGCTTTATCATAATGTAATAGCCCACGGGGACTGGCAGCTTTCCCTGTGAAGAAATATGGGCGCGAAATGCCGGATTATAAGGCGATTTATCGTGGCTGAACCTTGTATCCCTCACCAGTTTAAAGGTAAGGTTCTTCGGTTCATTATGCAGCACGCTGCTGTCAAATTTACCGACGCGCAAGATCAGCGCCCCGATCAATGCTTCAAATTCTGTGTTTGCCGCTTTGTTTTCTGCCTTATGTTCATGATACCATTCCCGATTATTGTTCTCGCCTAAATCAGTAAGGTAATTCAAGATAAGCCGAGTGTTCATTTTTCAATCCTCCTAAGCATTTGTCACAACGGAATAGGAAGCTCCGTCTAAGAATTTTTGGATGAACTTTTTCAGGCTTGCCGGAGATTGATAGGTTTTGCAAAAGGCAAATTCCTGCGAAAGATCATCAATGCTTTCCATAGCCTGTTTCACTTCAATCATAGTATCTTTCGGGACGGCAGACGCGAAATCCAGCTGTGCCGGGTTAATCCTATGATTTCGGATTGCATAATTGACTCTGTTTGCACAGCGGCACTTTCCGTTTCCGTACTCGCCGCAATATTCCATTAAGAAATCCGCCATTTTGCGGCGGATTCTTGAGAGCCGCTGTCGGTAGGCTTCAGGAGTGATCCCCAAAATATCGCCTGCAATGCGGCTGTCCAGCTGAAACATTGTCCCTAAGATAAAAATGCACCGGCTTTCGGCGTCGAGACATTGCAGCATGACATTGGTGCAGGACATTTTCAGCTCTTCCGCTAAAATTGCTTTTTCCACATTCTGGGTTAAGTCGGACACATCATCGATTTTTCCGTTTACAATGTCGTCCCCATAGAATTCAAAGCTAAGAGGAAATTTTGCGAACATATGCTTCTGATAATTTTTTAGATGGTTCGTCGCAATGCGGAATACCCAAGTGTGAAATGCGCTTTCTCCCCTAAAAGAGGACAAATGGGTTATGATCTTTAACAGAATATCCTGTGTGGCGTCCTCAGCGTCAGGGAAAGTGCCCAGCATACGCAGCGATAGGTTAAACACCAAATCCTGTACGCTGACAATGACTTTTTCCAGAGATTCTTTATCTCCGGCAGTGGCTCTCTCAATCAAAGCCAATAGTTCTTCATTTGTAGTGTTTTCCATGGATTTCTACCTCCTCACATTCCATTAGACAACCCAAAGACCGCCCTGTGACAGGAAAAATAAACTTTTTTATTAATTTTCCCAATGTTCCGCTCAGTTTTTCCCTTTTTGTAAAGGTCTCTTCTTAAGAGCTTTGCTTTGGTTGTTCTTGCACGGTCGCAGCGTCCGCTGCCAAATCCTCAGTCAGATCCGTGATAGGATCTCCCTTCACCTGAAACTCACAGGCGTTGAAGGGGATTCCCGCCGCAGCCGTGGGCCAAACCCCCAAGGTGTGGTCCACATAATAGGTGGCGAATCCGCTCTTCTCGATCTCTTCCATGGATAGGTTGCGGGTCAGCTGATGCACAATGGCGCTGACCATCTCCATATGAGCCAGCTCTTCAGTGCCGATATCGGTCAGCAGTCCTGCCACCTCCCTATAGGGCATGGAATACCGCTGGGAAAGATACCGCATACTGGCGGAAAGCTCCCCGTCCGGACCTCCGAACTGAGAGATGATCACTTGAGCCAGCTTTGCGTTAGGCTCCTTGATGTTTACAGGAAACTCCAGTCTTTTCTCATAACTCCACATTTAACCGCACTCTCCTTCCCAGGGCAGAGGCGCCGCCCCCCAGCTCCATTCCTTGCTGCATTCCGTCAGCCCCACGTTAAGGGGAAAGTATTTCTGGGAGAATTCCTTTTCCATCTGGTTCTTGATCCGATTGTAATGGTTGAAGTATTCCATGGCGTTGCAGTCGCCGGGATGCGTGTCAAGAAACAAGACCAGCTCCGTGACCATAAAATCGGCTATTCCGATATCCCTGAGCAATTGTTCCCTATTTCCCATCATACACATCTCCTTCCCGTGAAAGGCTTGTTCAGTTCCGGGAATATGGTGCCGTTACAATAGGCCTTCTCCAAATCATCATACAGCTTTTCAAATTTCTGCCAAGGCACGTAAGCCATGCCTATGGGAAATTTGTCAATGTTCTTATCGTTCATACGATCCTGCATTTTGATCCCTTTCCTATGATTCATATTTCGCTTGGTATATGATATGATGATGGGAAAAATTTGTGCCTGAAAGCATATGCCCAAAAGGCAATGAAACGATTATCAGATATCACGGACTTATATTCTAAGAGAGAACCTTACATAAAGAATACAGTGTATATGTGAACCGGCAAGATGGTAATGGCTGGGATATATCCCCGGCCCTCGCCGGGGCTTTTTCGTGTCAGGCTTCGATATAGCCCACGAAATTATAGTGGATGCGGATGTCTCGGACCTCGCGCCCGTCCTCGACCTTGCGCTCCCCGATGTCGATACGCTGGACAAGCCGCAGAAGCGTGGGGCGGTCAAGTTCTTCCAACTTTCGCTTAATCTCTTCGGTGGTGGTCGCTTTGCGCTGAGTCCGTACCCGCTCTATCAGGCTGTCCGGGTCATGCTTCGCCAACTCCGCTTTTGCCCGGATGTCCGTCAGCACGACCTCGATCAGAACACGCTGGTTCATGATGTGCGCTGTGCAGGCGGACTTCCCTCCCATGGCGTAGCGTCCGCAGGCATAACTGCGGTAGGTGGACTTTGAACCGTCCTTGCGTTTGCGTCCGTCATGGTAGCTTCGCATCACGGAGCCGCAGTCCATACACCAGAGTAGCCCCGCAAAAAGGGCGGTCTCACCGTCCGCTTGTGTCCGGCTCCGGGTGTTCTGCCGCTCAATCGTCCACACCAGTTACCAGACCTCCATGGAGATCAGCGACTCATGCGTTCCCTCCACCCGTATCCATTCGGATTCCTGCTTGCCAACCTGCTTGTGAACCTTGTAAGACACCATACCCGTTTTGTTCTGCACCATATGACCGATATAGGCCTCGTTCTGGAGGATGGCTCTTATTGCCTGCGCCTGCCAGTAGCCGCCTTCCTTGCGGATGTTGGGCTTTCCCTGACGGAGATAGTAGAACCCCTTGGTGTCGGTACGCTTTCCGTATTTAAGGTTGAGGCAATCTTTCGGTAGCTGTATCTTTGGCAGCGGAGGTCGAAGATACGTTTACAATTGGTGCGGTCTCCGGGTCTGGAACAAGAACGTGCTTGTCCTCCGGGCTTTTCAGATAGCCAATAGGAGCGTCGCACCCAACATACTTTCCGACTTGAAACGAGGAACGTTTGACCGCTTTGATATTGCTGCTGGTGTCTCTGGCATACAAGTCGTTCATGACGTTTTTCAGAATGACCAGCATCTCATTATTTTTGTGGATGGTGTCCACGCCATCATTGAGGGCGATGAACCGGCATCCCATCGAAGGGAACACGATGTCTGTAAACCGTCCGGCCTCAATATAATCTCTGCCGAGACGACTAAGATCCTTGCATAATATCAGATTGATTTTCCCTGCCCTTGCATCGGCAATCATCTGGTTGAACATGGGCCGGTCGAAGGTCGTACCTGAGACCCCATCGTCACAGTAGGTCGAGTAGAGGTTCCAGCCCTGCTCCCGGACATAGCGGCTGAGCATCTCCCTCTGGTTCTCCACGGACACGGACTCGCCGGTTCGTCCTCCCGGCTGAGCCTGCAATAAATTCCAACATTGTAGGTTTCCTGCATCTTTGATTTTACCTCCCAAAGAGCAGTGCGAATGGCGGTTGATTACCTTACCGCCATTATAGCACGCTCACGCTCTGATGCAAAGGCCCTTTACGCGATACGGCTGAGTTTTTCCACCGCCGCCAAGTTGAGAAGGTCGCCCAACTGCCCTTTATCAGAGAACACACTTCTGACCCGGTAGACCACGCCGCCGATACTGACCTCGGTGTAATCGTTCAGACGGCTAACCCTCTTTCTCTCCGGCGGTTCTGGGGACGGCACAGACCTCTGGCTCATGTTCGGATACTCCATGCCATCATGCTCCTTCCGGACCGTCAGTGACGGTAATGTAGCTATTGCAGGTATTTTTACCACCAGTTCCGATATCGGAAATAGCGTCATTACCTACATTAGCTGCACAGTCCTCATGAATATCCTTGAGATAAACCCGGCGGCCTTTCCCCGTCCGCTTGCTGGAGCGATACAAGACGCCGTACTCGTTTGCCAGTTCCGTAATATGGGCGTTCATCAGCCGGGTCAACGTGTGCGGCTCCGTCTCCAATTCATGTTTGGCTTTCAGTTCCTCCGCATACCCAATCTATTCATGCCGCTCCCAGATAAAACCCTGAATGGCGGTCAGAACGGGGGGCAGCTCTTTTTTCGGCATATCGCCGCCAAAGGATACAAACTCTCACACCTTCCGCTGTTTGCCAAAGTGGAGGTTCAGCCGGGTGTCGGCCACCTCCCGCCCAGTTACATCCAGCGTGGCGGCGTTCTCCAGCCGAGAGAACTTTTGCAGGACGAGGGCACCATCAACGCATCCCAGCAGCCCGGTCGTGCCAGAGATTATGTTGAAGGAATCGGCAGACCCAGCCTTGCGGGTGTGGTGGACTACCAGCACCGTCACCAGAAAGTGGTCAGCAATCTTTTTTAGATCGTATACGGTCTAGTAGTCGATTGCGTAGTTGTACTGCTCTTGTCCGGCCTTACGGATACGCTGGAGCGTGTCGATAATCGCCAATGGAGATGGGCGGCAAGGAAGTTTGTAAGCTGTTCCTCGAAGCCCTCCCCGATATACAAGGCTACGGTCGCCAGCCAAATACTGCCGGGACTGCCGCCGCTGACATCGTTCAGCCTCTGCTGCATCCGCTGGAAGGTGTCCTTCAGGCTGATGTAGAGAACGCCGCACTGCTCGGTTTTCAGCCCCCAGACTGGCTCGCCTTTGCTGACCTGATTTGCCAGCCACAGCACCAGCCAAGACTTGCCCACCTTGGGCGCACCGGCAAGGATGTAGATGCCCTGCCCCATCAGCCCATCGATCAATGTGCCGGATGGGGCATAGGTCGTGTCCAGCAGTTCCTCCGCCGGGATTACTTTCAGTTTAGAGATGTTCTGTTTTTCTTCCGTCATTCACTTTTCCTTTCACGGCATCCGGCAGCGAACACCATAACGCTGGCGGAGACAGTGGGTGAAGCGGCGGAGGTGGTCCGGCTGACCTCCTTCCTATCCGGGCGCGCCGCTGATCTGGCATGTATGCCAGTTTTGGATTTCTCCTATATGCGGAAGCAATTCATTTTTGAAATGTATGCAATTATAACAGTTCAAAAATGTGCTGTCAAGGCGTTTCAAAAATTCCTTTCATTTTTGAACGGAGCATGATATAATGGGCAGCAGGACGGCTTTACTCAAATCAACACAAAGGCAGGGGAGGACATATCATGGGATTGCCGATTGACGCGACACTGGGAGAACGCATCCGATTTTACCGCCAGCAAGCAGGGCTGACGCAAAAAGAACTTGCCAACCTGTGCGAGGTCAGCGAGTCCGCTATCAGGAATTATGAACTAGGGAACCGTGTGCCGGATTTTCTCACGCTTCACGAGATTGCCGGAAAACTCCGGGTCAACTACGCCGCCATCAGTGGTGAAAAGGTCACAGATCTGGAGGGGGCGCTGCAGGCGTTATACAAGTTGGAAGAAATCTATGGACTGTACCCGACTGAGGTGGATGGGCATATCCATTTTGTGTTTCGTGACAGTATTGCGGTTGGTAATTTCAAGCCAGACATAGATGCCATCACTAGAAACCCAGACGCGTTGCTCCAATACCGCATCTTGGGATTTATGAAAGCCTGCGCCCAGCACAATTCCGGGGAAATGACTGATAAGGAATATGCCTTTTGGAAAAGCAAGTTCCCAGCGTTCCTGAGCGACTTCTATGAATTTCGGAAACAAGCGGGTAGGACGGAGGAAGAAAACTTTGAGGGGACCGCCCCCGTCCCCATGGAAAAACAGCAGTCTCCAGAACGGAGCCGGGAACGGAAAATCAACAGCGGGCAGTAGCCCAAAAGCGGCAAAATTGCCGCGCCGCCAGACCAGGCTTGCTACGATTATACCGAATTCGGTATAACAAATGGCAAGCAGGGTGTTTGTTCCCACAAACGCTCAAAACGGACTTCCAGCGTGACCGCCGGAAGCCCGTTTTTGCTTGTTGGGACAGCGTCCCAAACCCTTTGAACATCCCCTTGCCGGGGCTGGCTGCGCATTCGGAAACCGAACGCTGATTGAAACAATACCCGTAAAAAACATCAAACCGAGCGACCCTTTTCCAACTGTGGAATATGGGATTATGCGGCTACAAGGATCGGCTCATGTAGCTTTTTCACTACTGATACAATCATCGGTAATTGAATGCCAAACATTTCATTCAAGTCATAATTATTAAATGGTTCTGTATTTACAAGGTCAGATAGCTCCACATCTCCGTTTTCCCTGACATAGCTGATAATCGTTTGGATAAACTCTTGCTGCCTTGAATTCAGTAAATTTCCGTTCAGATACTCACCGAATTTCTCATTAACGGCTTCTTGGCTCAGTCCAATCAGACTGCGGACAAATGCCGCTAAATTTCCAATGTTTGTTGTTTCTGCATATTCCTGCTGAGTTCCCAGTTCGTGCCAAAGAACACGCTCTAATTCCTGCAGATCATCATTCGTGATTGGTTCAAGATTGTGGATCTTTTTGATAACCGGGCTGTCGCTGTTTTCCGCCAGATAATCAATCACCTTTTCTCTGTAAGTGCGAATATCTATCATGGTATCATCTGGCTGATATTCCGAGTCCTCCACGGTATCATTGATGTCGATATCGAACTTCTTTCTTCCGGAACCTTTCAAAAATTGCATGAGATTCCTGAGTGTGTTTCTCTTTTTTTCAATCCCAGGGACAGAAGGTGCATTCCAGAAGGCATCACTCATCAGTTCCTTCAAATCAAAAGCCTTTGCAAGAACTTGCGACACAGACGCCTTTTCGCTCAAAAGATACTGAGCAATCATTCGCACATTTTTGATATGCTCAGATGCCTCGTTTGCTGTCCCGGCCTGAAGCAGTGCTTTTTCGATATAGTACATCCGAATATCGAATGCAATGGCCAGATAGTCGCCGCCAAGGCCGCTGTCCAGCAGGGGGGAAAGATGTACCTTAGCTTCTTTCACCATGACCGGAGAAAGCGCCGCCCATGTAACCTTGTCATAGTATTTATCCACATACTGCATAGCTTCCCGCACTTGAATCCGATTGGAATGGGATTTTATCTGCACCACCGTGTTCTGCAATTCTTCCTTTATTTGGACATAATATGCGCGGAACCAATCATCCTTCTGGTATTCCAGACGCTGCAGCTCATAAAGCAAATCCAGCTGAACCTGAAAGTGGCGTTGCGAGAGCGTGAGATTTTCCTTTCCATCTTTTCCTTCCGGGTGCTGTCCAAAGTATTCAAAGTTTCCGCAGTAATCGAAAACTAGAAAGCCGTTTTTATCCTTCCCATCTCCGTAGAGGCCCTCGCAAAGGCGGGTTCCCCTGCCAATCATCTGCACAAACTTGATCCGCGACCGAACCTTTTTGAAGAACACCAGATTCAAAACTTCTGAAATATCAACGCCGGTATCCAGCATATCAACCGAGACCGCGATCCGAAATTCATCGTCTTCTTCAAACTTGACAACAAGATCGTCCCCGTAATTCACCGAGTAATCCACGAGCTGGCAGGTATTGGCCGAAAATTCCGGGTACAGCTTCTGGAAGCATTCCACAATCATCTGTGCGTGCTTGTGATTGTAAGCAAAGATAATTGTCTTACCTATTTTCTCGCCGCCGTCCACCCGAAGCCCCCACCGCATCAGATCCTCCAAAACGCGCCGGCAGGTGTCCTTGTTGAAGAGATAGCGGAATATCTCATTGCCGGGAATATTGAAATCCGGCGTTGGCGGGTCTTCCCCAAGGTACTCGTCCAGCTGTTCTTTCTGCTCCTCTGTCAGTCTGTTGTAGTCAATGCCATAGGACATCATTTCGGACATCTTGTTTTTGACGCGGTATCCCGCCAGATAATGCTCCTTGATGGCATCCTCCAGCGTATAATCAAAGTTGGGCATTCCCGCCTCGCAGTCAAAAATACGATAGGTATTGGCATCGACCTCGTTTTTCGGAGTGGCGGTCAGCCCCACCAGAAAGCTATCGAAGTACCTGAAAATCGTCCCGTAGCGATTGAAGATGCTGCGGTGGGCCTCGTCAATGATAATCAAATCAAAACGCCCGGTTGAAAAGAGTTTATCCTCGGCATCTATGTAGTTGATCATGGTCTGGTAAGTGCAGAACATGAGCCTTGCATTGTAGTCTTTTTCTCCGGCTGCTGAAAGCTCGCAGACGCTCATTTGGGGCAGCAGCTTTGCAAAATTCCGTTTCGCCTGATTGACCAAAGAGGTACGGTCGGCGAGAAAGAGGACATTTTTTACCCAATGATTTCTGCTCAGCACATCTACCAGCGAGATAGCTACACGCGTCTTGCCGGTTCCAGTTGCCATAACCAGCAGGCCGCGGCGGTGCTTTGCGTTCAGCCATTCGCAGATTTTGGTGATCGCGATTTTCTGATAGGGCCGGTTCGTAATATCGTCATTGATGGTCAAATCCGTGATCGCGGCACGCCCTCTGCGCTGGAGCATCAATTCCAGATCGTCCATGGAATGAAACGCGATCACATCCCTGTCCGGATAGATCCCGTCAATGATTTTGGTGCTGTATCCGTTGGCGTAATACATGACGGGCTTATAACCATAGATTCGCTTCATACACTCGGCATAGAGATCGACCTGATGCCTGCCCTTCACCGGATCAACAGATGTCTTTTTCACTTCAACGATTGCCAGCGGCTTTCCGTCGCGGCCATAAAGGACATAATCACAGTAACCGAGTCCCGTGGGATTCGGCATACCCTGCACCTCAATCTCGATTCCGGCCTTGCCCGGCTGCACGACATTTTCTGCATCAAGAACATCCCATCCGGCCTCCTTCAGATAGAGGTCAACATACAGCTTCCGCGTTGCCACCTCGCTCATATAGGGAGGTTTATGATAGGTGTACTCTGTCCCTGTTTCCTTGACCGCAAGCAGGCCAATCAGATAGGTGATGTTGTCCAGCGCCAGTCTGGCTTCTTTTTTGTGGACGCTCCGGCCATGCTTCGCGTTCATTCCGAGAATGCGGACGTAGTGGAGCGCGTTCACGACATCGGTGTCGTTGATGTAGGAGGTGACAGCCGCGTTGTCAATCAGTTCCAGCAACGAAGCGTTCTTCGGCTTTTTCGTTTCCGTTCTGTCATAGATATAGCCGACAGCGGCTTCCAGCAGATTACGGCAAAGCAGAGCACACTCAGCGTGTGTCTGTACGGAAGCAATCTTTTTCAGTTTCAATTTTAGCTGCTCAACTATCATGGGGAACACCTCCATCATCGCCAAAAGAATGTATAAATAATATCATCTTTTGAAGGCATTTGAGATTTGCGCGGGAGTTCTGCCCCAAAGCATGTCTTATACAACTTGCCAATCAATGACAACCATTCTTCTATTTCGCCACAGTCAATGTCTTTCATTGCCGTTGTGGGATCAACTCTAAAATATGATAATACATTTTCTTTATCCAAATGCGCAAAAAACTTATCCCTAAAAACACGGATTTTGGGAATCATCGGACTGTTGTCGAATTTCTGGCGAATCTCATTTATAGCGTTTTTGACTTCGCTGTTGTTTTTATAAATTTGTTCAATTTGATTGACGGCTTTGCTCAGCGAATACTCTTTATGATTCGCAAAAATTTTACTTAGCCCAAGAATCACTCGATATACGAGAGACTCATAAAGGACAGTTCTAACTGTTGAATAATCCGGAACATCTTTCTCCTGAACCTTCTTATCCCATTCGGTATCTACCGTTCTGAAAATATATGTTGCAGTATATATGTCCTGCAACTCAAGAAATAATGTGCTAAGGTGCAAATTTATCTCATCATCTTTACCTGTCAGCTCAAGACTAAAACTTTGATTGTACTCCGAAAAATCTTCCATGCGGCCCTACCTCTATTGATGCGCTCCAATAGCTTCTTTAATCTTCTGTGCGGCCTCTGATAGGTTTTCCATATTTTTCAAAAGCCCCTTATAGAATCGACTTACGTCAGGGTCACCCAAAATGTAAAGGATCTGGCTGTTGCGTAATGCGATTTCACAAAGATCATTCTTCTGCTCATTTGTCCAACTACTGATTTCTAACAGTTTACTGATAACTGAATGCGTTCCAGCAAAACTGCCACTGTTTTCCAGTTCAATAATCAAGTCGGTCTTTTCACGTTCTTCGTGGCTGCGTGTCTGGTCTGCATTGATCCGTTCTTTTTTGCACCGATAATGGATGGACTCCAGCGCTTCATTTGCCGCAGTGCGGTCAATAATGGCTTTAACCAGAGCGTCCAATTCAGTTCCTTCCGAATAATCCGCAGGAGCAAAGTATTTGATGCGACCATCGCGCATCATCTTATATACTTTTGCTTTGTCGTTCGTTTCTCCATTGTAAACGCCGATAGAGTGTCCACCATAAGTGGTGACAAGTTTCATACATGGAATGTCTGTGTCGCTGTCTCCAATATAGATCATATTTCGGAAAGGAACACGGATGTCCTCTGGTGAAAAAGAGTCATTTACGGCTGAATCATTAATATCCAAAACGCCTTTTTCAATTCGGAACAGAAACTGTGTTTTATTGGTGTAGTTCACTACCTGCGCTGGCCACGTTGCAACACCGTCTTCATCATAATAAAATGAACTCGCATAAATCCGCTCAAATGCACCAGCCTGAGCAACAGAAGTTCCTTCTATCATCTCTTTTAAGCCAGATGAGATGATGTAGTGTTCTACAATAACGCCATTTTCTTGTCCGTATTCCTGAATTCTCTCAAACCATTGCTCTACACCGGGAAATAACTTGACTTGGGCTCCGTACTCCATCAACTTCTGCTTAGTGAACAAAACTTTGCCAGATGACTTTTTCTTCATCATGTACATATATGCGAGATTTTGATCCATTGCGTTGTTTGTGGCAAGTCCGTTTGAGGCTGTCCAGAAGTCTGCAACATCATATCCTACGGATTGAATAAAACCTTGGGCCTGCATATCATCAGGAGACAAAGTTTTATCAAAATCATAGCATATCGCAACCACGGGCTGAGCTTCCTTGTGCTTTTTCAGAAATTCTTCGTGTGCCATACCATCGTCTCCTTTACTGATAGTCAGCTATATTTACCTTCCGAAATTTTAACGAAAGATATTCATCAGTGCCGCAACATTTACCGCACCAACAAGCTCCTCAGCCAACATTCTTTGCTGCTGTGGTGGCAACTTACGAATGGAAGCCATGGCTTGCATTACATCCTGCATCGCTTTGTCATAGTCGTTTGTCGGTTCCACTCCGACCGTTACCCGATAATTATCCATAACCTCACCCAAAATATTCCTGCATCAGCGATTTTTTCAGCACTTCCAATCTATCCAAGCTCTGCTGGATTGTCAACTTTAATTTGTTGGTCTGTTCGATGTAGGCAGCAAACTGCTTTTGAATCCCAATGGGCGGAATCGGCACAAGCAGAGAAAGAATATCCTTGTTGGAAATATTTGCCTGCCGAATGCCTCTGCTAATACCGGTCAATCGTTTCTTAATTTCACTGAACTTCAGCATTTCAGCAAGATAGTACTTGTTTAATGTTTGCTTTATACTTAGCTTCGCATTCCGCTGATTCAAATAGTATTCTGCGTAGTCATTGCCCAAAATACAAACATTGCCATAGTCATCTTTTCCTACGGTTCCAGTAAGCGACATCACTAAATCACCAGGATACATTTTGTAGCGTTGTAGGGATTGATCCTCTTGCCAATAAACCATATTGACCGGCAGGAAGTGTCCTGAATTGATATTCCCAATCCGCAAAACCGGAATGCCTATTTCTGTAAAACCTTCACTCTTAAACGCATACCCACCAATTATGTCAAGATGGTCGCTCAATAGCGATTCCTGCCAGTGCATTGAATTAGTAGCCGGCTCCCCAAACATCTCCACAAACCTTACCTTGACCAGTTCATCCAGCTTGGCAAGCTGCTGTTTGCAGAGAGAAATCAGGTCGCTAAGCTTGTCCAGTATAGCAGAAATACGGTGTTGTTTATCAAGCGAAGGCAGAGGAATTTCTGTTTCACCTAACACATTTTTGCTTATCGCTTTGAATGTACTTCCTATACCTTTAGCGTTTAATTCATTCACCTTATTCGCAATGGCATACCATAAGTATCTACTATTGCAAAGAGTTTCATCAACAGTTAAAGCTGCCAGACCCCGACCAATACAGCATTCTCTATCCGCAATATTCATCGCACCAATAGGGGCACGAACAGAAATTAAAATGTCGCCAGAATGTGCAATCTTTGTTGGAGCATTACACCAGATACGCACATTTGGATGTAATGCTCCAAAATCTGCATTTCCCTGAAAAAAAGGAAGTCCGTCACCAATTTCGTTATAAGACGAAGAATCAGGGGATTGTCCCATATTAAGCGAACAGATTTCGTCTAATCTCGCCATCACAGCATCCCCCTCAACTCCGCCAGTCCCGCCGTAATCTCCTCCTCTAGCCTGTCCAGCTCATCCAGAATCTCGCCGGTGGGCAGATACTCCACCGGCACATACTCGGTCTTTTTGTACTTGTTGATGGATAGGTCATAGCCGTTTGCCGCAATCTCCGCTCTGGGGACGAAAAAGCTCTGCTCCGTCCGCTCCCGGCCCGCCTCGCCCTCCGGGTCATGGAACCGCCGGATGATGTCAGGGATGTCGTTGTCCGCAATCTCGCCGCGCTTGTCATCCAGACTGAACCCGTCGGCCTTCATGTCGTAGAACCAGACCTTGTCCGTCCCGCCGACATTCGTTTTCGTAAAGACCAGAATCGCTGTGGACACTCCGGCATAGGGCTTGAACACGCCGGAGGGCATGGAGATCACGGCGATCAGCTGCTGATTTTCCACCAGTTCCTTCCGCAGTTCTTTGTGCGCCTTACTGCTGCCGAACAAAACGCCGTCAGGAACAATGGAAGCGCAGCGTCCGCCGACCTTCAGCATTTTGACAAACAAGGAGCAGAACAACAACTCGGTTTTTCTTGTTTTCGTCAGCGCAATTAAATCCTTGCTGATCTCCTCTTGAAACACACTGCCGGTAAAGGGTGGGTTGGACATGATCAGCGAATAAGCATCGCGCTCCGAATTGTCCCCGGAAAGGGAATCCTGATAGATGATATGTGGGTCTTCCACACCATGCAGCATCATGTTCATCGCACCGATCCGCAACATAGACTGGTCGGTATCAAAGCCGGAGAACAACCCCGCTTTGAAATAGCTCATGTTCTCCCGCTTCATCAAATCCTTTTTCTGATGCTCGCTAATATATACCGCACTGGAGAGCAGAAACCCCGCGCTGCCCATAGCCGGGTCGAGGATCTTATCTTTTAGGGTAGGGCGCATGAGCTGTACCATCATGTTGATGATATGCCTTGGGGTACGGAACTGGCCGTTCTCTCCGGCAGCCGCGATTTTGCCCAACAAATACTCATATACATCGCCCATGATGTCCTTGTTGTTCATGTCCATGGCGTCAATGCCATCCACAACTTTTGCCAGCACCTTGGCCGTTGGAATCAGAAAAACAGTATCTTTCATATAGCGGCTGAACGCAGTATCTTTTCCCTCCCCAATGGTTTTGATAAAGGGAAACACATAGGTCTGAATATTGGCGAGCATTTCTCCCGGTTCAAAGTTATGGAACACATTCCAGCGGAGATTACGGTAATCCGTCTCCACACGAGGTTCCTCGCTGATGACGCACACATCGTCCTGAAACACTTTATTCTTCAGAGGAACACCAAGGACATTTGCGTTTGCTTCGGCCTTGAGCTGGTTATCGTCCAGCAACTTCATAAACATGAGATAGGTGATCTGCTCCAGAACTGTGATGGGGCTTGTAATTCCGCCTGTCCAGATCGTGTCCCAAATGGAATCAACTTTGTTTTTCAGTTCTCCCGTTATCATTGGATGCCCCTCCGATTTACCCCGATAAAAAGTTCAAGATAAACTTACTCAAAATATACTATAGCACATTATGACGCTGAGTTCAATTCAGTTTGTCCAAAATAATGGCGGCTTCGCTTTTTGTCCGGACAGCATACAGACAAAAGAGTAGGCCCCTGAGAGACCCGGCAATAGCAGGAATCTCTCAAGGGCCTTCATGCTTTATCATCAGCACAGATGCCAGAATGTCGGCTATGTGTAAATCAATTCATTTTTGATGATTTCCTCTGTGCGGCTGGCGATGCTGTTCATAGCCTTGACCCACTCTGTGACCGGCGTTTCAAATCCTCGGTCATGCCCTTGACCTCCATCATCTGATGGACGAGGCACCGGTAGCGTTCCTGCGCCTGCTCGTTCAGGTTGGCGAGATAGCTGTGCAGCCTGCCCGTCAAAATCAAATGGTTCAGCAGAAGCGGGTTCGTTTCCTCCAGATATGCCCGGTGCATCCGCCCCCACCTCCCGATGGGGCAGTCATCGCCCTCTGGCAGTTCGATAACGGAAACGTAATATACTACGACAAGTACATAATCAATTCCCTTTGCCTCGTCATGGATTTTCGCTTTCAATTCATTCATCATTTTACCTCCATATGATAGTTTGGCCTGATTATCGGTAGCCGCTACTGATAATGTGCCCCACCATCCTGCCGGAGGTAATCGACCGCCACAGCATTGCTTTCTTACCATTCTTTATGTAAGGTTTAAGAAACAATGCCGCGCTCCACTGCCTTCACTGGGGCAGCAGCACCTCCGTGGTAAAGGCCCCGTCCTCGCTGTTTCTGTTGATGTAGCCCTGACACCGCTCTATAACGGTATCGACGCGCACAAGCCCGTATCCGTGGCCGGCGCCCTTGGTACTGCGAAACCGCCCCGCCTCCTTCTTCTGCTTTTTGTGGGCCGTGGTATTTGTGAAAGACATATACAGCTGGGTATTCTTCATATCCATATAGATGCGGATCATCCGTTCTTCCTCCGACAGCTGCATGCAGGCCTCTATGGCATTGTCAAACAGATTCCCCATGATGATGCACAGATCGATCTCGGAGGTGGTGAGAGACACCGGCACATGGGCGTCCGCAATGACTGCGATATTCTTGGATTTGGCCAGAGAAATTTTGCTGTTCAGGATCACATCCGTCATTTTATTTCCTGTCCGAAGCACGGTATCCACATTTTCCAAATCAAACCGAAGCTCCCGCAGATAAGTCTTCACTGCCTCCAGATCCCCCATCTCCGCATAGCCCGCAAGCACCTGAATATGATTTCTATAATCATGTCTCCAGCCTCTGGTCTGGCGGTACATGTTCTCCACCTCCGCATAATGGGCCGCCAGCAGACCGTTCTGGTATTCCGCTATTCTTTTGTCTATCAGCTTGTCCAGAAGCTTCATCTTCTTTTTATCTCCTAATTTAAAAGCCCCAGACTTCCCGGCGGCACTGTGCAGATACTGCCGGAAATATTTGGAGCCTCGTTTCTATGTATTCACGTATTCTAAAAGTACTTTATCAGCGCCTGATTCAGCCCATCATACAGCTTTCTGGACAATGGCAGCGCAGCGCCGTCCTTCAACGTTACTTCCGTTCTCGTAATCCTTTTCACGAAACGAAGATTGACGATATAAGAGCGATGGATCCTATAGAAGCTCTCGTCCAGATCCTTTGTCAGCTCGCTTAGGGAACGTTTCACGCTGTACTCCTCGACGGCATGGAGCGTGACATAATTCTTCCTGACCTCCAGATACCGAATCTCATACAGCGGCAGCCGCACCACGCCGTCGGGCAGAGAAAGCAACAAGACATTCTCTCTGGTCTTCAGGCGTTCCACAGCCCGGTCCAGCACGGCTCCCAGCTTCTCCTGAGCCACCGGCTTGATCAGATAGTGCAGGGCTTCCACATCATACCCTTCCGCAATATATTCCATGTATCCTGTCAGAAACACGATCTGGAGCCCTGCCCCCATCTGGCGCAGGCGCTTTGCCAGCTCCACGCCGCTCATGTCGCCCATTTCGATATCCAGAAACAGCACATCCACAGCCTCGTTCCCCTCATAGGCGAAAAGAAATGCCTCTGCGGAGGGATAATCCTCTATCTGCAGCAGGATGTCCCTGCTGCAGCCCCATGCCTCGATCAGAGCGGTCACATAGGCTCTATCTGCCGAGCTGTCGTCACACACTGCAAATCGGTACATTATCTGGATTCTCCCATAAAAAACAAGGCGATGGTGCCCGGTCCTGAGTGGGCGCCTATGGTAGGGCCGATGTGATTGATCATGAAATGCTCGCAGCCGAAACGCTCTTTTATCTGATCCCTGACATACTCCGCATCCTCCAGAGCGTCCCCATGGCTGATGAACACCATATCTTCCTTATTTTCCCGCTCCCAAGCCCCCATCTTCTCTTCCATATAGTCAACCAGAGCGTTCAGGGACTTTTTTCTGCCCCGTACCTTGCCGATGACGATCAAATGCCCCTCGTCGTCCACATGGAGCTTTGGCTTGATGGAGACCAAGGTTCCGATCACAGCCGCCGTCCTGCTGACCCGGCCGCCCCTATACAGATGGAATAGATCGTCTACCGTAAATACATGCACCAGATTTCGTACATGTTCCTCCAGCCAGCGGGCGGTCTCTTCCATGGACTTGCCCTGATCCCTAAGCTTCACTGCCTTATGTACAAACAGCCCCTCCCCCATGGACGCGCAGAGGCTGTCCAACACGATGATCTTCACATCCGGATGCTCCTCCATAATCTCCTGCGCCGCTATGCGAAGATTGGCACAAGTTCCGCTCAAACCTGAAGAGAATGCCAGATGAAGGATCTCTTTATCCGTTTTGATGTACTCCTCAAAATATTCCTTGGCCTCCGCCGGATTGATCTGAGAAGTGGTGGGCATCTTCCCTTCAGTGCGCATCATGGAGTAAAATTCCTTCCAATCAAGCTCCTTGTCGCCTCCGTAGGTAACACCGTCCAAAATGTAGCTGATGGGCATGCAGCCGATACCATGCTCTTTTAAATAATCCATAGGCAGATCTGCAGTGCTGTCTGTCAAAATCTTGAACATTGTTTATCCTCCTCAAACCTCCTAGCACAGCCCTATATCTTTCGCTCTGCGCCGAATCAATGTAAAATGTCTTTCCGTGTCAATATTATACCAAACACACCGCATTTTGCAAGTCCCCGTTTCTTTGGCGCTCCTTAAAATCCCGCCGTGATTTCCCCTATCTGCAATGATTCCCCTATCCGCGACAGCTTTTATGACAATTTCTTCCGCACCGTTTCATCCGGGGAAAAAACATGATATTCTGGTGATATATTTTACAAAACCATCGAACCCCATGTCCTTTTTTGCGACTATATGATCGAAAGCTTTCAAACAGCGCAGCTGCATGAAAATGCGGGAGCAAAAAACATGAAGCTGCAAAAACAGTTGAACCGGAGGCAATATGAAAAAGCAAAAGCTTGAAGAATGGGCGGAAATCCTGCTTTCCACAGCCATGGCCAAGTGCGGAAATCTCGATGACGCCGAGGATCTGACTCAGGAGGCCCTCCTCTCCTATTACACCTACAAAGCCAAGGGAAAGGCTGTGGACAATGATATGGCTTTTCTGCAGGCCGTCCTCACAAAAAAATATTATGACTTGCTGAGGCGGAAATACCGTTTTCCCACAGTGGTCATCGATGAAAATGCCCCTATAACGGACGAAAATGATTTTGTAGGCGCAATCCTCCGCAGGGAACAGGCAGAGGAAATACGCAGGGAGGTGGCCTTCCTTGCCCAGTCCTGCCGCGTCATCATAGCAGGACATTATTTCCACGGCAAGAGCGTCAAGACCCTTTCCGAAGAGCTGAACCTGCCTCAGGGAACCATAAAAAGCCGTCTGGATTTTGGCAGAAAACAGTTAAAGAAAGGGTTGGAGACTATGGAAAACAAGAAGTGCTACACAGAAAACAGCTATATTCCCCAGTATCTGAGAGTGCGCAACAGCGGTGTCTGCGGACTTGGCGGGGAACCCACGAGCCTTGCTGACGACAGCGATCTCTTGGCGCAGAATCTTCTCATTCTGGCCTACGAGAAGCCTCTGAGCATAAGCGATTCTCCAGAGCCATCGGCGTTGCCAGCGCCTACGTGGAACCCATGGTGGACAAGCTAGTGTCAGGCGAATTGATGAAGCGTATGGGGGACGGAAAAATCTATACGGATTTCGTCCTCTACCACAAGGACGATTTCACAAAATACATCAAAGAACAAGAAGACTTTGTAGAGAAACATAGGGACGCGTACTGTCAGGCGGCCAAAGCCGCTGTGGCGGCTCTCAGAGAAACAGCCTTTTACAGCCTCCGTCTGGAGCGGTACATGCTGATTCGCATGGCTGATGCCGGACTCTGGAGGGCTTTAGAGGACAGCCGGGCGCCTCAGATCTTTCCCCAGCGCCCCAACGGCGGCAGCTGGATTGCATTCGGCACCGTATATCCAAATGGATATGACTCCGCTCAGACACGGCAGGGAAAAGACGAATACAGCTTTTCCGGACAAAGATGCACCAGTCTGGACCGTTATCTGGAGTCAGGAAGAATCGCTCTCTACAATTATGAAACCTCTCTGTATCCCTGCCCAAAATATGACGGTTTCGGCTTTCATACCCCTCAGGAGACGGAGATCGCCATGCTGAAACTTTTTTACCTTATAAAAAAGGACATCAAATCCGAGACAGTGGACTTCGACCACAGAATCATACAGGGAATCCCTCTGCTGGAGGAGCGAGGCTTTTTGACCATGGAAAGGGGGAGACCTGAACTTTCCATTCCCTGCCTGAGTCCCTCCGAGGAAAAACAGTTTTGGGATATCTGCCAGAAGGCCTCCGCGTCCTTTGCCCTGCAGATCAAACAACCACTTGGGAAATATGTCGCCAGCCGCCGGAAGCAGATACCTGGCCATCTAAAGAGCGTTCCCGACCAGAAGCTCACCATGCCCTATGAGCCCAATGCCATGATGTTTGTTTTTCAGGCCATCCGGCAGGGCATCCATCCCAGAGATCTGGGGTATCCTTGCCCCGAAACATTTATGGTCATGGATCCTGAAATAAGATAAATGGAATACCTGCCGGATCCATGAGGTTCCTTTACCGACAGTTATTTGCTCTTTTGGGAAGTCTCTCCCTCCACATTTAAAGCTCCCGGAAGCCTTGTGCGGATTAATCTGCCCTTCAGTTTTTCCCAATCAAAGGGAATGAAAGGATAGATGTAGCTAGTCCTTGATACGGTTCTGTTGCAGCATATGCCCAGCAAGGAAATGACGATGCCGCCTACATAGCCCCATATGCCGAACCATTGGGTGAGCAGCAGCGTTATGATCCGCAGGAATTTCAGGGCGTACCCAAGCTCATAGTTCTGCTGGGTGTAATTTGCGATAGCCACAAAGGCCATGTAGAGCATGACTTCCGGGGAAAACCACCCGCTGTTCACCGAGAACTCGCCCAGCACCAGAGCCGCCATGACGCTCAAGGGCGTGCTCAGCATATTGGGCGTGTTCACCGCCGCAAGCTTCAGTCCGTCTATGGCCAGCTCCAGCACCAGAAACTGCCAGATCAGCGGCAGATTGGGCTCCTCCTTCAGCATAATGAAGGAGAAGCTCTCCGGTATCCACTTATCATTGTTCACCAGCAGCAGAAAGGTAGGCGTCACCAGATAGGTCAATAGGGAGATCAGGAAGCGGGTAAGCCGCAGGTAAGTCCCTGTAATGGGAGGGAAATAATAATCGTCGGCCTCTTCCGCCACATCGAAGATGGTGGTGGGAAGTATCATTGCAGAGGGGGAATTGTCTACCAAAATGACAATATTCCCCTCCAGCACCTGAGCCGCCGCCGCGTCGGGACGTTCCGTGTACTTGAATTTGGGGAAGGGATTGTACCATCTCCTCTGATAAAGGCATTCCGCCAGCGATTCCTGATTCATGGTCAGAGAATCCACCTTGATATTCTGTATCTTTTTCCGAATCTCCCTCAGAAACTCCTTGTCAACTCTCTTTTTCATGTAACATACAACAATGTCCGTCCGGGAGCTTTCCCCGGCGCTGAACATCTCCATATGAAGGTCTGCGCTGCGGATCCTGCGGCGGATCAGCGCCGTGTTGGACACCAGCGTCTCCACAAAGCCGTCCTTGGAGCCCCGCAGCACCTTGTCCTTCTCCGGCTCTTCCACGCCTCTTGCAGGATAGGTTCTAGAATCGATCAGCAGTGCCTTCTCATAGCCATCCACCAGCAATAGGAACATGCCCGAAAGCAGAGACTGCACCAGAGTGTCACAGCTGTCCGCCAGCTCTACCTCCACATAGGGCGTGAACTGTTTAGAGAGGCCGTGCATGTCCTCGGGCAGCTTGTCCGGGGTGAGATCCATGAAATACTGCAGCAGCTTCTGCACCAGATCGTCCTTGCAGAAACCGTCTATGAGATACATGCAGGCCTCTCTTCCGCCCACATGGATCACTCTATATATGATGTCGAAATTCTTGTCCGCATCCAGCACATGGTTCAGATAGTCCATATCCGCCTGCAGAAACCCCGTAAGCTTCTTTCCCCCTTGTGCTTTTTCGGGATTCCTCCCGTCACGCTTCTCTTTTGAACATTCTTCCGTCAAATCTTCTTCCATCAAACTTACGCTCCTTGCCCTATGCTTTTTTAGCATGACTCTTCCCAGCGCGCCCTGCCAGAAAATCTATGCGCCGGCCAACATTCTTCATGCTTTTATCATGACCCAAGGGAGCTTTTTTATGCTTTCTGCAGACCACAAATTGTATAAACAACCAAAGCCGCATTTCGGAAGCCTTCTATTGTCATGAATAAAAAAGAGCCGGGAGGCCCGCTCCCGACTCACAAATTCCCATCATTCTATAATACCGTCATTATTTCCCCGTGGTACTTCCGAAACCGCCGTTTCTCTCCCCCTCTGCCTCATCGTCCACAGTGATGCCGTACTCCAGAAAAATCCCTTGCGCAAACCCTGTTCCCTGAGCCAGCTCCACCGTCTTCCCCTGATTTGAATCATTGGTCATCTTGATGAAAATATGGCCCTGATTGTCAGAATCAAAATAATCGCTGTCGATGATTCCCACGGTATTGTCCATCTGCAGCCTATACTTAAACCCCAGCCCGCTTCTCGGGTACAGCTTCAGCACCCAGCCCTCGTCCATCCTCACCCGGATTCCCGTAGGAATCTTGATGGTAGCTCCGGGAGCCAGACTAAAGGAAAACGGGGCAAAGAAATCATATCCGGCGCTTCCTCTGGTAGCCCGTCGGGGCAGCGGTATTCCTGCATATATTTCCTGAATCTGGCTCTGCGTATATTGGGGAAAGCTCTCCTCCACGGCCTCCTGAAAGATATGGGGGCTCACCTTTAGAAATTGGGCCATTCTCTTCATTGTCCGTTCTCTCCAATCAGTCCTGACAGCCGCAAAGGCCCGAAGGCTTCTTCGTCTCCGTATACCTCTGGGCATAATTGCCGCAGTGCAGCACCGGCACCCTAGGATCCTCTTGACCCAGCGACGCCTGCACATCTATCACCCTCTGATTGGCGCTTCCCTTCCAGAGAAGGTTTGCGTCCTTCTCCTCCACATGGAATTCACCGTCCACAACTACATCCACATAGCTCATCAGAGGATAATGCAGAATGTTTTCCCAGCTGTCCCCGGTATACAGCCATATGGTTTTGCTGGGATATTTCTCCTTGATCTCGGCCATCAGCTCCCTTACGCCAAGACTGTTGGCCGGATGTAAGGGATCACCTCCCGAAAAGGTGATCCCGGAGATATAGCTTTTGTCCAGCTGATCAAATATCTCCTGCTTTGCGGCTCTGTCAAAAGGAAGGCCCCCGTCGGGATCCCATGTAATGGGATTGTGGCATCCCTTACAGCAATGGCTGCAGCCGGCGACCCAGAGAACCACCCGCAGACCATCGCCGTTGAGCATATCGTCCGTTGTGATATTATGGTATCTCATACGCCATTCCCCCTTTGAAAGGACTCTTTTTTCCGAGCCTCACATGCTCTTCCTCTCTGCGATTTCGGCCATCTTCGCATCGTTCAGCCTTGTATCCCCATGCACTCTGGAATAGGACAGATATCCGTTCATGCGGTCGATCTTGGTCAGGTTCCGACTTCCGCACTTGGGGCACACATCCATCTCCAGCTCCTGATGACCGCAGTCATCACAGTATGCCAAAGACAAATTGACCCCCTCGTAAAATCCCATTTCCATAGCCCTGCGGATCAGGGTCTTGATGGCTTCGATATTATAGTCTATAGGATACTTCACATACTGAATCTTGCCTCCGTTGCACAAGTTCCAGAAGCGGTCCTCCAGATCCTGCTTCTGAATGGGAGTGATATCCTCCGCCACATGGCAATGGAAGCTGTTGCTCACATACTCCTTGTCGGAAACCCCTTCCACGATGCCGTATTTCTTCCTGAACTGCTTCACCTGCAGCCCACAGAGGTTCTCTGCCGGAGTTCCGTAGATTGCATAGAGATATCCGTCCTCCTCCTTGAACTCATTGACCCTCTTATTGATATATTCCAGCACCTCAAGGGCGAACTGACCGTCCTCCACCATGGATTTTCCGTTATACAGCCGCTGCAGCTCGTTCAGCGCCGTAATGCCGAAGCTGGCAGTAGCAGATCTAAGCAGAGGCTTGATTTTGTCTGTAAGCTTTAAATGCCCTCCCAAAAATCCCCCCTCGCAATAGGCCAGAGGATTTGTGGATGCCCTCATCTCTCCAAGATAGGCATATGTACGAATATGAAGATTTCGTATCAGATTGAGATAATAATCCAGCACCTCGTAAAAATCCCGGCTTTCCTTTCTGGACTTGGCCAGAATCATAGGCAGGTGCAGGGACACGGCTCCGATATTGAACCGTCCCACGAATACCGGGACGTCCTTATCGTCTGCCGGATGAATCCCGCCCCTCTCGTACCACGGAGAAAGGAAAGCCCTGCAGCCCATGGGAGAGATGATCTTTCCATACTGCTTGTACATGCTGGCCACGTAGCCTTTGCCGGTGAGGCTGAGCCAGTCCGGATACATGGTCTTTGCCGAGCACTCTATGCCTGCCTCAAACACATCCTCCAGCGGCTTTCCGGGGCCATGGAGATTTTCATCGTACAAAAATACGATCTTGGGGAACAACACCGGCTTCTTATGCTCTTTCTTGCCCTGTCCCTCCCTGCGCACATTCAGCATGGTGATGGTGGCCAGCTTTGCAAATCTCCCGGTTCCCGTGCCTGCAGTCACAGTGATGAAAGGGTAATCGCCCCGGCTGCTCCCCACGGTATTGAATTTGTACTCCCATCCCTGAAATCCTTGCTCAAACTCCCTTACTACATCTTCATAAGCTTCCTTCTGGGCCGCTTCCGAGGGCACGCCCAGACGCTTGTACTTTTCTATATACCGCCCGTAGGATTTCTCCGCATAAGGCTCCAGAATCAGATCTACGCTGGGAACCGTGAATCCGCCGTACTGCTGACTGGCGGCACTGAGAACAATGTCTCCTATGACGTCGAACGCCACGTCAAGAGATTTGGGCTCGTTGTACCATACATTCCCCATTTCAAACCCGCCGCTCAGTACATTCTGCACATCGAAAAGACAGCAGTTCATGGTGTCCCTTCTTGCGGACATATCGTGAACATAGATATAGCCGTCCCGACAAGCCTGAATCTCGTCCGTGGTCATAAAGAATTTCTGATAAAGCTCCTTGTTCAGCTGGTTGAAGACCAGACTCCTTTTCGTGGCCACCAATGCAGAATCCGTATTGGCATTCTCCTTGTCTCCTATGTACATGATGGACTGGCTCTTTTTATATACATCATCCAGCATACGCACAAAGTCCTGCTTATAATTACGGTAATCCCGATAGCTCTTGGCCACCACCGGCTTCACCTGCTCCAGAGCGTTCTCCACGATATTGTGCATCACCGGAATGGGGATTTCCTCCATACCCATCTCATTGACCTTGTCCACCACGTCCTGACAGATCCGGCATTCCTCCTCCACGCTGAACTTGGTCAAAGCCCTATAGGCGCTTTTGCCTACGGCATTTATGACTTTCTGCACATTGAAGGCTTCTCTGCTTCCGTCCTTCTTTATCACGGACACTTCCCTTGCCGTTTTGAAGGCTTCCCCGTAATTGACCCTCTGTTCCCTCTTCTGCTCTGAATTACCGCTCATCCACCCCATCCCTTTCGATAAATAATGACTGCACCTGCAAACAAGCGCTTCCAAGCACTTCCGATACCTTCTATTATCCTCCGCGCCTCTTCCGACCGCCGATTACATACACAAAATATAGTGGTATGCCCTTATGTCATCCGATATATTGTGTCGGATAAATATCAGTATAAGAAAGAAATCGGAGATTGTCAATGAAGTATTTTCTTCAAATATGCACAAAAAACCTCTGGCAGATTTAGGACATCTATGTATTGACAGTCTTTTCCCGCCACACAAAAACACTCCGCAGACCGACTGCGGAGCATATCTTGCACCCTTCCTCTTTTAAACGCAGTGCTTTTAGACACAGTGCCTTTAGACGTATTTCCCAAAAAACGGCAGACAAAAAAGCCCGCCGAATCAAAGAGGCATTTCCTCCAAAATGCCCTTCAGCCATTCCCGATACTGATCCTTCACAGAAACCGGACTTACAATTACGGCCTCCTTTCCGATTCCTGCCATCCATCCGTAGAACTGTCCGCTGACGGTCACTCTGGCCCGAATTCGGAACACTCCTGCTTCCATGGAACGAATGTCTGCACCCCTGCCGAAACGGTCCAAAACCACGCCGATGAGACGATCCGGAAACTGCAGTGTCACCGTCTCCTCCCTGCCGCCGTACATGCCGAACACCTGATTCGTATATGAGGCCAGATCCACCTGAGAAAACTGCTCCACTCCTTCTCTGGCTTCCTTCAGAACCGTCACGTCACCCATCTTGTCCACGCGATAGTGCTTCATGACACCGTTTGCGCTGTCGAAAGCTGCCAGATAATAGTTCTCATCCTGCCAGATCAAAGCCCATGGGCTGACCTTTTTCTCGCCTCTGGGCCTCACTGCAAGCTGCTTTTTCAGATTCCAGTCCAGATAACAGAAGGATATCTGTCTGTTCTCCTGAATGGCCTTATGAATGCTGTCGATGCTATAATATATATTCTCGTTCTCCGTCTTCACCCGTCCGGCCACGTACACCTGACGCTGCAGCTTTCCGGCGTCATGCTTTCCCGCCATATGCTCCAGCTTCTTGATCAGGCTGCGGGATTTTTTAGGCGTTATGAAACGGGAAGACTGTACCGCATCCACCAGCAGCTTCAGCTCCGCCAGCTCGAATTCCCTGCTGGCCATGTAATATCCCCCGCCCAGACGACTCTGCAGGTGGACGATGTCATAGCCGAAGTCACAGAGCTTCTCCATATCGTCATAAAGGCTTTTGCGCTCGGAATGGATCCCGTTGGCATCTAAGTACGCAATGATGTCCCCTACGCCTGCAGGATGGCCTTCATCCGTATTCTCCGACAGATATTTGACAATGTATAGAAGCTTCAGCTTCTGTCCCGGCGCCTTTGCCATGTACTACTTTCCTGCAGCTGCGTCGGCGCCGCTCTCTCCCACGGCCTCAGCCTTATTCGCCTTCCGCCGAGCCATGGTAACGCCAATGGCAATGGCCACTCCGGCAATCACCACGATCACAAGCATCAGCACCAAATACGACATAAAAGAGTTCAAAAAATTCACCAACATAGCCAATCCCTTCTTTTCCTGAAAGTTTTTCCTATTGCAATCTTCCTGCTTTTTTGCAAAGACAGTACAGATACTTTCCTGCATATCCTTATCAGTATACCAAATCTTTCCCTTTCTCGTCAAGGGCTCGCAGTTCCTTTTTTCCATAAGATTCCCTCCTTAAGCCGGGGAATCTGCTTTTACATGAGCATGACCTGCGCGCCGAGACGCCACGAACCAAAACGCCAGTCCGCTCAGTGTAATAAAAGAGAGCAGTTCTGCAAAACGCCAATACCAAGGACTTTGAAACCATATGTTGATTTTTCCCTGAAATTTTGGCGGAATACTTACTCTGACCGTTCCGTTTTCACCAGCCTCGACAAAAAGAGGATCCTTTGAGGTATTATCCCTTGCCATATATCCTTTATAATATAGCATCGGACAATTTATATACCCTTCCTCTGCAGCGGTGTTTTCACAGACTACTTCCATGTCTAAATAATTCTTGGAATACTGTGTGATCTGAATGCCCTCACTGACTCTGATATTTTCGTAGGATATTAATGACAAGTCAGTTCCATAAGGCAGATATTCCGCACCTAATATGGCTCCGTTTCCCATATTTTCCGCTGCATAGAGCCGAAGCACATTGTTTTTTCCATATACCATATCATTCACGTAAAACATACTGCCCGTCAATCCGACCATCATTATTCCAGCAACAATAATACCCCCTATCCGCCTATCCTTCCAGTCCATAACCAATTTCCCTATTGCACAGCCAAAGATGCTGAGGCACATTGTAGCAACGAGAAGAAATCTCATGGGAAACTGTATGTTGGACACTAAACCGGCAAAAAGATGACCTTTTCTTTGAATCGCATCCCATGGGAAAAAATTCAGGCTGCACAGCATAGCTATGCTTCCCAGAAAAAGCGTTGCTTTTGCCACTCCATATTCCCAGCGCACTCTCTCTGCCGCCTTCGTATTCAATACCCAATACATAAAGAGCAAAATGCATGCCACCAGAGCGGCACCGATCGTTGTGGGAACCGTATCCATCATACCTGTCACATCAAAATGCTCATTTTCTCCCGCCCAGTTCCATGTATAGAAAAGATGAGCTACATACAACCCTCTTTCTTGAATGGTTCTCCCAGAAGTATGATGAAAAACAAAATCTCCATTTACAAAGTAATCGATAAACGGCACTAGATACCATAAATTTAAAAAGAATGTGACAAGCGCCGCCTTCAGAATCTCAAGAAAAACATCTTTTTTTAGAAACCGTTTATATAAAACAACACACAATAATACGGAAAAACCTGCTATCAATTCACAAGAAATCACATGGGACTGAATCACTCCGGTAAATCCAATGACAAGATATATCCAGCCCCTTTCATGTTTCTGTATGCAATCGTACATCTTTCTCCTAAAGATGATTGCGAACCCCAGACAAATACATGGCAAAAATATCATAGCCGTGTATTCTCCTACAGCATTTCTGGTATATATATTATAGATTCTATAGGGCGCTAATGTATAGAGAACGCTCCCCAGAATTCCTATATATTTGCTTGAGAAAAGCTTTTTGCAGCATACATATGAAGTAAATGCCGTTGCAGCATTCACAATTATGATAAAAAAATGATAAGCATAAATTACCGGAAATCCTATCAAACGCAGCAAGGCAGGGAATAGGAGAAACGTATCACAATAAAAAACAGATACTGCATAGCCATGTTCCTTCAGCCAATTAGGCTGAATGCGCACGGGAAATTGCCCTGACTTGATACCTTCCATCAGGCCTTCTATCCGCAGTAAGTGAAATCCCATATCCCCGCCCCCAAGGCAATAATCCACCAAGAGAGGAAACGAAGACGTTATTATAATGATACAAAAAGCTATCAGAATATGCTTCCCCTCTTTCAGTTCGTCATTCCCTTCATGCCGCCTTTTCCACCATAACCAGCCTCCGACTGCAGAATAGATGACGAGCAACAGAACCAGCGCACATATACTTCCTTGGTTCGTCTTATATATACGAATATCTTTTATTGCAAATTCACCTATCCCAGCATAGTCCACATGCACTGTAAAACTATCGGTCTTTTCCCATAACCATACCAGATAGTCCATATGCTCCAGATTGCTGAAGAAGCCTACGGCATTTTCCCAAAGTGCGTGATGTGAGCCGCCTTCCATACTTACATGCACCGAATTTGTCCAATCCGAAGAACACCTATAGTCAATTTCAATCCGGTAAATCCCAGACTTTAAAGAAAGCCCTAGAAATCGTAAAAAATCCGGCCTTTGTCCGGCAGCCTCGTTAATTTGATACTCTTGTTCAAATTCACTTCCGGCGCCCATAGATATCTGTCCATTTTTAATGTCACTTTGTATGGCAGCCGCCAGCGACTCTCCCTGAGCAATTCCCCATATACAAACTGCAATGGGCAGAAGAATCAATGCATAGAACAGTATTTTTGACAAGCCTATTTTTTTGTTTTTATCATCCTTCATTGCATGCACCTTTTGCTACGCTTTTTTCTATAAAGACCATTTCCAAACAAACCACATATGGCCGCCGCTGATACCAATTCCGAGAGTCGCCAATACCATGGACTGGAAAATTTCACTTTTACAATTCCATCGTATCCGCTTGGAAGGATGCATCTAACCAGATGATTATTTCCGGCACATACTTTCAGTCTTTTGTCATCGGCATATGCCACGTAGCCTTTATAATACAGCATTGGCAGATCTACATACCCCTCCTCTTCACTGGGATTTGAACACTTCATCGTGACACACAGATACTCCTTTTCCCATTCGTCGATCAATACATTTTCGCTGTTTTCGGGTGCATTATAGGCCAAAAGACTCATGTCTGTATCTGAAGGCAGGTATTCCGCACCCGCTATATACCCTGCCCCTATGCTCTCTTCATTATAAAGCTTAAAATATCCGCTTGATACCAATATGTCATTGATCAGATATAGTCCTGACACAGCAATCAGGCCCATGCACGTACATCCGAACCCTATACGCCACAGCCGGCCTTTTTCCTGCCAAATCAGCTTGCCGAGAATTCCGGCAACCATAGTCAGCGCCACTGTGGCTGCACCCAGAAAACGGCTCGGAAACTGGATATTGGATATCAGCATGCCAAATATTCTATTCATTCCCTGCAGCCTATCCCATGGAAATACCTGAAGGCTGAACACCATCGCCACAACAGCTATCCCGGCTGCCACTGCCCCGGTCTTTCTGCTTTTTACCGTCTTCTCAGATCCCTTGTTTGTCCATACATATACAAGAAATCCTGCCAATGCAATAAACAGCGATATTCCTACTCCTATCGGCTCCGTTTCCACCATTCCCATGTCACCGAACATGGAATTACCGCCTCTTCTAAAAAAGGTGAACAATAAATGTGCAGGATATAGCCCTCTGTTCTGAATCGTCCTTGCCGACGTGTGATGCAGAACATAGTCACCACAAAGCATATAATCACCAAAAGGCACCAGAAACCATAAGTTTATGATTACTGCCAGAAACACTGCCTTAAACAGCAACAAAAACGTTCTCTTTCTGAATGTTTTTTTCCACATGACTAGACACAACAGCACAGAAAAGCCTCCCATCAATTCGCAGCTCAAAATATGGGAACAAATCAGGCCGCAATAACCTGCTGTCAAAGGCACCCATGCCGACGCATATTTTTCATCTGTGCAATCCTCTGTATACACCCGATAGAACCCATATGCCAGCAATGGCAAAAAAACCAATGCTGCTGTCTCCCCTACTGCAGCTCTGCAGTAACAGACATAGATACGATAAACGGATAAGGTATACAATGTACTGCAGAATGCCCCCAGATAACGATTTTGCAGCATTCTGCGAAAACACCCATAGGATACAAGGACTGTCGCCAGATTCAACAGAAAAATAAACAATTTATAACTGTCTTGTACCGTCATGCCGATTAACCGAAATGCCGCCGGAATAATCAAAAACAAATCGCCATAAAATATGGACGAAGCATATCCATGCCCAAATAGCCATTCCGGGGGAATACGTACAGGAAATTGCCCGGATACTAATCCGTCCTTCACTCCCTCAATACGCATCATATGAAAGACGATGTCTCCGCCCCCGATTACATAATCTGTCATAAGAGGCAGGGATGCCATGAGAACAGCAACCCCCAGCATCAATGCGACATTTTTTCTCTCTAAAGATATTCCGCGTTTTCTTTCAAGCATCAGGGCAACAGCGATTCCATTAAAACAACAAATGCCGACAATAGCCCAGAAAAGACGAATTCTGGCCAGAATATTGGTTCCCTTGATGGCAAGTCCTTTTACCGTCAGGCTTCCGGCTCCCATAAAGCTGACTTTGACCGAAAAATGATCTGTGTCCTCTTTAAGCCATATCATGTAATCCGTTCCCGTTTTTCCGGAAAACAGCGATGCTCCGTTCGTCAGCAGCCCGTTGTAGGATACGGTGCCGTCTTCCGCGGTACAAATGTTCACATCATCTGTGTCTGTAATATACTCTAAGCATATGCGATAGACGCCTGACGACAGAGAAATATTGGTGAATGTAATTTCTCCGGCTTGCCCTTCGATATGCCACTCTCCCTCATCTTCATGAAAGCTCCACTCCCCCACTGTATTAGGGCGTGATTCTATCGGCAAATCCTCCCCTCCGTCCCATATGCCTATAAAAAATAGAATCAGCAAAATCAATTCCAGAGCAATTACGATGCGCGCTTTGTTGTTTCTGCAAAGATTCAGTTCCTTCAGTCCCTTAAACATGACGGCTTCCCCCTCATTTTCATTCAGTAGCTCTATATCAGGCTGCTCAAATAGAACACCGCACCCATTCCCGCCAACAGCATAATTGACGATATATAGCATATATAAGCTTCCCTACAGCGCATTGTTCTTATCCACAATAATACTACACCTGCTACCGCTGTCAGCGCAATAGTGGCAATTGCCAAAAAATATTCCGGAGACTGCAGCATAGAAATGATTATATAGAGATATCTATGGAAAGACTGCAGCCTTGTCCAAGGAAAAACAGAAAGACTCAAAAGCAATGAAACGCCCCCTAAGACAGATGCCGTCCTCCCCACCGGCATCAGCGTGCTTTTTTCTTCCGTTTTTCTATATGCAATACACAAAAATAGGAAGATGTACAAAGGAAGCATCAGCGCCATGCCAATCCCGATTGCCTCCACATCCATCAGCCCATTTTCAGCATAGTCATGATGGCTGCCCCTTTCAAAAAAGGAAAAGAAAAGCTGTGCGAAATAGAGCCCCTTGCTCTGTATCATCCGGCCGTTCGCCTGCGGAAACAAGCCCAGCTCCAGCTTGACCTCTTGTATGCATCTCCAAATGCACTGCATATTGCACAAGACAACGATTGCAGCACTGCACAAAACATCAATCAGCACATCTCTCCTGATAATTTTGCGCCAGAAAAAGATAAAGACCGCCATAAGGGCAACAGCTGAAATTGCGCCGATAATAATATGTGCCTGCAAGGCTCCTATGACTGAAATACTCAGCAATGCACAAAACGCCCACCGCTTTTTTCTCTTTTCTTCCATCAAGATCCCATGCACGGCGTATATCTCCAATGGCAAAATAGCCATGCAGACAGTTGCCCCCATATCCATTTTCCCATATGTCAAATACAGTCGGTAAATAGAGAGTGTATACAATGCCGCACAGAAAACACCTACCTGCCTATCGTCAAAAACTTTCCGAAATGTCCAGTCGCAAGCAAAACATGTAAATAAATTGCACACAACTATAATAAATCTGTCATAAAAAAGAAAGGGGATATTTGGGGCTCCCAATGGCAGGCTGCTCAAAAGCACGATACCGGCCAGTAAAAGAAAATCGCCATATTTTTTATACCACATGCTTTCTAACTCCTCTCCTCTTTTGCCTTCACCTACATAACTGCGGGTTTTACAGTTTTATGTTGCCTCCATCGCCAAGCCAGCACAGATAGCATCGTGACAACACTGATCAGCTCTGCTACCCGCCAATACCAAAATCCCTTAAAGAATACATGTATTTTTCCGTTGTATCCTTCTGGCAGCATTATTCTTACTAAATTGTTGTCTCCGGCCACTGTCCTTAGCCCCTCGTTTGTATCTGCATCCACTGCATGATATCCCTTATAATACAGAAGCGGAACTTCTACATAGCTATCTTCACCCCTATTGATTACATCAAATTCCAATTGAAGACCGTCCATTTCTTTCTCGAATTTCCCTACGGATACATCCTCTCCGGACTTTATCGTATTAGGCATAAACTGCCAGATTTCTGTGCGATACGGCAGATATTCTCCGTTCCCCACATCCATCGTACCCAGACCCTGCTTTTCATACACTCTGGCAAAACCATGGTTCATCAATATCTGGCTTGTTTGATAAGACGCAAAAATACAAGCCGTACATACTACCAGCCATCCTACATAGTTCGTCAATGCTTTTGTTCCTCTCAGATTCAGTTCTCTGATGATCAAACCCAAAAGTGCCGCAGACGCTATGCACGCAAGCGATAAGAAACGATAGGGAAACTGAATACTGAGCACGATTCTTTCAGCCACGCCTCCGATTGCCTGAAGCTTATTCCATGGGAAATAACATGAGGAAAGCACAAAGAGCGCTATGCACTGCCAAAAAAGAATACGGCACGCCCACCTCTCCTGCGACTGTATCCTACGGCTCTTTCCGGCAAATTCTAAATAAGCCCATACAAATACAGAGGCAAGCAGTACCGCACCTACCCCAAAACTTCCCGTTTCACACATTGAGAAATTGGTCGCTTGTGCTCTGGATCCTCGTCCATAGAACAAAAAAAGCAAATGGGCTGGCATTGTCCCCCATTCTTGTATGCTTGTAAACCTTAATGTATCAATGTGGGAAACATGAAAATCTCCCCCAACAAAATAATCAATAAAGGGCACCAAATACCATAGATTCGCCAAGACCGTGATCCCCGCTGCCTTAAGAAGCAAGAAAAAAGTCTCTTTGCGAATTAATTTTTTCCAAAGGACAAGGCATATCGGCACCAAGACAAATAACAGCATCTCGCAGGTTAACACATGAGACTGAATGACACCGGTAAAGCCGGCCACAAGCACCCACATGTTCTTTTTGTAATCTTTTTTGTCTGTACTTTGTGTGAAAAGACAATAGAAACCGCAAAAAATTACGGGAAGAAAAATCATTGCCAAAACTTCGCCCAGAGCAGCCCTCATATATACATCGTATATTCTATATGCGGCGGTTGCATATGCCACTGTACCTGCTAGCGCTGCTGTCTCGTTCTGAAAGCATCTCTTAAAGCTCTTATATGAGACCACCACCGTTGCAATATTTATCACGATCTGAAACAAATTATTACTCATGTATATCGGAAACCCGATCAAACGGAATATGGCCGGAATGACCAGAAACAGATCGCTGTAAAATATAGACACGGCATATCCAAAACCTTTCATCCAGTTTCCTTGAATTCGTACCGGAAATTGACCGTCTTTCCATCCACTGAGCAGTCCTTCCACGCGCAATAAATGGAATCCCCAGTCATGTCCCCAAATATTGTAATCCGTCAGACTGGGAATAGATATCAATGCGATAGTAAGTACTAAAGTTCCCCAAACCACTTTTCGTTTCATAGGAACGGTATGAATCTTATCATATAAGTAAAAGCCCATCAAAAAATCCAACACGATACTCCCACATATAACCCAGAATATCCATATACGGCTCCCGGCGTTGGTTTTCTGTATTCTTATATTTCTTATATCAAGTACCGCCCCCGTTGTATTGACGACCTCTACCTTCCCCCAATCTGTCCTATGTAAAACCCACAGTTGACAGTTCTCTGTGTTATCACCGTACTTTAATAAAAAGTCATTAAACAAAATACTGTTCGTTCCGTTTGGGTTCATGTCCTTTACGCCAAAAACACATTCTTCCGCAGAAGCATAATACTCAAGTTCTATATTATACACCCCCGGACTCAAACTTATATTCTCCTGTCCGGCAAATACATCTATGGGGATTGTAGGAATAAACAGTCCTACAACGCCAGCCAAAAGCAGTAAAAACTCCAAAACGAGCACAGTCAGAAATTTTTTGTTTCTAAACACTCCTACCCATTCTCTCCCATTCATATTCATACCTCGATGTCATCTGACAATACATGCATGTAACTTTCTGATACTGAAACTTCATCCATATTTTCTCGTTCTGTGGAATAAAGCAATTCATTCATATAAAAAATACCGCAGAAAATCTGAATCATAACTATACAGACAAAGAAAATGCCTGCCTTCTGTCTATGAACCCTATAAACATATCCACCCAAAAGACTGATGGCCATACTCCATGCACTTGCCCAAACCAATCGAATGCGGTCAGATACTATGATCTCCACCCCGTATCTTGCAACTGCCGGAATTCCGCCCATTTGAACTATCCAAGGCGCCAATATAGGCAGCGCTGCAATAATCGATACTGCCGACGCTGTCATCAGCCATAACCATCTATGCTCACAGCTTAGCTTCCTCCCAGAAACAATCCCCACAAGGATGATAGAAGCATATATTATGAACCCGAAAGAGATGCAAGAATACACAATTCCAATCAAGCCAGCAGCAAGGAGAAAAGCCCAAAAGCCCAGTTCTTTTTTATCCCTTTTAATCAGTCCCCATAGACCGCAAATGGCTAAAGGCACTATAGCATATGCAGCTGCTTCTCCCAGCAATCCTTTATCATATCTAATTGTCATGCTATATATGCAAAGACTATATGACATGCTACCGAGCAGGCCGGCATATTGATTATCTGTGATGCGGGAAAAAGCATACCAAGAAGAAACACATGTAAATAAATTTATGAGAAATAAATAAATCCGGCAAACTGCCAGCTTGTCCATTCCCGCATCATGCAGCAGCAACGGAACTTTTAAAAGCGGTTCTCTGATTTCCGGGTTTTTGAAAAAATATATTTCAAATCTACTCATGTTCGGTAAATAAGTCATAAACAACGGTGTGGACAAAAACAAAAGCACCACAAAAATACCAAATAAAACATCCTTTGAAATTTTTCCCTTCATTTTCCACAATCTCCTCCGCCCAGTCCCAAAAATCAAAGCCCGTAAAGCCACACTCCCCAGTAGCTCTCCTCCGTCTCAAAATATCCCAGAGACTGCAGTCCAAGTTTCTGCGCATCCAGAATCTCTCCACAGGAAAAAAGATACTCGCAGCCCAAGTCCCTGAGCGCTTTCAGATCAAGCTCCAGACTCTCATAGAAAATATTCTGCTCCTTTGCCAGCATCCATGTACTGCCCGTGGCGGCATTGAACAGATAACAGCGGCTGCCCCAGGTATCGAAATAGCCCGCCGTCTCCGGACTCTTCTCAAGCTCCCGCTCTATTACCCTGCGGAAGCGATGCTTATATTCCAGCGGATAATTGTTGGAATACCCGTCCGCCGTGTAGAAACCATGCATCAGCGCCGGCGCAGGACTCATGCCAAGATGCGCCACCTTATAGGAGGTCTTGTCCCTTCCGATGGCATCCTCCAACTCCTGCATCAGATCCTCCGCATAATAACTTTTCCATGTCACATATCCCGTGATTCCGGATCCGTTGTTCAGCTGATTCACACTCATATACAGATAAGAGCTCGACTTAATTGTCTGCAATGTGGGCAGCAGCAAAAGAACCACGGCCAGAAGCTTCCATGTCCTATGCCGGCCCTCCCACCACAGAGTACAGCAAAAGGCAAACTCCAGAAGCCATCCTGCGGGATACAGCCAGTAGAATCTCTCAAGCTGGAAATAGTGCAGGAATCCTTCACAGCCGTTCTTAAAGTCCACCACTGGCTGCCACTTGCAGAAGCCGTAGAGCAAGGCAATCCCTATCAATGTAACCATCCCCGCCAGAGCCGCCTTATACCTCCCTCGGGCAGCCGCCCCCATTTTTTTGTACCATATCCCCCCTCCTGCCAGAATGATCAGGATAGGAAGGATCAACGCTCTATGACAAGAATCCGCATGCTGGGCGCTGTTCAGGAACACATCTGCCACCGTATTCCAGAACGGCATCGCTCCGTTCACCAGCTCCTCCCGATGGCTGACATAGCTGCTCCTGCCCAAGACCAGCTCCAGAAAAAGATTCCTGTTCACCGCCACATAAATCGTCGTAAGCCAGCAGAAGCCAAGCCACAGCCACTTATTGTTCTCCCTTCGCAGCAGTCCCGCCAACAGAGCCAGCCCCCAGAAGCCCAGCACCACATACCCGATCAGCACCAGATGAGTGCTGAGGCCGAAAAACAAAATCAGCAGAAAGCTGAGCACAATGTTTCTTTTCTTATATAGGCACAGAAAACACCACAGCAGAAGGGGCACCCCTGCGGCGGACAATCCATAGATCGGCGGCAAAGGCAGCATGCAGAATGCCCCTGCAGTTACCGCCGCCAGAATGCTGCTCTTTGTAAGCTCCTTCACACATAAATACATGCCCAAAAAACCAGCCAAAAATACGGTCAGGTACTGTACTACAAAAGCAGCAAAAGCGGGCATAAGGGCATACAGCGGAATGAACAGTACGGCGGAGGGCTGGAAGCCGCTGACGGGAAGCCCGCCCAAAAGCTCCGGAAACTGTTCTACCGGCTCCGCCAAATGTCTGGCGTTGAGCACATAGGTCATGAGGGTCTCGTCCAGCTGGTCATGTATGGGAAAAACACTTTCCTCTCCCATCAGAACATAGGGCAGAAACACTGCCCCTGCCAGCAGGAGACCGCTCCACCATAGGGGAAGCGCATCCAGCCGGCCCAGCACGGTCTCCAGCCTTAAATGAATTTTCTTCAGCCAGAACATTCCCTTTTCCATTCCCGCTTACTCCCCTTCCCAGATCATCCCCTCTGCACTGACATCCCTTTTCCCGCGGCCCGCTCTCGCTGTGCGGCCAAAATCACTTCCCCTGCCTTTGCTATCCCTCTTTCCGGCCCCATTTTAGTGAAACATCCCTCCCTGAAACAGAACCCGGAAATAATCCACCCCGCAGATCAGGTGGAGACCATACATTCCCCACTGGATCCCCAGCTGCCAGAAGGGCTGTTTCCTTCTGGCAGTTTGCCCTACCAGAATCATAAGGCTCACCGCAAAGGAAAAGAAAAGTGCGTACATGTAACCCCATGCAAAATTGACATGGGCCATGCGATAGCCTTTTTCGTACAAAAAGAGCAGCGTGCATAAGGCCGCCAGATAGAATTGCCAGGAAAAGCGGAGAAGCTTAGGAACCTCCCTCTGCAGGATACAGAATACAAGCACGGCCAGAGGAAATGCCATTCCCCGGAAAATAGACCATGGCACATTGCCCGTGGTTGTGGACCAGGCGGTGAGAAATCCGATTCCGATTCCCTCCCCTGATATTTTTCCCGGCCGAAAGACGTCCCCGAACTGGTAGAGAAGCACCAAAAAAGTGGGAATAAACCAGATTCCCAGCTGAAAAAAGGCTTTCACCCCCTGACGGAAACCATGAAAAAACAGCCGCCACAGCATAATGCACCCTGCGGCACATGCCATTACCAGCGAGAAGCTGGGTTTGGACAAGGTTGCAAGCAGCAGCCACACCGAAAAAAGAACATACTTTGGATGATACCATCTATTCTCTTTTTCATAGAAATCCAGAATCTCCGCGAACAAGAAAAACGCCGGCACGGAAAAAGCTCTTGCGGCCAGATAAGTGGCGTTGTGGTATGGGTTCGGGGAAAACACCCCCAAATATCGATATAGGAATCCCTCCCCTACCTCATTGTACCTTCCCAGATAAGTCAGCGGATACAGCATGGACACAAAAAGCAGCGAAAAAACCAGAATACCCGCTGCAATTCCCTTTTCCGCCCTCACCCATTTCCCTCCATACACGATTCTGTGGAAGAAAAAAAGCAAGGCAATGGGTGTAAGCCCATTCAGCAAAGTAATGGCCAGAGCCAGCCCATGCTGGGGCGAGGTAAAAAGAGAAAAAAATCTGCCTGTCCAGAACAAAATGGGATAAGGGAAATCATATCCGCTGTCCATTCCTTGTATCTCCATGAGGTAGGCCCCATCGTCAGACCAATACTTCCCGTCATATCCCACAGCCTGCCAGTGAAAAAGGAGCAGAGTCACCACCAAATAGGCAGACAGCAGTACTAGATAAACCAATCCGTTCTGAAGTTTCTGTTTCTTTTCCAAGGCCATATTCTTCCCTTTCACCGGTCCTTCCCCTCCTTCAGCTGTTCTCTCATCTTTCCCGCCATATTTCCTTCTGCCTATCCCCCTTTGCCCATCTTTTCTCCGTCCGTCTTTCAGCTTTTTCAGCTGCTCGGCCCTTCTTCCCATAGGCCGGGGGCCAAACAAGGACATGCTCCGTAAAGCGCAATCCATTTCAGCTGCACTGCCAGCTGCCTGTGGCCACAAATTCCTCTGCCTGCCCATAGGCCTTTTCTATGATTTTAGGGTCAAATCCCATTAGCTCCAGCAGCCGGATGGCATTTCTGGTGGTCGCCTTGCCGGGCATCAGTCTGTAATTAAAGTACACATCCCCGTCTCTCACATCCTCCTCAAAATGATAGTTGTCGTACTCGTTCCCCAGCAGCTCCGTCAGCTCAATATCATGGGTAGCTGCAAAGCATAGGATTCCCGATCCGGCCAGTGATTTCAGTATCTGAGTGGAAGCCGCAATCCGCTCCACCGTGTTTGTCCCCCGCAGAACCTCGTCCACGAAGCACAGCACGTTTTCAGTGCCGGAAGCCGCAGCATCCAGAATACGCTTCAGCGCTTTTATCTCAACGATATAATAGCTCTCTCCCGCTCCCATATCGTCCCGCAGAGCCATGGAGGAATACACATGAAAAAACGGTGCCTCGTAGTCCTCTGCTGTGCAGGTATGGATGGTCTGGGCCAAGATAGCGTTCAATGCCATAGTCTTCAAAAAGGTGGATTTTCCGGAGGCATTGGAGCCGGTAAGCAGCACCCCCCTCTCCGCCCCGATGCTGTTTTTTACGGGATCAGAAAGCATGGGGTGATACCCTTCCTCCATGCCAACGCGCCTGCCGGAAATGAACTTCGGAACACACCATCCTTTTCCCTGCGAAAGAAGGGGGTCCTTGTCCGGCGACTCTTCCGGCGCATCCTCCGTCTTCCGTGAAACCAGAAGTTTCCTGCCTTCTTTGGCAGAATCCTCCACGGAGCCTCTGTAGATTCCTATGGCGATGGCCGTCTCCACATATCCCACTGTCTGTATCAGCTGATCCACATCCTCAATATGCCCCCGGAGAAACTTGAGCATACTGTTGAACTTAATCAGATCCACATGGAACACCATGCGCACATAATCCATCACTACGGCCAGAATGTCCCCGGAGGTATTCCCGCGATAAGGGGACATGACCCAGTAAGAATTCCTCTTCATGCCCTGCATGCGCCTTCCCGACTCCCGCAAGCTCTCCCATTCCTCTGCGCATACGGGCACGGCAACCTTCTCCATCTCCCTGCAGGCCTCCATCAGCCGCATGATATAGGAGAAGCTGACGATATAGGGATCGATGTCCGCCTTTTCCTTAAAATAGGAAATGATGTTGTACACCACCAGAATCACGATTCCCAAGACTCCTATGGAGAACTGAATCCAAAGCAGCCCGATCAGAGGCAGGAAAAGCAGATCCAGCAGAATGCTCTTATGATTGGATCTCTTTCCCAGAAAATCCAGATTGTCCAGATAGTCATACAGAGAAAACTTTCCCGTATAGCCAAGCTTTTTCATGGAAAACTGAATCTGCACCCTCTCTTGTGGATGCTCCCTGAAATACTCGATCACATCCTCCAGATGGTCAAGCTCCTCCTCATTTTGCCTCAAGGTCCTCAATGTATAGTATAAATACTCCTCCCCGGACGCGGAAAGCGTATAGTTCATTCGTTTGAAAATATCGTCCAGCCCCAAATCGTTCCACGTGATATCGTCAAGCTGGCCCTCCTTGGGATGTCTCTCAAAAAAACTGCCCATTCTCACGTACCGCTCCAAAGAATACTTCTTATCGTTGAGTCGGGTGCAGTTTTTGTAAAGCAAATTCATGAAATCCTTTTTTTCCCTTGCACCTCTGGCCACCTCCATGCCGAAGATCACCGCCGCAAAAGAGACCATGGCCAGAACAAAAACTAAATATTCCATATTTTTCCTCAATTGTCTTTCTCGCAGGACAACCCTGCAGCCGCTTCAAGCCTCCATGGCTGACGCTGAAATTAAAACATTCTCCCGTCTCCCGTATCATGCGCTGCCCCTTATACGAACTCATTATACAATTATGCCAAATCCATGTCAACAAATGGCTGGAATTCGTTGGAATTCGTTATACGCAAATATCCATAATACTGCATATACATAAAAAAATCAAAATTCCCGGAGCGATAAGTCACCCGCCCCGGAAATCCTGATTAAAAATAATACATAAATATAATACCCCTAAGGGATTCCTATAGGAAAATATACTTCAGTACAAAGAGCACCGTCAGCACGTACATAAGGATGCTCACCTTGCCCTTGGCCTTTCCGGTGCAAAGATGCAGAATCGTCCATGAGATCACGCCTACGGCGATACCCTCAGAGATGCTGTACATCAAGGGCATGGAAAGGATACACAAAAATGCAGGAATGGCCTCCACCATGTTCTCCCACTGGATCTTGGCCACGGACGCGATCATATAGAATCCTACGATGATAAGCGCAGGAGCCGTGGCAAACGAAGGGATGGTGAGGAACAGGGGCGAGAAAATCACGGAGAGCAGGAAAAGCAAACCCGTGGTCACAGCGGTCAGACCTGTCCGTCCGCCTTCGGTCACACCGGAAGCGCTCTCTACGAAGGTCGTGGTGGTAGAGGTTCCCAGAACCGCGCCCGCGCTGGTCGCAATGGCGTCCGCAAGAAGGGCGCCCTTAATTCTGGGCAGCTTGCCGTCCTTGTCCAGCATATTCGCCTTGGAAGACACACCGATCAAGGTTCCCAGCGTATCAAAGATATCCACAAACAAGAATGCGAAGATTACCACGATAAATTCCGTTATGCTCTTCAATGCACTGAAATCTGCTTTGAAGACCTGCCCGAAGGTATTGCCAAGAGCGGTAAAGTCAAAGGATACGAAGGCGGTGGGGATGACGGAATACATTCCCAGATCAGGATTGGGCTTGTAGAGACCTGCCAGCTCGCAGACAATGCCCAGCACCCATGTGATCAAAATACCGAAGAGAATGCCGCCCTTGACCTTCTTGATCAAAAGGAATCCCGTGATCAGCACTCCGATGAGAGCCAGCAGAGCGCCCATTCCAACGGAGCTGAAATCTGTCTTGAAATTCTGATAGCTCACCAACGTGGAATCGTTATTCACCACGATCTTGGCATTCTGCAGTCCGATGAAAGCGATAAACAATCCGATACCTGCGCTTACAGCGGACTTCAGGGTCATGGGAATGGCGTTGAAGATGGCCTCTCTGACATTGGTTACCGAAAGCACGATGAAGATCAGACCCTCCGCGAACACCGCCAGCAGCGCCATCTGCCAGGAATACCCATAGGTAAGAACCACCGTATAGGCAAAGTAGGCATTCAGTCCCATTCCGGGAGCCAGCGCGAAAGGATAGTTGGCGAACAAGGCCATCAAAATGGTGCCCAAGAAAGACGCCAGCGCCGTCGCCAGAAGTACTGCCTTCGCATCCATTCCCGATGCGGAAAGGATGTTCGGATTCACGGCGAGAATGTAAGCCATGGTCATGAAAGTGGTGATTCCGGCCATAATCTCCGTCCTTACATTCGTGCCGTTCTCCTTGAGTTTGAAGAACTTCTCTAACATGTTTTTCCCTCCTGTGTAGTTTGATTAGAGAACCTATCTATTGCCAAACGCATGATAATAACTCAATGTTTTGGGATTCCTCCATCAAGTGTATATAATACGTTTCACAATCCCCTCACATTTCCGGTAAATTTCCTCGGCGTCTTCCCCCTCCGGCAGGCAGAAATTCCCGTTCTCGTATAATATCCGTCCGTTTATCATAGTCATGCGCACGTTGGCCTTGCTGCCGCTGTACACGATGTTCTTGGGTATGTTGTGTATAGGCTGCATGTTGGGCTGATGCAGATCGATCAAAATCAGATCCGCCAGCTTTCCCTTTTCCAATATATCCCCGTCATGAAGTCCCATGGCCCGCGCCCCTTCCGAAGTGGCCATGGCCAGTACCTCCTCCGCGTCCAGACTGGCCGCATCCTTCTCCCGAACCTTACTAAGCCCCGACACCAGAAACATCTCCCGGAACATGTCGAGACAGTTGTTGCTGGCGGGCCCGTCGGTTCCGATAGCCACGGGTATCCCTCTCCGTACATATTCCGCCACAGGCGCTATGCCGCTGGCAAGCTTTAAGTTGGAGGCCGGATTTGTCACCGCGACAAGCCCCCGGCTCTTAAATATCTCCATGTCATGGTGGGTCATGTATACGCAGTGATACCCGCCGCCCCCGTAATCAAAAACCCCCAATCTGTCCAGAAACGCCGCCGGAGTCATGCCATTTCGATCCAGACATCCCTGCACCTCCGCCTCCGTCTCTGCAAGATGGGTGAACACCGGAGCACGGTATTTGCGGGCAAGCTCCGCCACCCCTGACAGCAGCTCCTTAGAGCAGGTATATTCCGAATGAAATCCCAGCCGATAGCTGATCAGAGGGTGGCATTTGTTCCATTTCAAATACTCCGCCTCCTGCTGCTCCACCGATGAAGTAAAATCATTCAGTCCGCTGGTAAGGACACACCGCATTCCCATGTCTATGCAGGCTTGTCCCATGGCATCGGGAGTCAGGTACATCTCAAAAACGGAAGTGATGCCGGAGGTCAGATATTCCAAAACCGCCAGCTTGGTGAAATGGTAAATATCCTCCCAAGAAAGCTTCGCCTCCATGGGGAATACCTTCTCCTGCAGCCACTGCTGCAGAGGTACGTCATCCGCGTAGGAGCGCAGAAAGGTCATTGCAGAATGGGTATGGGCATCCTTGAAGCCCGGCATCAGCAGATTGCCTCCGCAGTCCACCTCCCGGTCCCAGCGGATTTCCGGAAAGTCCTTCCCCATGCCCGCCTTAAGCTTATCCGCCTCCCCAATATAGACAATTCTGGCATCCTTCACCCAGACCTCGCCCCAAAAAACCGGTCTATGCTTTTCCATGGTCAGAATTCTAGCGTGAAACAGTCGGATATTCACCGGATGGAATCACCTCCAAATCCATGAGGCAGCAGCTCCTCAAGAGCATAAACCTGATAGTCCTCAGCGCTTTTAGCCACGATCACCTTAAAATCCGCCCCTGCAAACTCTCCCATGACCTGCCTGCAGATCCCGCAGGGATAGGCATAGTCCGTAGGGCTTTCCGCCTCCATGCCTCCTGCTATGGCGATGGCAGCAAAGTTCCTATGCCCCTGACTCACCGCCTTGAAAATAGCAGTCCTCTCCCCGCAGTTGGACGCGCCATAGGAGGCATTCTCAATATTGCCCCCCGTATAGATCTCACCCTCCGCCGTCAGCAGGGCGGCTCCCACGGTATAGCAAGAATATGGGGCATAGGCTGCAGCTCTGGCGTCCAGCGCCGCCTGAATAAGCATTTTGATCTTGACCGGTTCAGTCATCCGCAACTCCTCTTCGTCTCTTCCGCCTTTACAATAATGCCTTTGCACAAACCTCTATTTTCCCATAGCTCTCACTGTCTCCGTCACAAGTTTTTTGAATCTGGGCGCCGCAGTATCTGCCGCCTCCTGCACTTCCTTGTGGCTTAAGGGCGTCGCCGTCATCCCTGCCGCAAGATTGCAGATACAGGAAATTCCGCAGATTCTCATTCCCATATGGTTGGCGGCAATGGCCTCCGCCACGGTGCTCATGCCCACGGCATCGCAGCCCAGCATCCGCAGCATGCGGATCTCCGCAGGAGATTCAAAGGAAGGTCCCGTGAGCTGAGCATACACCCCCTCCTGCAGGAAAATATCATTCTCTTTTGCAGTCTTGACAATCAGAGCCTGCAGCTGTTTATCATAAACATTGCTCATGTCTGGAAAACGGGTTCCCAGAGCATCTATGTTGGGACCGATGAGAGGATTCGGGGCGAATACGGAAATATGATCCTTGATCATCATCAGATCTCCCCCATGGAAGGAAGTGTTCACACCCCCTGCGGCATTGGTGAGAAACAGAATCTCCGCTCCCATAAGCTTCATCAGCCGAATGGGAAGCACCACATCACTGATGGGATAGCCTTCATAGTAATGCACCCGGCCCTTCATGCAGGCTACGGGAATCTCATCCACATATCCGAAAATAAATTTCCCCGCATGGCCCGGCACCGTGGACACGGGGAAGCCCTCTATCTCCCCATAGGGAAGCTCATACTCCACCTTCAGCGTCTCCGCGTAGTCCCCCAGACCGGAGCCCAGCACTATGGCTACCTTTGGCACGAAATCCGTCCGCCGCCTCACACAGTCCAGACAGTTTAACAGCTTATTGTACATCCGCTCCGCACCCCCTATCTTTATTCCAGTTCCGTCTCTACACTACAGTCCTTTTATACACTGATACTCCTTCATTATACCGAAGAAATTCTTAAAAATCAATTAAATTTTTATTACCGCAGAACAAAAGGGACGCAAAGAGCCTATGCAGGGGAAGGCAGATGCGCCGTAAATCGCGCATTGCCCCCGGCATAGGCCCTATCCAATCGGTTCATGATAAGGATAGATTCTTTCTCAGATAATGATACAGACCATTCCGCCGTTGCTGTCGTTCACGATCTTCTGCATGGTATCCTGAAGCTTGATCTGGCTCTCCTCCCCGATCACCGCCACCTTTGCTGTAATGCCGTCGTTCACCAGCTGCTCTATGGTCTTGCCGAAAATATTGGTATCCCAGATCCCCTTTTCCGTATCCGTGTCGTTGATAAAGTCGATGAGATCGCTGGCCTGCTCCTGCGTTCCCACAATGGGGGCGATTTCCGTCTCGATATTTGCCCGAATCATGTGGATGGAGGGGCTGGAAGCCTTTATCTTCACGCCGAATTTGTTGCCATGCTTGATCAGTTCAGGGCGCTCCAGCGTGATCTCGTCCTTGTCGGGAGTCACCACGCCGTACCCTTTGATACGCACCATGTTCAGCGCGTCCAGAACCTTGGCGTATTCGTGCTTCATGGCTGCGAACTCCCTAAGCCTGCTGATCAGCTGATATTCGTCCCCGATGGTTTCTCCCACCATCTCCGTCAGCATCTCATAATAATAAGCCTCCTCCACATCCAGCGTAATGCGGATCACGCCGTCGCTGAGACTCACTGTATCCGTCTTGCAGCGCTTTATGTAATCGCCGGTCAGCTCCACCGGATGCTTCAGCACATCCCGGATAGCGGCGTAGTCCTTCATGAGCGCCTTCACCCGCTCTATGATATCCATTTTCATGCGGTTATCCCCGGGCAGCATCTCAACCCATTTGGGCATGTAGAATTCTATAGAAGAAATGGGGAACTCATACAGCACGTTCTCCAAAAGCATGTTGATGTCTTCCTTCTTCAGCTGCTCACAGTTGACGGTAACGGCAGAAACGCCGTATTTCTCACCGATCTCCCCCGCCACCCGCTTGGCGTCCTCCGAGTAGGGCTTCTGGCTGTTCACCAGCACCAAAAAAGGCTTTCGCAGCTTTTTCAGCGCAAGGATTGTCTTCTCCTCCGCCTCCAGATAGTTCTCTCTTGGAATCTCCCCGAAGCTTCCGTCCGTAGTCACCACCAGACCGATGGTGGAATGATCATTCATGACCTTATCCGTTCCGATCTCCGCCGCTTGGGTAAAAGGGATCTCATAGTCGAACCAAGGCGTCTTCACCATCCGTTCCACATCCTCCTCCATGTGTCCGGCAGCCCCTTCCACCATATATCCCACACAGTCTATGAGACGAACCGACACCGGAATGTCACCGCTCAAAATCACGCTGGCTGCCTCGTTAGGAATGAACTTGGGCTCCGTAGTGGTGATGGTCTTGCCCCCGGCGCTCTGAGGCAGTTCGTCCTGTGCCCTATTTTTGGCATGTTCATCTTCCATAAAGGGCAGCACCATCTCTTCCATGAAGCGCTTGATGAAAGTGGACTTTCCGGTTCGCACCGGTCCAAGCACTCCTATGTAGATCTCACCGCCGGTTCGGTTTTTGATGTCGCTGTATAGATCGTAGGTGCTTATAGCATAATTCTCCATAAAAAAACCTCCTGCATATACTGGTATATGTATATGTAGGAGGCATTCTTGTTATGATTGTGGGGCTTCTTAAAAAACGGAAATCATTCAATCCAGTATGTATCATCACCGTAATTCTGAATACGGCATTTAGGCGGAGTTTGCTTTACCACCTGATAAACATTATAGCAATCCGGATAGGGGCTGATAAGTCCCATTATTGAAAGCCCAAACCAAAAACCACCCCAATCTTTCCATTCAATAGGGGTAAGCCAGAACAACGCAATGGGCACAATCCCCAATAACAGCGGCAGCAATGACATTAAGATAAATCGCCATTTTTTCAGCGGGTAAGATACCAGCGCAACTGCCGCAAAAGACTTTGGATGAAAACCTATATACACAGCTGCATTTAAAGGATATACAATAGCGTGTAACCATTCGTGGGCAAACAGTCCAATAAAGCCTGCCACAAACCCGCCAACAAAAAAAATAGGTTCTATAACTGTTTCCCCTGCAAGGGAGGTTTTAATAAAGATCGATAAAAAGATTATCGCAAACGGAGCAAGAGCAAAAGGCAATGCTTTTGTCATCATCTCTTTCAACGTAGCAGGCAATTCCATTTGCTTCGCTTTGCTATCCAGATATCCCTTTTGATAATCTGCTATTTCACCCTTGATTATACCAACCCATTTTATGTGTGCCATTGCTATCGCTTCCTCCATCTGATACAAAAATAGTCGTCCAGACAATTCATTTCTTCTACCACGCCTTTCCAAAAGGCATATATTCCCTTCTCACCTGCATTGGCAAGTCCATAGCATATCTTGTTCCCCTCCGCGGTACTTAGGTCCACGGGCAGGGTGAAACGTCCCTGATACTCTCCGTTTTTATCCCAGCACAGCACAATGCCCCTGAGCGTCAAACCGTATAGCTTTCCGTCAGGCGCCGCTGCCATATCATAAAGCCTGCTCAGTCCCTCCATACCCTCCGTCGCATCTACGGAATAGACTTGTTCCATCTGGCTGTCGCGCTTCTCCAACGTAAAGGATCCATACCCATCGTCAGTATAATTCTCTCCCCATAGAAAATACATACATCCGTCTTGTCCAGCTGCCATTCCCATCACAGCCTTCTCTTCCCCGAAAGGCAGCTGCTGTTCTTCCTGCCCTTTTTTCTGGACATAGATATTATCTTCATAAGATTCCGTTTCCGAATTATAAGAATGTGTATAATAATATAGGGAATTTTCGGCCATGCAGACATCTCTCATCTTCGTCTCGCCTCCGGCATACTCGAAACGGGGAGACAGCGCATACCCTTCCGGCAATTCCCAGTGTCCCTCCTCTGTCTCACTGCCAACCACCGCGGTTTCGTCTTCCGTCCCAGTGGACTGAACCTCCGATTCATCAGACTCTTTACCGCAGCCTCACAGAAAAAGAGCCGACATTGCGAAACATATCCTTCTGGCTAAACGTTTTTGCATACACTACCTCCCTGCCTCAATTCCCTCTATCACTTAACGCCCACTGCCTTTATCTGACCGATATTTTTCAGACCTGAAATACTTATAAGCGGGCATAGCAACCACTATGCCCGCTTACACAAAATACTATCTTACTCTTCCTTCTTGTCCTCTGCAGATATTTCATCGGACTTCCCCATATTGTCCTCCAGCTTCTTAAGGGCACGGGATGCAAAGTCCCTGCCGCCTACGCCGAAGGCGATGGCAAAGGCAATGGCCACGGCCGCCACCAGCATCCTGAAGGCAGTGTCCACGATGTTCGCGGCAATGCCCAGCTGGCTAAGAACCATAAACGCACCTACTACAAGGATCGCACATTTTGCAACTACCGCATAGCTTGCAAATCCATTCTTGCGAAGTGCCTTCTCGGCTACGGTTCCCGCGATGAAGCAGATCACCAGAATCAACACGGCGCTCAGAACGGCAGGCATATAGCCTATGACTGCTGCTCCGATATTGGTCAGCACTTCAAGCTTCAGGACGTTCACGCCCTCCACTGCAAAGAAGATCACCACCACCGCATAAACCACGCCGCCCACGAACTTGCTCAAGCAGAAGGAATGCTTGTTGTTATTGTCGATGAGCTTGGTAAGCTTAGCGTCCAGACCTGCAGACGCGATCAGCCGGGTTACGATCTGCCCCACAAATTTTCCGATCATGCAGCCGATGACGATGATCACCAGACCGATGAAAATGTTGGGGATAAATCCAAAGATCAGATTCAGCATATGTACCGCCGGATCGGAGATCACGCTGATCTTCAGCACGTCAAGCGCCATCACGATCATGGGAATGAGAATCAGCACATACACGATGTAGGCCAATGTATTGGAAAGCTTGTCCGTATTGGCAACCTCGATGCCCGCCTTCTCCTGCAGCTTGTTCACATTCAGCTTATCGAACAGATGCGCCAGAAGCTGACGTACCAGCTTCGCAATAAAGCACCCTACGATGAGCACGATGGCCGCCGCGACGATGTTGGGCACATAGCCCCACACATTGTTCAGCAGATTGGTGATGGGGGACGAAACCTCCCTCATTCCCAGAGCCGAAAAGATTCCCGGCACGAAAAGCAGGAAAACAAGCAGATATACCAGCTTTCCGATGAACTGTTTCGTGCTTCCGGCCTTGCTTGCATCGCCCTCCGAGGAGTCAAGCTTTCCCAAGAGCTGGTCGATCTTTCCCTTTCCAAGCAGCTTCATAACCAAGGACTTCACGATACTCGCCACCACGAAGGCTATCACAAGAATCAGGACGGCGCTGATCACCGACCACACCCCGGAACCTATGGCAGACACGATCGAAGAAATAAATTGTGGCATAGCATTTCCCTCCATCTTATATTTTTTGACATCGCTCCCTATCCCCCTGCTTCAACAATAGGCCGAAACGGCAAACTGCCGTCGCTTCTTGAACCTCTGCGCCAAAACCAAAAGTCGAAACAATGTCCCTTCATTTCCATATTATAGCACATGGAACGAATTATCACAATATTATTTTATGGTATAATGTCGAAACAAGAAAAGCATTGTTTCGACTTCTAATTCCATGTGCGCCAGAGCGCACATGATTATGGTATAATGTCGAAACAAGAAAAGCGCTAAATATCTGATGGCTTCATCCCATAACTACTCTCTTGTAATTTTTCTTGCCCCGCTTTACCACGATTCCTTCTCCGGAAAGCTGGTCAGGGCCGTATAGGGCTTTCACATCGCTGACCTTTTCATTGTCCACGGTGACGCCTCCCTGCTCCACCGCCCGTCTTGCCTCGGAGCGGGATGCGGTAAGGCCGGCCTTCACTAAGATCCCCAAAATATCAATGGTTCCGTTCTGAAAGTCCTCATCCTGCAGCCGGCAGGTGGGCATGTCGGCCCCCAGAGCAGCCCCGGAAAAGATGCTTCTGGCGCTCTCCTGAGCCTTCCCGGCCTCCTCCTCGCCGTGCACCAGCTTCGTCAGCTCGAAGGCCAGTATCTCCTTGGCCTGATTCAGCTGGCTCCCCTCCCACTTGTCCATCTCGTCGATCTGCTCTATGGGCAGAAAGGTCAGCATCCGCAGGCATTTCAGCACATCCGCGTCCGCCACGTTCCTCCAGTACTGATAGAACTCGAAGGGAGAGGTCTTTTCGGGATCCAGCCACACTGCTCCCTTCTGTGTCTTGCCCATCTTCTTTCCCTCGGAATTTAAAAGCAGTGTGATGGTCATGGCATAGGCGTCCTTTCCCAGCTTGCGCCGGATCAGCTCCGTGCCTCCCAGCATGTTGCTCCACTGATCATCTCCGCCGAACTGCATGTTGCAGCCGTATTTCTCATAAAGCTTCAGGAAATCATAGCTCTGCATGATCATGTAGTTGAACTCCAAAAAGCTCAAGCCCTTCTCCATGCGCTGCTTGTAGCATTCCGCTGTCAGCATCCTGTTTACGGAAAAATGCACCCCGATATCCCTGATAAATTCAATGTAGTTCAGATCCATCAGCCAGTCCGCATTGTTCACCATCAGGGCAACGGAATGCTTCTCTTCAGAAGCTTCCCCCTCCGCCGAAGGGGCCCCTGCCGAATCCCCGAAATCGATAAAGCGGCTCATCTGTCTCTTGAAGCACTCGCAGTTATGCTCTATGGTCTCTCTGGTCATCATAGTGCGCAGATCGCTTCTGCCCGAAGGATCTCCGATCATACCCGTGCCGCCTCCTATGAGGGCAATGGGCTTATTGCCCGCCATCTGCAGCCTCTTCATCAGACAGAGGGCCATGAAATGCCCCACGTGCAGGCTGTCCGCGGTGGGATCGAACCCGATATAAAAGGTGGCCTTCCCGTTATTGATCAGCTCCTTGATCTCTTCCTCGTCGGTAAGCTGCGCCAGCAGCCCCCTTGCCTTCAACTCGTCAAATACCGTCATTTTATCCTTCCATGCCTTTCCGTTATTTTGATTATCATTATTTTCAATATTTTCTTTTCAATACTTTTCCTTCAAATTACTTGTTTGACATTAGCTTCACCATAGCTTGATTCAGCCCGTCCACGGTGAGCTTGTACATGGGGAACAGCTCCTTCACCGCCGTCTCCGCCTCCCGCCAGGGAGCCCGTCCCGGCGCCATCTTAGGATTCAGCCAGACAATTTTTTTGTACTTGCGCTTCAGCAGCTGCAGCCATTCATAGCCCGACAGCCCTCCGTTGGGGCCTCTGTAGTTCCCCGTGGAGGAATAAAGCTCCTCCGGGGCCATGGCGGCATCTCCCACAATGATCACCTTGTAATCACTGCCCACGTTTCTAAACATCCACTCTGTATCCACCCAGTCCCCGTTCTCACATTCCGGCGTCTTGTACATCTTGCTGTAAATACAGTTGTGGAAATAATATGTCTTTACATCCTTATAGTGATTGGATTTGTGCACCGCCTGAAACAAGTCGTTCAGCAAGCTGCTGAAGGGGATCATGGTCCCTCCGGAATCCATCAGCAGCAACAGCTTCACTGCGTTTTTCCGGGGCTTTTTCATGACGATCTGCAGGCAGCCGCCGTTGCCGCAGGTCTTGTCCACAGTGCCGTCGATGTCCAGCTCCGTCTCAGGAATGTCCAGCCTGCTGGAAAACTGCCGGAGCTTACGAAAAGCCATCTGGAACTGTCTGTTGTCCAACACCCTATCGTCACGGAAATCCCTATATTTTCTGGCTCCCACCACCGCAAATGCGGACTGGTATCCTGTCTTGCCTCCAACCCTCACACCGCCCACATTTCCTCCCGTGTTGCCGAAGGATGTCTTGCCCATGGTACCGATCCAAAAACTCCCACCGTTGTGTTCGCTGTCCTGATCCTTCAGCCGCTGCCGGAACTTCTCCTCCACATCTTCCTTGTCTATCTGAAGGTCCTCCATCTGATTCAGGTGGTTCCGGGCCTCCTCCTGAGCCAGCTCCATCATATCGGACTTGTCCAGCCAGCGAAGCATCTCCTTGCCAACCTCCGTATCCCTCTGGGCAGCCTTAAAGCATTCGTCGAAGGCCATATCGAATTTGTCGAAATCCGTCTCGCTTTTCACCAGTATCATCCGGGCCACATAATAAAACTGTGTCAGGGAGCTGCCGCAGAGTCCCTTGTCCAGCGCCTCCTGCAGGGTCAGCCACTCTCCCAGCGTCACCCTCAGGCCTTTCTCCCGCAAGGTCTCAAAAAATTTTATGAACATACGATGAAGCCTGCCTTTCCGTAATCTACATTATTTCGGATCTCCCATCCCAGCTTCCGTTTCTGCCGCTATCGATACACAATTTGATATCTTGGAACCGGATCCCGCCCTATCAGTCTCGGCCTCTTATATCACAGATTCGGATCCTGCCTCACCAGCTGCAGATCCTCGTCCTTCTTCACCACCACGCCTATGAAGGGAAGCGCCTTCCTTATGGTATCCGCACAAATCCCTCCGATCTGCAGGGCGTTGATCCAGTCGATAAGCTCGGAGGTGCTGGGCTTCTTGCGGATGTCCCTGATGGCCCTGATGTTATAAAAGACCTCCATGGCGTTCTTGAGCAGGTTTTCCTCCACCTCGGGATAATGCACCCGCACGATCTCTTCCATCAGCTCTCTGTCGGGGAAATCAATATAGTGGAAGATACAGCGGCGCAGAAATGCATCCGGCAGCTCCTTCTCCGCATTGGAGGTAATGATCACTATGGGGCGCTGCTTTGCCTTCACGGTGCGCTTGGTCTCGTTAATGTAGAACTCCATCTGGTCCAGCTCCCAGAGAAGGTCGTTGGGGAACTCCAGATCCGCCTTGTCGATCTCATCTATCAGAAGCACTACCTGCTCCTGACTGTCAAAGGCCTCCCCCAGCTTTCCCAGCTTGATGTAGCGGGCGATGTCGTTCACCCCCTCCTCACCGAACTGGCCGTCGTAGAGACGCTGGATGGTGTCATAGACATACAGCCCCTCCTGAGCCTTGGTGGTGGACTTGATGTTCCATATGATCAGCCGCTTTCCCAACGCCTTGGCAACCGCCTCCGCCAGCATAGTCTTGCCCGTTCCGGGCTCCCCCTTGATCAAAAGAGGCTTCTTTAGCGCAATCGCGATATTCACGCTGGCCATCAGCTCCTCGCTGGCCACATATTCTCCCGTTCCCTGAAATCCCTGCCCTTCCATATTTAAGTCACGCACCTTTCCCTTGAATTTCGTTCCTTTTCATGTTACGATATTCTTGGTCTAAAATCAAGCCAAAACTGTTGACATGCCCCTCATTTATAAAAGCGGCGGCATACCGTTAAGAAGCGGTATGCCGCAGATTATAATATTTTATTTTTACTGAAAATGCAACTACAAGCATTTCCACTGCAAACGGAGGTAAAACACATGATAAAAGATATGCTGGAAAACAAGAGAACTGTTTCTTTTGAGATATTCCCGCCCAAAAAGGACGGGGAATTCAAGGCCGTGTTTGAAGTGCTGGACGCGCTGGGGAGGCTTTCCCCCGACTTTGTCAGCGTCACCTACGGAGCAGGGGGAAGCCGCTCCGGAAAAACCATTGAGATCGCATCCTATATTCAGAACACTCTGGGCATCGACGCCATAGCCCACATGACCTGCGTGGGCAGCACAAAGGATGCGCTGCTCTCCGTCACACAGGCCCTGCGGGAAAAGAATGTGACCCATATTCTGGCCCTGCGGGGCGACCGTCCCAGAGATATGAGCGACGAGCAGTTCGCTTCCAGAGCCTTTGCCCACGCCAGCGACATGATGGATTTTCTGCGGGAAAATACAGATCTGTGTATGGGCGGCGCATGTTATCCCGAAAAGCATTTTGAAAGCTTCAGCATGGAATCGGATCTGAACAATCTGAAGAAAAAGCAAGACGCCGGAGCCAAGTATTTCATCAGCCAGATGTTCTTCGACAACGACTATTACTATTCCTTTTTGGAAAAGGCAGGGAAAAAAGGGATCACTGCCCCTATCTGCGCGGGCATCATGCCCATAACCTCCGCAAAGCAGCTGGGCACCACCATCACCTTGTCAGGCTCCAGCATCCCCAAGGCCCTTTCGGATCTGGTAGCCGCCTATGGCGACAGCTCTGAGGATATGAGAAAGGCAGGCATCGACTATGCCATCCGTCAGATTCTGGATCTGCGGGAAAACGGCGTGAACGGCATTCATATCTACACCATGAACAAGGCCAAGATGGCCGCCGAAATCATGGCAGCCCTATAGATCCGCAGCCCAATCGAACGTCTCCTCTCGCAAAAAAGAACGGCGATAAAGTACGGCAGACAGCCCATTCCTTTATCGCCTTTTTTTCGCCGCGCCTTCCCGGCCGAGAAGCTTTCACCCCTCTTCGGGCCAAGGCAGGTCGAACACTTCAATTTTCTTATCCCGGAGCATCAGCTCCTTCACCGCCTGATCTGCACTCTTTCCCTCAAACAGCACTGCGTTCACCTGCTGGATGATAGGCAGCTGAACATTGTATTTTTCTGCAAGCTTCATGGCCGCCTTGGCGGAATGGACGCCCTCCACCACCATGTTCACCTCCGCCATAGCCTCCTGACAAGTCTTTCCCTGACCGATGAGAATTCCTGCACGCCTGTTCCGGGAATGCATACTGGCGCAGGTGACGATCAGATCCCCTATGCCCGTGAGGCCGCAGAAGGTCTCAAACTTCCCCCCCATGGCAGTGCCGAGTCTGGCGATCTCCGTGATGCCTCTGGTGATCAGAGCCGCCTTGGTATTGTCACCATACCCTAAGCCGTCGGCTATGCCCGCCGCCAGCGCCACCACATTCTTCAGGGAGCCTCCCAGCTCCATGCCCAGTATGTCCGGACTCACGTAGACCCGAAACACCTCGTTCATGAAAAGCGTCTGTATATACTCCGCGGTGTCCTTGGACCCTGCCCCTACCACAATAGTGGTGGGAACCCCTCTTCCCACCTCCTCCGCGTGGGAGGGACCGGACATCACCGCCACGTCCGCCTGAGGAATTTCCTCCTCGATGATCTGGGACAGCGTCATAAGCGTGCTCTCCTCGATCCCCTTCGCCACGTTCACGATCTTCTGTCCCTGAGCCACCAGCCCCTTTAGGCGGTGAGCCGTCTCCCTCACATAGGAGCTGGCCACCGACATCACCAGCAAATCCTTTCCTGCAACGGCCTCTTGGTCCTCGGCGGTAAATGTGATGCTCTCGTCCAGTTTCACCCCGGGCAGCATCTTGTGCTCCCGCTTCTCCTTCAGCATTGCCACCTCCGGCGCAAGCGCCGACCATACCGTGATCTCATGCCCGTTTTTCCAAAGCAGCGCTGCCAGAGCGATCCCCCAGCTGCCCCCTCCCATTATGCCTATCTTTGCCATATTCCCTCCCTTTACGCTAAGCAAGACTCTCGGCCTGCATTCCCGCACCGAGCCCTCTGTCGGCCCGTCAATTCTCCGGCTTGTTCTTCTTGAACAAATAAGTCTTCCTCTCGTTCCCGTGAATCAGACGCCCTATGTTCTCCCTATGCTTCCAATACGCCAGCGCAGCCAGCGCAAAGGCCAGAATGTACATTTCTATGAGCTGCTCCTGTGTCATTCCGGCGAACACCCCCAGCTGCCCGCAGACCACCATCTCTATCACAAGTCCCAGATACACCAGCAGAGAGCCAAGGGATACATAATGGGTGGTAAGAAAGATCCCGAAAAACACCAACACGCCCATCACAATGAAATACGGATGAAAGGACAGCACCATCCCGGCGGTGGCGGCAATGCCCTTTCCCCCTTTGAAGCCCATGTAAAAAGGATAATTATGGCCCAGAATGGCGCCGGCGCCGGTATAGAGGCAGAGCAGGTAGATCATGTCCGGATGGCTGCCGCCGAACACAAGACGGGTGATTCCCACCGCCGCCATGCACTTCAGACAGTCCCCTGCAAAGACTATGAGCCCTGCCTTGGTTCCCAGCACTCTCAGGGCGTTGGTAGTCCCGGAATTACCGCTGCCGTGCTGGCGGATATCGATTCCGTGGGCCCTTCCATAAAAATACGCGGTCTGGAAAAGTCCGAACAAATAACCTATCAGTACGCAGATTACCCTTACCATGTCCCTATTTCTCCTTTTCGTTCCTTTCTCTTATGATGAACCGCAGCGGCGTCCCCCGGAATCCGAAGGTCTCCCGGATCTGATTTTCAATATATCTGGTATAGGAAAAATGCATCAGCTCCTTGTCGTTTACAAATATGACGAAGGTAGGCGGTTTCACGGCCACCTGTGTGATGTAAAAAAGCTTCAGCCTTCTTCCCTTGTCGGTGGGAGGCTGCTGCAGCGCCACCGCTTCCGTCATGATCTCGTTCAAGACTCCCGTGGACACCCTCATGGCATGATTCTCACTGACCATGTCCACGATTTCAAAAAGCTTGTTCAGCCGCTGCCCCGTCAATGCAGATAGGAAAATCAGCTCTGCATAAGGCATATAGGACAATGTATTGCGAACCTTATCCGTAAAGCGGTAGATTGTCTTGTCATCTTTTTCCACCGCATCCCATTTGTTCACGGCAATGATGACAGCCTTGCCCCGCTCATGGGCAATCCCCGCGATCTTGGCATCCTGCTCCGTAACGCCTTCCACCGCGTCGATGACCAAGACCACAATGTCCGCCCTCTCCACGGCGCCCACCGCCCTGACGATCATGTAGCGTTCCAGCTCCTCCTTGATCTTGTTCTTCCGCCTGATGCCCGCCGTGTCTATGAACACATACTCCTTGCCGTTGTGCCGCACCTCCGCGTCCACTGCATCTCTGGTGGTTCCGGCTACCTCCGACACGATAAGACGATTTTCTCCCAAAAGCTTATTGATCAAAGAGGATTTCCCGACATTGGGCTTCCCGACGATGGCAATGCGGGGCCTATCGTCTTCCGGCTCCTCCTTGTCATATTCTTCAAAATGTGCAAGCACCGCATCCAGCATATCTCCCAGCCCCAGCTTGTTGGCCGCCGAAACGGCAATGGGATCCCCGATGCCCAGATTATAGAACTCATACACATCCGCTAAATATTTGCGCTCGCTGTCCACCTTGTTCACTACAAGAACCACGGGCTTATGGGAGCGTCTCAGCATGTCCGCAACCTTGGAGTCCGCATCCACCAGCCCCTGCTGCACGTCCACCAAAAAGATAATCACATCCGCCATGTCTATGGCGATCTGTGCCTGAGCCCTCATCTGGGACAGAATGATATCCTTGCTCTCCGGTTCTATGCCCCCGGTGTCTATCAGAGTGAACGTCCTGTTCAGCCAGGTCACGTCCGCATAGATTCTGTCTCTGGTAATGCCCGGCGTATCCTGAACGATGGATATCCTTCTTCCTGCCAGAGCATTAAATAATGTAGATTTTCCTACGTTGGGCCTTCCTACCACCGCCACCATAGGTTTGCTTTTCTTCGCCATGTCTCACACCTCTCTGCCCGCCTCCGGCGGACATTCCCGAATTTCCAAAATATCCCTCACAAAATCATTTCCGCTTGATTTTACAATATTAACCGGCACTTGTAAAGCATTTTCCAATTCTTTCACCGTCATATCGTCGAGAAACACATCTTCTCCGCTGCGCAGGATATTCTCCGGCAGAAGAAGGCGGCGGCCCAGCGGACGGCCTTTAAGCTGGGCCAGCAGATCCTGCCCCGTGATGAGCCCGGACACCGTGATGCTCTCTCCAAAGAAATGATTCGTGATAGGATACACATGTATCCGAAGCTTTGGCCAAAGCTTCGTCATTTTGTCCGCCATTCTCTGAATATAAGGGTACGGCAGCTGTCCCGTGGCTATGGACAGCTCCGTCTCCGGAACCTGCATTTCCTTCCCCGGCCCCTTCCTCCTGTCGGCTCCTTCCTCCTCTAACCGCTCTTCCACGGCCTCCTGAAACTCGTTCATCAAAAGCCTCAGCATCCCCACGCCGTTCTCCAGCTGAAGATACCCGTCGTAGCGCTCCTCCTCCGGCAGTTCCCTGCCTGCAAGCACATACCATTCATCGCTGGCATGGACGAAATGAATGCCCTGTGCGGCAAAGCATTCCCTCTGGAATTCCTCTATCATATCTATAACTTTTCCCGCCTCCTGACCGGTAAAGGGCTCCAGAGGATAAAGCCCCTCCCGGTATTTCGTAAGCCCCACCGGCACCACGGAGACGCTCTCCAAGACAGGCATATATCCCATCAGCTTCCTGATGCTGTATGCCAGCTCCTCCCCGTCGTTGAGCCCTTTGCACAGCACGATCTGGCCGTTCATGCGGATCCCCTCCTCATACAGCCTGTCCACCTTCTTCAGGGCCTCCCCTGCAAAGCGATTGTTCAGCATTCTGCAGCGAAGCTTGGGATTCATGGTCTGAAAAGAGATATTGATGGGGGAAAGACGATACCGGCAGATTCTATCGATATCATGCTCCGACATATTGGTGAGGGTCACATAGTTTCCCTGCAGAAATGACAGTCTGGAATCGTCGTCCTTGAAGTACAAAGTATCCCGCATTCCCGGCGGCATCTGATCGATAAAGCAGAAGACGCATTTGTTGCAGCAATGCCGATACTCGTCCATGAGTCCGTTCTCGAACTCTATCCCCAGCTCCTCCTCCGGCTCCTTCTCTACCTCCAGAAGCCACTGTTCTCCGTCAGGCTTCTCCACAAGCAGCTCCACATAGCTATCCTGAATGAGAAACTGGTAGTCAAATATGTCCTCTATCTCCGTGTCATTGACGGACACTATCTTGTCCCCTGCTTCTATCTCCAGCTCCTCCGCAATGCTTCCCGGAAGAACCTTCCTGACCAGATGTTGCTTCTTCATCTACGCCTCCTCCATTAGAATCTTCTTGACGCATTCCCGACAACGTAATAAAATAGGGATATCGATTGTGAAACGAGCTATGACATTATCATCTACTTACACACGGAGGTTACCATGCCTAATTTACGAGAACTGGAAAATGCCATGCCTGTCGCACCGTTGAAAATCGCGGCACTGCCCTCCGCCCGTAAAATGGGGCAAAGGATCAATAATTATCTAGTTGAATTCAGAAAGACCATTCATAACGACATCGTAAAAAACGACCCTGCCTTTCACGGCTACAGCGAGGACAACTATCTGGTGGACCTGAAGACGCCCCGATTCGGCAGCGGTGAAGGGAAGGCAGTTTTCGGAGAGTCCATCCGAGGGAAGGATCTGTTTCTGGTGGTGGATGTCTGCAACCATAGCATCACCTACAACATGAACGGCTTCATCAACCATATGTCGCCAGACGACCATTTTCAGGACTTGAAGCGCGTCATCACGGCCTGCAACGGCAAAGCTGCCAGAATCAATGTCATCATGCCCTTTCTCTATGAGGGGCGGCAGCACAAACGCAGCGGCCGGGAATCTCTGGACTGCGCCTATGCCCTCACCGAGCTGCGGGATATGGGCATCAGCAATTTCATCACCTTCGACGCACATGACCCCAGAGTCCAGAACGCCATCCCTTTAAACGGCTTCGACAACTTCACGCCCCCCTACCAGTTCATCAAGGCGCTGTTGAATTCCGAGGAGGATTTGATCGTTGACAAGAATCACCTTATTGTGATCAGCCCTGACGAAGGGGCTCTGGACAGGGCCATCTATTTCGCCAGCGTTCTGGGGGTGGACACGGGTATGTTCTACAAGCGCAGGGACTATTCTGTCATAGTTAACGGCAGGAACCCTATTGTGGCCCATGAGTTTCTGGGGGACAATATAGACAGCAAGGATATCATCATCATTGATGACATCATATCTTCCGGCCAGAGCATGCTGGACACTGCCAAGCAGCTGAAGCGGATGAACGCCAGACGCGTATTTATCTGCTGTACCTTCGGTCTGTTCACCGACGGGCTAAAAGCCTTCGACGAAGCCTTCGAGAAGGGGTATTTTGACAAGATTATCACCACGGATCTGACCTATCTTCCCCCTGAGCTCTACGCAAGGCCTTACTTTGTGGAAGCCGAGATGAGCAAGTTCGTTGCCTCCCTGATCGACTTCATGAATCATGATGTCTCCTTGAACAATGCCCTCACCACCACTGAAAAGATCCATGGCATTCTGGAGGCATACAACAATCGTCTGGAAATCGATTAAGAATTATTTTGGGTCCATGCCCCCAGATACCGCCGCAGAAAAGATCCCTGCGGCGGCTTTTTTATTCATGACAACAGAAGAGTCGCGAAGCATGGATTCTATTGTTTCTTGCCTGATTTCTTAACTGCTTTCAGGAAAGGATATCACCACTTTGAATAGGTCTCCGTCCAGCTGAATCTCAAAGCTGCCCCCCTGAACCTGTACAAGGCTCTTCGCAATGGAAAGTCCCAGACCGCTGCCCTCAGTAGTCCGAGCGGAATCTCCCCGGATGAACCGCTCCGTCAGCTCGTCGGGCCGGATGTTCATCTGCTGGCTGGAAATGTTCTTGATCGACGCCCCCACTCTGCCGTCTTGCTTCCACATGTCGATATAGACTCTGGTCCCCTCCATGGCATATTTGCAGATATTGTTGAATAGGTTTTCGGCCACCCGCCACATCCTGCTGCTGTCCGCATAGATGAAGGCCGGCAGGTCATTCTCTTCAAAGACAATCTGCAGGCGGCACTCCTCCATCCTCTCGGAAAACTCTCCGATGGCCTGATTCACCAGCTCCGTGAGATTCAGCCGCTCTTTGTTCAGAACGATGCTGCCGGAGGTTATCTTGGAGACTTCCACCAGATCATCGGTGAGCTGTTTCAAGCGCTGGGACTTGCCATCCAGAATGTCGATATAGCCCCTTGCGGGCTCCTGCTGGATGTTCAGCCGTTTCAGCAGATCCACATAATTGATTATAGACGTAAGAGGGGTCTTGATATCATGGGACACGTTGGTAATCAGATCCGTCTTCATCTGCTCGTCCTTCATGCTGGTTCTGACCGCCTTCTTGATGCCCTCACCGATATTGTTCACCGCCTCAGCCAGATCCCTGCTGGAGCCGTGCAGGCTGTCGCTGTCGAGCTTGTATTCCACCTCTCCGTCCCGAATCCTCTTGATACCTTCCACGATTTCGATCTGTTCCGCTCCATGCCTGAACATCAGCACACCCACGATTCCGTCAAACAGCACCACTGCCGCCGCCCCCAGAAGAGCGTACAGCTTCTGGTCCCACAGCTTGTACACCATGGCCGCTCCGAAAAGATTCAGAAACAGGAACAGATTATAGGGCAGCAGCGTGCTCACGGCGGAATTCCTATGGCGCAGAATAAATCTGCCGGAGGCAGCCAGCTTCTGGCAGACCCACCTAAGGAGGCTGTCCCTCCACAAGCTGTTGGCCTTCACCCGGCGCACCAGACTATACCAGATCAGGTTCATGGAGACGCTTACATAAAGACCATACAGCGCAAACATACCGTAACGGTAGAGCCTGACCATCTCACGCCCCATGGTTTCGGGATCTGCCGCCCCTGCCTTCTCCGAGATATCCATGATCGTCCGGAAGCCCATAATCGTTCCGTATACAAGTCCGGCGCCAATGAGAACCAGTATCTCCGTCCATATATGGTCGAAACGGTTCAGATGCCCTGTGCTTAGCCCCTCCGCCCCCTCAGCCACGCCGGCGGTAATGGTCAGATATAAGCCGAGCCCCAGCCAGACAAGAGCCAGAAATGCCACCAAGATCAGAATTTTGTTCACATTGGGCACGATTCTCTGGTAGACGGCATTGGCAGTATGAAAGGTATCCCCTTCAACGGAATAGATGCTGTCAATGCCGATCCAGATATGAGTGGTATCCGGATAGGCATAATCGTACACGCTGATATAGTTGTCCAGCTCTTCCTCGCTGAGGCTGGTGTTTCCCATGAACTCAAGACTGTCCGGATAATAGATCAGATACCGTCTATACTCGGAGAAGTACTCCGTGACCGCCTCATCCTCCGCCTCCTTCAGCCGCTCCACATTGGTATAGGTACACATGCCCTCCGCAGTCATCATCCGAACCATATATTTCACATTGCTGTTGTTCTCTTTGTACACATCATTGCAGATCTGATACCGCTGATAGTTCGTGGTAAGATTCTTGATGGATGCCTCCACATTGCTCTGGAGCTGCATATAATCCACCCAATTGTCCGCGTAATTCACCAGCTGTCTTGTGCCGTCCACAGTGGCATAGCGGCAGTTCAGCATGGGAACGGACACAGTTAAGCTGCCGTCATCCTCTCTGGACATCTTTATGCTGCCCAGATTCTTTCTCATGATATGAGAGAAGGCGAAATCCACCAGCTGCTCCTCGGTATACTCTTGCAGCATCTCCGAAATCTCGTTCAGCTGCTCCGGCGTCTTTCCATGGACGGGAGGCGCCTGATTCTGGGTTTCCTCGGAAACTCCCTCCTGCTCCCCCGGCGCGTCCCCTTCCTCGTCCCCGTCTTTTTTCACTACGTAAAATTCATCAAACACCAGCTGTCCGTATTCGTCCAGCGCAAAGTTCTCCGGAACAATGCAGTTGCCGAAATAGTTCACAAACTCCGTCAGGCTCATCATACGGTTTCCGTATTCCACGCCATATTTGCCCCATTTGATGAGATCGTCCAGCTCATAGGTAACCGAGATGGCGCAGCCCTGATCCGCCCCGATCCGGCGGGCATATTCCGTCACATCTATCTTCTTATACGGATCCAGCGCGTCCTCCGTCTCAAGCTGTTCCTTGATGACCACCAGCTGCGTAATGTCGGATACCGCGTTCCGAAACAGGTCGTGAAATATCTCCGACTCCTCAAACTCCAGATTTGAATTCATGGGAAAGATCCTATAAATCTGGGTTCCGTTGATGGATTCCACCGCGATATAGGAGTTCAGCAGAAGCCCTGCCACCGCCGCCATGATAGCCACGATCAGAATATGCTGGAGAAGCTCCAGACCCAGCCTTTTTATCATCCTCTTTTTTTTCATGTCAGTCGCTTACCTACTGCTTGTCGATTTTATAGCCCACGCCCCAGACTACCTTCAGATATCTGGGATCCTTGGGATTGATCTCAATTTTTTCACGGATATGGCGGATGTGTACGGCCACCGTATTGTCTGCCCCGATGGCATCCTCATTCCAGATACTCTCATAAATCTGGTCTATGGAAAACACCCTTCCCTGATTCTTCACCAGCAAAAGAAGAATATTGTATTCTATAGGTGTCATCTTCACTGTTTCCCCGTCCACTGTCACCTGCTTCGTGTCATCGTTGATGATCAGGCCCCCCACTCTAAAGACAGCCTTATTTTCAGCATTCAGGCTCCCCAGAGATGTATACCTGCGCAGATTGGACTTCACTCTGGCTGCAAGCTCCAAGGGGTTGAAAGGCTTGGTGATATAATCGTCCGCCCCGATGTTGAGTCCCAGAATCTTGTCCGTATCCTCCGACTTCGCTGACAGAATAATGATGGGGATACTGCTGTTCTCCCTGATCTTCAGTGTGGCCCGGATGCCGTCCAGCTTCGGCATCATGATATCCATGATCAGCAGCTGGATGTCTTCTTTCTTTAAGAGCTCTATGGCCTGAGCGCCGTCATAGGCTTTGAATATCTTATAACCGTCCTGACTCAGATAGATTTCAATCGCATCAACTATTTCTCTGTCATCATCACACACAAGTATGTTTGCCATACCTCACCTCGCATTTTTCGCACCCTTGTCCTTAGCCTACAGCCCCATTAAACCAGTCTTTTCTTAAGTCTTCTCTAAGGAAAAAAGTAAGTTTTCCTTAATTTTTCACTTCTCCTCCAGCATCAGGAACACTCCTATGTTTCCCCTTCTTCCCCCGCTTGCCCTATGGGAGAACAGATACTCCCCATTGTGGCAGGTACAGATATCCGTGACAGCTATATGCTCTTTGGGAATGCCTGCCTCCTGCAGGATAAGCTCGTTGGCCAGCCACAGATCCAGCTGGAATTTGCCCTCCTGCCTTCCCGGAACCGCCACCCGGCTCCCCAGCATGTCCGTAAACACATGGGCCACCTCCTGACTCACTTCATAGCAGTCCCTGCAGATAGAGGGACCCACGGCGGCATAAAGCTCCTCCGGCACGCTGCCAAAGGCATCCGCCATGGCCTTCACCATGCGTTCCCCCATCCTCCCCGCAGTGCCCCGCCATCCGGAATGGGCCAGCCCCACGGCCCCATGGGACGGATCCACAAAAAGCAGCGGGACACAGTCCGCAAAAAAGGTGGCCAGCGCGATCCCTTTTTCGTCGGTGATCAATCCGTCTATATTCTCATAGTCTCTCGGACGGACCACTCCCTTGCCCCTATCCTGCCCTGTCACCCGCCGGATATTGGTGGTATGGGTCTGATGGGAAGCCACCATGTCCTCCGGCCTGCAGCCCAGCACCTTTGCAATCCTGCCGTAATTGGCCCGAACGGCCTCCGGTCTGTCGCCCCTGTCCACGCTGAAATTCATCCGTGCAAACTCCCCCTGACTGACCCCGCCCAGCCGGGTGGTAATCAGATGCCTGACTCTGCCCCCGCCTTCCTGCACGGAAATCCCCTCCAGCGACGAAAACGCAAGATATTCAAGATCGTCTCCGTCCTCTGTGGAGACGCAGCGCTGGACGGGCTCGCCGCCCCCGTTTGCTTTCCTATAGATTCGATACATCCTTAGCCCCTCCATTGTCCGCTTTCCTGATGGGGAAACGCGTTTCTCACCCAATGAGCCTCACCGTCCTGAACCGCCAGCACATCATACCGGATAGGCATATCATCCCCGATTCCGTGGAGGAATCTATAAAAATCCGCTGTCCTGCAGATCCGCCGCTGCTTTCGGCAGTCCACCGCCTCCAGCGCATGGCCCTTTCCGGAAGAGCTTCGGTATTTCACTTCCACGAACACCAGATATCCCTGATGGCAGCCGATGAGATCCACCTCTCCCTGCCTGCACCGGAAATTGGACTCCACCACCCGCATCCCCTGTCCCTGCAGGTATTCAGAGGCCCATCTCTCCCACCGGGTTCCCGTCCCTCGTCTGTCCAAGCTTGCCTACCTCTTAATCTTCCCCTTGATCTTGTCCATGGAATCCACGAACACCAGTATTTCCGCCACCACCTCGTACAGCTCCGGCGGTATCATGTCTCCGATCTCCAGCCGGGACAGCGTATCCGCCAGTTTATCGTCCCGGTGTATCGGAATGTCGCTCTCCTTGGCCCTCTCGATGATTTTTTCTGCCAGACCGCCTTTTCCGCTGGCAATGACTCTGGGGGCATCATCGGATGGATCGTACTCCAGCGCGATGGCCTGCTTTACCTTCTCACTTTTTTTATATTTTTCTTCCATCTAATCCCCCTGAGAAATCAAGTGCGCACGTCAAAAGCATACTGTGAGATGACGCCCCCTCTTTCCTGCTGCAGAATGGGCGCCAGTCCTCCGGCCGGCTGTGCCGTGTCCTCCCTGACAGTCATGGCATAGCTGCACTCATAGCCCCTCTTTTTCAGCCTTTCTGTCAGTATATCCATATGCGCCGCCATAAAATCAATCATTTCATCGTCCCGCAGGCTGAATCTGGTGTTCACCTTACTGTTTTGCATAGTCACATACACATCCACCGGCCCCAAATGCTCCATGTCCAAATGGAGCAGGGCGCTGACGGCCCCCTCTTTGCTGGCCAGCTTCTTCCTGTTGGTATAGACGTAAAGCTCCCCGTGGGCGTCTCTCTGCTGCAGCCTCAGCGGCAGCTGCACGTAGGCGTACATCTGATTCACTTGATGCAGGAAGTCCACGTTCCGGGACATGGCGGTAGCCGCCCGGAAGGCGGCGGATTCTGCATGTCCGCCGTTTTCAAGGGCCTGTGCCAGACCCTTTAGCTGTCTGTCCAGACGGCGGTACATCTCTTCCACCTTTCCGGGCACGGCCACTTCCTCCGGCTTCAGAGTCCAGAAGTTTTTGAACTGTCCCGAAAGAAGCTCCCGGAAGGCATGGCCCGAAAAAAGCCTTTCCAGCGAAGCCATAGCTCCCTCGGAAGTCTTTGCAGCCTCCGCCAGCATCCCCAGACTGGACAAGAATTCCTGTGTCCCTCCCTGTCCTGCCGAAAAACTCACTATCCGGGCCCGCAGCTGTTCCGCCGTCTGCTCCGGCAGTCCCAGCCCGTCCAGAATCTCCAGCGCCTCCCCTGCCATGGCGACCCTTACGGCAGCCCCTATTTTACTCTCTTGGGCGGGGCTATTCTCAGGCGTTACTCTATTTTCATTTGGAATAACCGTCTCTGCATTCTGTCCCCTCTGACCGTCGGGCCCCGCAGCGGCCTTAGGCATTTCCGCTCCCATGCCCGGCACTTGTGCTTCCCCTTCGGCAGACATTGCCCCAGTGCCTAAAAGCTCCACCATCTCGGCCCAAGCCTCCGGACTCCCCGGAACAATCCCCTGCCCCAAGCCGGGTACGGATTCCCCGCCGCCGTCCTGCACCAGCGCCAGCACGTCATGGTACAGCTTCATGGCACCTGCCAGATCACCCTCCTGTACCAGAGAATCGAACACCTCCGGCAGGGCCTCCAGAATCGTGTCCATGCCGGAGATGAGCTGATGGTTCATATTCCTATAGATGGCCATCTGCTGCATGTTCGCCTCGTTCACAGGAAGCTGCAGCTTATGCAGAGTGATCACATCCGATATCTCTCCCATGGGAAAGCTGTTGATCTCCCGGAAGACCTGCTGCAGCATGTTCTTGCTCACGGACAGCCCTGCCTGCATCATCTGCTCCGTCATGCTAACGGAGGTCTGGTTCACAGGAAGGCCCGCCATGTCCAGCGCCTTCAGCACATTCATATCCGTGGAGACATTGGTGAACAATGGGCTCAGGGTAAGGGAGCTCCCGTTGTTCTTGACCTCGAAGGTCATGTTTTTTCCCACCTCAATGTTCATGTTCCGGTCTACTCTGGCGTTCAGCACCAGATCCTCGGAAATCTTGATCTGTACTTCTCCTCCGTTTTTGGACAGAACTTCCCCGCTGAGGGTCTGGCCCGGAACAAGAGAACGGATCTGTCTGCTCATATTAGCCGCCTGAGCCGGGCTTGGCTGAGGACGCGCGACGTTTTCCGTGTGGGCGTCCCCCGAAAATAGCTGAGAAAGCTTCATATCCTTTCTCCCTTCCGCCTTACGGCGCTGTCAAATTCTTGATGAAGCTTCTGCGATGAATGGGGGTGGGGCCGTATTTCCGCAAGGCCTCCATATGTCCGGCGCTGCCGTAGCCTTTGTTTCCGGCAAAGTCATACTCCGGAAACATCTTGTGGTACTGGGCCATCATTCTGTCTCTGGTAACTTTTGCCATGATGCTGGCGGCGCCGATGGAGATGCTCTTGGCATCCCCCTTGACTATGGGCACCTGAGGCATGGGCAATCCCGGAATGGTCACTGCATCGTTCAGCAGAATGTCCGGCTTTTGAGAAAGCGCCCCCACGGCCTGCCTCATGGCCTCATAAGTAGCCTGAAGAATGTTGATCTCGTCGATGCGCTCAGGCCCCACGCAGCCCACCCCCCAGGCAATGCACTGCTCCTTGATCACATCATAAAGCTCCTCTCTCTTTTTTTCGGAGAGCTGCTTGGAATCATTTATATATAAGATGCGACATTCCTTTGGAAGAATAACCGCCCCTGCCACCACAGGCCCTGCAAGAGGCCCTCTCCCCACCTCGTCTATGCCGCAGATAAATTGATAATCCTTATATTTCTCCTCGTAAACCCGAAGCCCCTCTATCCGCTCCATCTCCTTCTCCAGAGCCTCCAGACGCTTCCTTGCCGTCTCCACCAGCCTGCGGACTCCCGTCCGCTGGTCTGGGGCATAGGTATCTATGAATGCAGGCAGCTCCATTACAGATGCTGCCTGCAGAATTTGCTTTATCTCTACGGTACTCTTAATGCTGTCTCCCACTTTGCTCTCCTCGCCGCTCACTGATGTTTTAAAAATCCCAAGCGCGAAAAAGGCCATATCCGCACCCAAGCCCTGCCAATGATGTCATCCCGATGTATGTTCCCTATTTCCCGGCTATCAGTACTGTGATTGCGATTATCTCCTAAGACAAAATACTCATCATCTTCAAGAACAACTGGATTGTTTCTATCTCTTCCTATAAAAAGTCCTCTACGTCCAGACATTATAATCTCTCTGCCATAACTTTCTGGCAACCGTTCGTCATTTATGTAGATGTTTCCCCCTTCATCAATCCACACTGTCTCTCCCGGAAGTCCTATAATCCTTTTTATAAAATATGTTTCCGCTTTTGTATTATCATTATAAACAGGAAACACGATGATATCGAACCTCTCCGGATCCTTGAAGCGGTAGGTCAGCTTATCCACGATCAGATTGTCCCCGTCGGAAAGCATGGGTTCCATGGAGGAACCGTCCACCTCCGTCCTCTGCCCCACGAAGGCGATCACGAACCAGGTCAGGCACAGAACCCCCAGCAGATACAGCAGGGTATTGATCATCTCTTTCATCACTTTATTCATGGCGCATCTCCTATTCCGGCTTTTCGGGCCGCTCCAGCGTGATTCTTCCCAGCCTGCCGCTCCTGAAATCGTCCAGCAGCAGGTCCGCGGCCTTTTTCAGGTCCAGATTCTCACCCTTCAGAAGGCATCCCCTGCAGCGGGCGATCTCCTCCAAGACAACCGCCGTATCTTGCCGGACGGATATTCCATAGCGCTGGGCCACCGCGTCAGGATACAGCTGCCCCAGACATGTAAGCAGCTCCATGGCAAGCTCCTCCATGACTATGATTTCATCATTCATGGAGCCGATGAACGCCAGATGCATCCCCACTTGTTGATCCTCGAACTTGGGCCATAGGATGCCCGGAGTATCCAGAAGCTCAAGGCTCTTGTTCAGGCGGATCCATTGTTTTCCCTTGGTGACCCCAGGCCTGTTTCCCGTCTTGGCACAAGCCCTGCCCGCAAAGGAGTTGATGAACGTGGATTTCCCCACGTTGGGGATTCCCACTACCATAGCCCTGACAGGGCGGTTCACGATGCCCCTCTTCCTGTCTCTGGCAATCTTCTCGGCACAGGCCTTCTGCACCAGCGGAACGATTGCCTTCATATCGGTCCGCTCTCTGGAATTGATCTCCAGCACATGGACCCCTTTTGCCTGAAAATAATTCAGCCACTGTCTGTTGCATTCCGGGTCCGCCAGATCGGCCTTATTGAGAAGCACGATCCGGGACTTTCCCCTGCCCAGCTCGTCGATGTCCGGATTGCGGGTGGAAAGCGGCACCCTGGCGTCCAGCAGCTCTATAATCAAATCAATCAGCTTTATATCTTCCTGCATCATACGTCTCGCTTTCGTCATATGACCAGGATACCATTGATAATTCATCTCTATTTCACGAATCCCATGCCCGACTCCCCATGGGGGGCCCGGAACCATGCCTTTCCTATGATATCTTCTTCCTTCACCGGCCCGATGTTAGCGGATCTGCTATCCTCGCTGTTGCCCGGATTATCTCCCAGACAAAAATACTCACCGTTCCCAAGAGTAAATTCGTTGGCGGCGATCCCCGCCTCCAGCAGCTTTTCCGTCACCCAGGGGCTCTCCTCCCCGTTCACATACAAAATTCCCTTCTGAATCCAGACGCTGTCCCCGGGAACCGCAACCACACGCTTTACATAATAATGGGTATTCTCGTTCCCATTGGGAAGAAAGACCACCACATCTCCTCTCTTGGGCGAGGAGATCAGGTATAAAAAGGAGTTCACAAATACCTTCTGCCCGTTGTACAGCGTGGGCTCCATGGAAACGCCCACCACGCCGGTTATGGTTCCCAGAAAGAAATTCAGCACCACTGCGATGAAGATCGCCGTGACGATGCCGAATATCCAGCTGAACACATCCCGCACCTGCGCAGAGCTTATCTTCTTTTTTCTTCTGTAAAAACTCAGCCCTTTGTTTCTCGCCACAGCACACCCCGCCAGCCTGACGGCATCCTTAACAGAAAAGGACAACTACAGATGTAATTGCCCTTTCGTCCGCATCGACATTTCTTACTTCGCTTCCTTTACCTTTGCCCTCTTACCAATGCGGCCTCTCAGGTAGAACAGCTTGGCGCGCCTTACCTTACCTCTGCGCACTACCTCGATCTTCTCCACATTGGGGGAATGCAGGGGCCATGTCTTCTCCACACCGATTCCGTTGGAGAACTTTCTGATGGTGAAAGTCTCTCTGTTGCTTCCACCCTGTCTCTTCAGAACCACGCCCTCGAACACCTGAACTCTCTCCCGGCTGCCCTCCTTGATTTTGTTGTAGACCCTGACAGTATCGCCTACGCCAAAATCGTCAACCTTCTCCTTCAGCTGCTCCGCTTCAATCTCTCTGATAATGTCACTCATAACGAGCCTCCTTTATAAAATGGATGTTCTTAATACGAAATCCTATGATTCCTGTAACAGAGGACCATCTTCTTTCCATAACATTTCAATTTTATCACAAACAAGCATCATTTGCAAGTACTTTTTTTCATCCATAGAAAAGTTTTTGATGCAAAATAGAGTCCAAGCTTTTCCTGAAGCCTGAGAGACGCCTGATTATCCTCAAAGATATGGCAATAGGGCGTCCATCCCTTCTCCAGCATACGGTTTATGACGTAAGCCTCCAGCGAAGCTCCCGCACCGATCCGGCGGCTGTCCTCCTCCACGTAGAGCATCCCGAAAGACCCCTCCCTGTGAATGCCACCGAAACCGGCAAGCTTTCCTTCCAAAAAGATACCGTACATGGCTCCGGCTGTGATCCGCTGTCTTATATACTCCCTGTCAACTCCGGGTTCACAGTCCGCTTTCTCCGGCCCTTGGTCTGGGCAATAATGCCCACAGACATACTCCAAGCTGTCCATGGATAGTCTCCTGATATCCTTATGCCTCACCGGCAGCGGATTCCTCTGGGTATACAAAGCCTGCCGACACCTGAGAATAGGCCGGTATCCACGCTTTCCAAGAATCTCCTCCAGAAAGGGCTGGGATATCACGGCAAGCTCCCCTCCCTCCGGAAGGATCCCCGCCATAAGCTCGCCCTCTTTAGGATCTTCTGCCGTCAGCATGCATATCCCGGAATCATGGTCGTAGAGCGCCATGTTCTCTCCCCCGGCCCATATGTTGGTATAAAGAATCTCTCCCCGGCCTCTGGAAAGGCTCTCCATCATATGGATATTGTTCCGCTTGTCCGAAGCCAACTGCTTAACGGCCAGCTGCCTTGCCTGATACTTGCCGTATAGGTCAGGCCGCCTCAGCGCCGTGCGCTCCTTGGACCGTTCCAGCCGCCAGGCTCTGATCTGTCTGTGATCTCCGGAGAGAAGCACTTCCGGCACCGCTTTTCCCCGCCATACCTCCGGCCGGGAATACTGCGGGTATTCCAGCAGATCGTTAAAAAAACTCTCCTCCTGAGAGGAATCCTCATTGCCCAGCACTCCGGGAACCAGTCTGGCTATGGCGTCGATCATCACCATCCCGGCAAGCTCCCCTCCTGTCAGCACATAATCTCCTATGGATATGTAATCAGTGACTATCTCCTCCAGAACACGCTCGTCGATTCCCTCATAATGACCGCACAGAAGGATCAGCTCTTCCTCTTCTGCCAGTTCGGCAGCTTTTTGCTGGGTGAACCGCTCTCCCTGAGGGGTCAGATAGACCGTCCTGACAGCTTTGCCGCCTGTCACGGCCTCATAGGCCTCGTAAATGGGCTGGGCCTGCATCAGCATCCCCGCCCCTCCCCCATAAGGATAGTCGTCCACCTTGCCGTGCCGTTCCTGAGTGTAGTCTCTGATGTTCACCGCATTCAATTGGATAAGCCCTTTTTCCAAGGCCCTGCCCATGATTCCGCTGGTCAGTCCCCTTGTTATCATTTCCGGAAACAAGGTCAGTACATGAAACTTCATGAAAACTCTCCTCCCAAAGACGCCCTGCACTCCGGCCAAGTCCGGCCCTTCACGGCATGAGAAAGAACGTCCTTACAGCAGACCGTCCAAAATGTGGATCCGCATAAAGCCCGCCTCCATATCCACCTCCAGAACACATTGCTTGATGGCAGGCAGCAGGAACTCTCTTCCGTCCTTCAGAGAAATCACATAGACATCGTTGGCTCCCGTCTCAAGAACATCCTTCAGGCAGCCGATCTCAGCACCGTCCTCGTCCCTGACGGCAAGGCCGATCAGATCCGCTATGAAATACTCATCCTTCTTTAGACGCACCGCCTTGTCTCTAGGCACGAACAGCGCCCCTCTGCAGTACCTTCTGGCATCCTCCACACTGTCCACTCCCTGAAACTTCAGTACGGCGAACTGCTTTAAATACTTCACATTCTCCACAGTCAACACCGGAGAAGAAGCGTCCGGACCGCTCTCTTCCGTCTCCGCCGTCCGGCCCTCCGACGCCCCGGAGGAAGCCTTCAGGTAGATCACTTCCTTCAGACGGCTAAATCGTCTGACGTCGTCCGTAGTGGGAAACACCTTCACCTCGCCTCCCAGTCCATGGGTGGCGGTAATGATTCCGACCTTAAAATATTCTTCCATACAATCTCTCCCCGGCAGTCGCGCGCCATGCCCTTCCTGACCTCCCCGGGCCGGCTGCAACGCCCTGAGTCCTTCGCGGGCCCTTATCCCGGCAGCAAAGAACAATCAAGGAGGAACCGGCAAAGCATGTCCCTCCTCAATGTCAACACATCTGTGGATCGCCCTTTTTCTATAGACTGGCTTTCCTCTATAGACCGACTTTCCTCTATAGACTGACTTTATTCTATAGACTGACTTTGTTCTATACGATCTCTACGTCAATATTTATCTTCTCTTTAGAAGACGCCGCCTTTACAACAGAACGGATTGCCTTTGCGATTCGGCCCTGCTTGCCGATGACCTTGCCCATGTCCGATGCCGCCACATGGAGCTCTATCACCATATTCCTTCCCTCCGTCTTTTCGGATACTACCACCTCGTCCGGATTGTCAACCAGCGCCTTCGCAATAATTTCAACTAATTCCTTCATAAGCCATCTCCCAAAAAATAAAATTCTATTTTTCAATGCCGGCAATCTTGAGCAGCTTGCCAACCACCTCCGTGGGCTGCGCTCCGTTGGCCAGCCACTTCTTGGCCAGCTCTTCGTTGACCTTGATGGTGCTGGGATCCGTGGTGGGATCGTAGGTTCCGATCTCCTCAATGAATCTGCCGTCTCTGGGGGAACGGGAATCAGCCACAATGATTCTATAGAAAGGATTCTTTTTCTGCCCCATTCTTCTCAACCTAATTTTTACTGCCATCTTTTTTACCTCTTTCCGCCGCATGCCGCGGCTGCATATTCGTTTTGATTTATTAGTGACAAGGGACACGCCCTCATGGGAACGCTCCTCTTACACCCGCTCTTGGCCACATGAAGCCTGACGCTTTTGCCAAAATAAAGACGTCGTTTATGTCATAGTGAAGACATACAAAAGGAACTCTTGCAAAAGGAAATGTCAAAAGGGAAACCTGCCGCCCTTTCCCGGAAAGCCGCCGAACATTCCTCTGCCCCTTTTGCCCCCTCCTCCGAACTGTTTCATCATCTTCTGGCTCTCTTCAAATCGCTTAATGAACCTATTCACCACGGCGATATCCACACCGGCTCCCCTTGCGATGCGGTGCTTCCTCCGGGGATTAAGAAGCTTGGGATTCCTGCGCTCCTCCTTGGTCATGGACAGCACGATGGCCTCCATCTGCTTCATCTGTTTCTCGTCGACCATAGCGTCAAGGTCCGCGCCTTTGATGCCCATGCCGGGCAGCATACTCAAAATACTGGTCAGGCCGCCCATATTGCGCATCTGCCGCATGCTCTCAAGATAGTCCTCGAAGTCGAACTTGCCCTTCTTCATGCGGTCCGCCATGCCCCGGCTCGTTTCCTCGTCTATATCAATGCTTTCCTGAGCCTTCTCGATCAAAGTGAGCACATCGCCCATGCCCAGAATCCGATTTGCCATGCGGTCGGGGTAGAACTGCTCCATGTCGGAAAGTTTCTCCCCCATACTGACGTACAAGATGGGCCTGCCGGTGACGGCCTTGATGGAAAGCGCCGCGCCGCCTCTGGTGTCGCCGTCCATCTTGGAAAGCACCACGCCGTCTATGCCAACCTTCTCGTCGAATTCCTTGGCCACGTTCACCGCGTCCTGACCGGTCATGGCATCCACCACAAGCAGAGTCTGATGCACCGCTATGCCCGCCTTGATCTCCTGCAGCTCCGCCATCATGTCCTCGTCTATATGCAGTCTGCCCGCGGTATCAATGATCACTACATTATGTCCGTTCTTTTCTGCAAAAGCGATGGCTTCCTTGGCTATCTCTACGGGTTTGTGATCCGTTCCCATGGAAAATACATCCACTTCCTGCTTCCTGCCGTTGATCTGCAGCTGCTCGATAGCGGCAGGCCGATAGATGTCGCAGGCCACCAGAAGAGACTTTTTCCCCTTCTGCTTCAGCTTTCCGGCGATCTTGGCCGTGGCGGTGGTCTTTCCTGCGCCCTGCAGGCCCGCCATCATGATCACGGTGATGCTCTTCCCCGGCTGCATGGTAATCTCTGTGGTCTCGCTGCCCATGAGGGAAATCATTTCCTCGTTGACGATCTTGATAACCATCTGTCCGGGATTGAGTCCGTTCATCACGTCCTGCCCTATGGCGCGTTCCTCCACCGACTTCACGAACTGCTTCACCACCCTGAAGTTCACATCGGCCTCCAGAAGCGCCATGCGCACTTCCTTCAGGGCAGCCTTCACGTCCTCCTCCGTCAGCCGGCCCTTGCCCCTGAGGTTTTTGAATACATTCTGCAGCTTATCGGTCAAACTTTCAAATGCCACTGCCACTCCTATCTGCATCCGGGCTCTCTGCGCCGTCCCGGAGCGCTTTGATATCTCTGCTTTTCCAACACATAAAAGCCCGGACCTGCCTTCACAGCTCCTCCAACAGCTTTCGGGCAAGGCTTCTTATGGCCTGCAGCCTGTCCGGTATGTCCATCGTTCCTTCCGCCTGATTCGTCAGCCCTTCGATTGCCCGAACGGTTTCTTTTGCCCTATTGAATCTTTCCACCAGATGAAGCTTGCTCTCATAGTCCAGCAGAATCTTGTCACACCGGCGAATCAAGTCGTGTACGCCCTGCCTGCTGATGCCCAGTTCCTCGGCAATCTCACCAAGGGACATGTCCTGATACACCGCGTCCTCATAGACCCTGCGCTGATGCTCCGTCAGCAGCTCGCCGTAAAAATCAAACAGCATTGTCTGTTTATAAATCTTGTCCATAACCCATCCATCTGCCCTCGTATTGCGGCAACCTTGTGTATCTTACTATAAAAAAAAGAGGGTGTCAAGTGTTTTTTCTTTACAAACTAGCGTTCGAGTTGTTTTGTTTTGTGTTATCTCCGTTTATTTCAATTCTGCTGCATGATAGGGTACTTTTACTATGGTCTATCTTTTTCCGTCTTTCTTCTCGAATTTGTCACAGTTTTCAATAGTTTTTACACGTTTTACGCAAAAATATTGCGTATACGCTATTTTTATGATATAATAAGCACATTCAAACAAAAGGAGCGATTTTCTATGATAACCTACCGCAAATTATTCCATCTTTTACTTGACATGAATATAAAAAAAAAGGAACTGCAGGAAAAAGCAGGAATTACAGCCTCCATAATGGCTAGACTCGCAAAAGATGAAAATGTGCAAGTCGATACTATTTCAAAAATCTGTGATGCTCTGAATTGCCAACCAGCAGACATTATGGAAAACATACCAAAATCATAGGAAGGGCAAATAGTTACCGAGGACGAATATAACGCACAGAAAGCAAAGTTGCTGAATCTGTAACTTTTCAACCCAATTTCCAAAGGAGGTCTAATATGCCATTAGCACAAGTCAAAATTTACACGGAGGAAGATTATTACAATTTGCCGGAGAATGTCCGGGCAGAACTGATCGAGGGAAAACTGATTTATAATCAGGCAGCACCGTCCAGAATCCATCAGACAATACTCAGTGAATTACACACAGTCATAAACAATTATATCAAGTCAAAGGGCGGTTCCTGCCGTGTCTATCCCGCACCGTTCGCCGTCAAGCTGAGGGAGAACCGCAAAACCATAGTAGAACCGGACATAAGCGTTATCTGTGACAAGAACAAACTTACAGACCGTGGCTGTACCGGAGCCCCTGACTGGATTATCGAAATTGTCTCTCCCAGCAATTCCAGCCATGACTATATTTTAAAGCTGAATCTATACGCAAACGCAGGTGTCCGGGAATACTGGATTGCAGACCCTTACAAAGAACGCATTTTTGTTTACCGTTTGGAGCAAGAACATTTTGAAGTGGAAACATACACATTCCATGACCGTGTACCGGTAGGTATTTATGAGGATTTACGGATTGATTTTGCCAGTCTGGATTTCTAAAAACATGGTTCAATTGCTGAATCCGTAACTTTTCAACCAAGTTTCTTTTTTCTGCCGTACCCGGCGATCACTGCCACCGCCAGCATCACCAACATGCTAAGTGAATAGTAGTTCACAAAAGGTATGGCCGCAGGTGCCACGGCAAAGCCCTCCCCGAACTGGGCGGACTGCTGGGCCGGAATCACGCAGTGCACCGTCCAGGGCGCCAGAAAGCAGAATACGCAGCCCGTACAATCCAATAGGTTCGCACGGCGATACCTATTTACCCCCGCCTTTTCTCCAAGGTCGTTTACCAGATCCCCAAGCGCCACGATGGCCACCGAAATAACGCCGGTCACCATGCTCAATATACCTGCTGACAGCACTATGGCCGCCTCCGTGCTGCGCTGATTTTTTGCAAATCGTGCCAGAAACGCTCCCACGTCCTCAAAGAGGCCGCTGCGTTCCACCACCCCAAGAAGGGCAAACACCGCAATCAGCATTGCCACCGTACCCGATGTCCCTGAAATGGCTTCTATGATTGCCCCCGACACGGAAAATCCGCCGGGAAACGAGATAAGACTTTCCACCGTATAAATGCCAAACAGAAGTCCCACGGCGATTCCAGAAAGAATCCCCCATGTCAGGGCGGTGATCAGATGCTTTCTCATGAGACACAGCACAATGATCACCGCAGGAACCGTCAGCATGGCCAGACTGGCCGGGTTCGCCGCGCCTTCTACCGCTTCCATCGCACTGCCGCCCTCTGCGGTTTTGGAAAATAGCAAAAATAAAACCAACGCTCCCGCTGCCGCCGGCAGGCTGTAGCGCATTCTGGTCTTAACCACGGTTCCCAAATCCGCATGCTGGGTGGCAGAAGATGCAATAGTGGTATCAGAAATAGGCCCCAGATTGTCACCGAACGCCGCTCCTGACACGATAGCGCCGATCATGAACTCCGGAGCCGCCCCCGCCATTACGCCCACCGGGAACAAAATGGGAATCACCACAAAGTAGGTACCCACGGATGTCCCAGTGGCAAAAGCTAACAGGCAGGTGATGAAAAAGGTCGCCGCCACAAAAAGCCTTCCCGTAAAGCCCGCCGCCACCACATATGCCGCAATGGTCTGCACCGCTCCGCTGGCGGAGATCAGCTTCCCCGAAATCGCCGCCAATATCACCGCCATAACGATCACACCGAACATGGGCTTGCTTAAACCGTATACCAGCGCCTCCCCATATGCCTTTTCATCCTTCGCAAAAACGACCCCCGCAACCAGCGCGCCAAAGAAGGCCAGCACGTAACCGTTCACATTGGACTGACTGACGGCCGCCCATAGGATCATGGCTGCCGCCACAATCAGCGGCGCCAGCTTTCCGATCCTCCCGAAACGAAATTCTATCCTCTTATCTCCATGCTCCATCTTTTCGCTCCTTTGTATACGACTGTCTCTTGCAATGGCAGGGCCGGCAAAAAAAGCTCTTACCTTCCGCTGTCACAGCTTCTGGCTGAAAATGCTCTTATACCCCTCCCCATAGATCTCTGTGGCGCTGGTGACGATCATAAAGGCGCCGGGCTCCTCCTGACGGACCACCTCCTCGGCTTTGGGAAAAAGATGCTTCTTTACCACGCAGAGAACAATCTGCTTCTCCTTTCCGCTGTAGGCTCCCCTTCCCGAAATATAGGTGGCACCGATGTCCAAATCCTCCAGAAGCCGCTTTACGATGTTCTGGGGATTGTCGCTGATGATGAAGAGCATCTTTGCTCCGTCCCGGCCGTAGAGAACCACATCCAGCAGCAGAGAATTTACCAGCACCACAAGTCCGGCATACAAGGCTGTGTCGATATTCTTGAAGACAAAGGCGCTAATAGACACGATCACGGTATCGGTGATCAGAAAAAGCACCCCTGTCTTCAGATGGGGAACCCGCAGACGAAACAGTTTAATGAGGATATCCGTGCCTCCGGAGGTGGCCCCCGCCTTGAAAATCAGCCCCAGACTCACAGCCATCAGCGTTCCGCCTGCCAGCGTGGCCAGCAGCGGATCTTCGGTGACGGCTCCTAAAGGCACCAAAAGATTGGTAAAGCAGGAGGTTACCCAGGTACAATATAAGGTGGACAGAATAAACTTCAGTCCGAACTTCCACATCCCCAGCACCAAGATGGGGATATTGATGGCGAACATCCACGTACCCGTCTCCACGCCGGTAATCCTGTTCAGAATAATGGAAATTCCCGTTACTCCGCCGGGGGCCAGCGAATTGGGATCCAGAAACAAGCTGACCGCCACGGCGTAGATGGCAGAGGCCAGAGTGATTGCCAAATAGTCCATCACTCTCCGTCTCCACGTCTTCTTCTCCTCATATTGAATTTCCTTTTCCTGCTCTTTGCTCATTTTCATGGCAGAATCCCCTTCATCTTACTTCCGGCTGTCAACCGATATCTCTAAATACTGATCATTACCTGCTTGGGCTGGTAGCCGTGCCTCTCCAGCGCCTCCATGATCTTTTTTTTATGTTCTGTGCCGAAGGCCTCCAGAGTGATGCGCAGCTCCACTGCCGCGCTGCGGTTGATGGACACGAACTGGTTGTGCTCAAGTTTAACTACATTTCCATCTTCGTTTGCAATGATACCTGAAACCTTGTGCAGCTCTCCCGGCTTATCCGGCAGAAGCATAGACAGCGTGAACAACCTATCCCTCATGATCAGCCCCTGCTGGATTACGGAGGACATGGTGATCACATCCATATTTCCGCCGCTCAAAATGGCCACCACCTTCTTGTTCTTCACGTTCAGGTGTTTTAATGCCGCCACAGTCAGAAGGCCGGAATTTTCCACCACCATTTTGTGATTCTCCACTATGTCCAGAAAAGAACCCACCAGCTCCCTATCCTCCACCGTGATGATATCGTTCAGATTCTTACGGATATAGGGTAAGAGCTTTTTGCCCGGAGTCTTTACAGCAGTTCCGTCAGCGATGGTATTGACCTTGGGAAGCGTCACCACCTTCCCCGCCGCAAGGGATGCCTGCATGCAGCTTGCCCCTGCCGGCTCCACGCCGATAACCTTGATCTGGGGATTCAGAAGCTTTGCAAGGGTGGACACTCCCGTGGCCAGTCCTCCTCCCCCGATGGGCACCAGTATGTAATCCACTGTAGGAAGCTCCTTGATGATCTCCATGGCAACGCTTCCTTGTCCGGTAGCTACATCTAAATCATCAAACGGATGGATGAAAGTATACCCATTCTCCGCAGCCAGCTCGTAAGCCTTCTCGCAGGCCTCATCGTACACCTCCCCGTACAGAACAACCTCAGCGCCGTAGCCCTTAGTCCGGTTCACCTTGATCAGGGGAGTCGAGGTGGGCATCACAATGGTGGCTTTTGCGCCGTATCGCTTGGCGGCATAGGCCACTCCCTGAGCATGGTTTCCCGCCGAGGCGGTGATCAGCCCCTTTGCCCGCTCCTCATCCGTGAGGGTACTGATCTTATAATAAGCCCCTCTCAGCTTGTACGCGCCGGTCAGCTGCAGATTCTCCGGCTTCAGATAGACCTTGTTGCCGGTCTGGGCGCTCAGCTTCTCGCTGAACACCAGCTTTGTCTCCAGAGTCACTCTCTTCACGGCCTCAGCGGCCTCCTCGAATTTTTCCAGCGAAAGCCCTTCCTGAAAAACTTCCTCCTGCGGCAGCGCCTGATCCCCCTCCAAGACTCCGTTTTTCAACCGCATTTCCTCATCAGAAGTCTGTTTTCCCATCTTCCCCATCCTTTCCTTCTCCCAAGCGGCTCCTCTTTTTCCTCCCGCAAGCATTCCCCGGCTTGCCTGAGCCGTCTCAGTCATATTTTTCCCATATGTTATTTGTCAATGCAATATCTGTCCATTTCCGTCGGATTTTTGTCGGCCTGCATTTTTCAGCCCTCATCCTCTGCAGCTGCCTCCTCGCTGCCGCCTTCCACATCGAACAGCGCGTTCACAAATTGATCCGAGTCAAATTCTTGCAGATCGTCAATGGTTTCCCCCACGCCGATGTACTTCACCGGAACCTGCAGTTCAGACTGTATAGCCACTGCAATACCGCCCTTGGCGGTGCCGTCCATCTTGGTGAGAATGATGCCCGTGAGGTTGGCCACCTCCCCGAACTCCCTTGCCTGCACCAGTGCATTCTGTCCTGTGGTTCCGTCCAAAACAATCAGATTCTCCCGATGGGCATCCGGAAATTCTCTGTCCACAATGCGGTTCATCTTCCGAAGCTCCTCCATGAGATTCTTTTTGTTGTGGAGTCTGCCTGCAGTATCAATGAGCAGCACATCCACCCCTCTGGCCTTTGCCGCGTTCACCGCGTCATAGACCACACTGGCAGGATCCGCCCCCTCGTTTCCGCCCACCATAGGCACATCCGCCCGTCTGGCCCACTCCGCCAGCTGGTCCCCGGCGGCGGCCCGGAAGGTGTCCGCAGCGGCGATCAGCACTTTTCTGCCGTTGTCCTTCAGCTTCCCCGCCAGCTTGCCCACGGAAGTGGTCTTTCCCACGCCGTTGACGCCTATTACCATGACGATAGACTGCCGTTTCTGGAAATCATAGGCGTTCTCGTTCACCCGCATCTGTTCCTTTATGCTGTCTATCAGCAGCTGTTTGCAGGCCTGAGGCTCCTTGATATGCTTTTCCTTGATCTGGCTCTTCAGGCGGGTGATGATATCCGCCGTGGCATTCACGCCGATATCCCCCATGATCAGGATCTCCTCCAGCTCCTCGTAGAAATCGTCGTCGATAGCAGAAAAGCCGCTGAATACGGAGTCGATCCCCCTGACGATGTTGTTTCTGGTCTTCGTCAGCCCCTCCTTCAGTCTGGCAAAAAACCCCTTCTTTCCCTCTGCCATGTTCAAAATCCTCCTATTCCAGTTCCGTCTTTCCTCTTCAAGCGCCTTTCCTCGGGAAGGGTTTCCGGCCGCATCTTCTTGCGTCCGGAAATCCTTCCGGGCGCTTTCCGTTCCAAGACTCTCTGCCAGTTCCGTCTTTCCTCTTCAAGCGCCCGTATCCCCTCTTTTGTCAGGTGAGGTCCTTGTCGATCAGGTTGACACTCACCAGCGCGGAAACACCCTTCTCCTGCATGGTGATTCCGTATAGGCGGTCCGCCCGCTCCATGGTGCCTCTTCTGTGGGTTATAACGATAAACTGCGTATTCTTGGTCAGCTTATGCAGATAGCCGGCGAACCTTCCTACGTTGGAATCATCCAGCGCCGCTTCGATCTCGTCCAGCAGACAGAACGGGGACGGCTTTAAGTTCTGGATGGCAAAGAGCAGGGAAATGGCCGTCAGGGCCTTCTCTCCTCCCGAAAGCTGCATCATGTTCTGAAGCTTCTTTCCCGGAGGCTGGGCGATGATACGGATGCCGGCCTCAAGGATGTCCTCGTCCGGCATCAGCTCCAGCGTTCCCTTCCCGCCGCCGAACAGCTCCTTGAACACCTTGTCAAACTCCCGGCCGATCTCGGCAAACTTTTCGGTGAACTGCCTCCTCATGGCGGCGTCCAGCTCTCGGATGATGTCCTCCAGCGTCTTCTCTGCCTCCACCAGATCATCCCTCTGGGTCCTCATGAAGGTGAAGCGTTCCATTAGATTTTTGTAATCCTCAATGGCGTTCACATTCACATCCCCCAGCTTCTTGATCTGATCCTTCAGCGCCGAAATCTCCTTTTTCATGGCGGCAAGATCCGTCAGCTCTTCATCCCGAAGCGCCGCGGCCGCGCTCAAGGTAATTTCATATTCGTCCCACATATAGTTGATCTGGGATTCCAGATCTTCCTGAATCTTCTCCTTCTGTGCATTCAGACGGTATACTTCCTTGTCCAGCGCGGAAAGCTTCTCCGAAAGCTCCTCCCGGCGCGCAAAAAAGCTTTTCTGCTTTGCGGAAAGCTCCTCCCGGTGCGTCACCATCTGCTTCAGACGAACCTCCGATTCGTTCTGGGCATCATAAGATGCAGCAATGGTCTTTTCGATCTGCCCAATATTGGACTGCTTCCGTTCTATTTCCCTCTGGTTCTCCTCCAGAGCCCGAAGGACTTCCTCCAGCTCCCCTCTGGCCTTTTCGATCTCTCCCTGAATACGATCCACATTTGCCTGCTTGAACCCCAGAGTCTGGCGGGTCTTTTCCACCTTCAGCTCCCACTCCGCCAGATGGGAGGCGGCCTCCGTTTCGGATTTGCGCTGCTCCTCCAGCTGTTGCTGGAATATGCCGATGCTTTCCTGCGTGTCCTTCTCCAGAAGCTCGCTGGCACTTAGCTCCTGCTGGATGGCTTCCTTCTCCTTCCGGATCTCCACCATCTTCGCCTCGATCTCTTTTTCCTCTGCCCGCAGGGACACCACGCTCTCTTCCTCTTCCTCCATGCGCTCTCTGGCCTGAGCAATGTTGAGTCTCGCCGTGTTCTGTTCTATGGACTTGCGCTGGATATCCCCCTTTATGCTCTCCAGATCAACCCGGAGTCTGGTACGTCTGGACTTGATGTTCTCGATCTCTGCGTTGATCCCATCAATGGTATGCTGCAGCTTTTTGACCCTATCCTCCAAGACATCGATCTCCCGTCTTCTGCCCAAAAGATTGCTGCTGTTCTTGAAGGCTCCTCCGCTGATGGCTCCTCCGGGAACCAGAAGCTCGCCGTCCAGCGTGACGATTCGGAGGCTGTAAGCAGACTTTCTCGCCAGCTTCGCGGCATTGTCCACATGATCCACCACTATGATGCGCCCCAGCAGGCTTTTCGCCACATTGCGATATCTCTCGTCGATACGCACCAGCGTGTCTGCCGTGCCTATGACCCCTTTTTCGGACAGCAACTCTTGGTTCTGAAGCCCCTTTGGATTGACTATGCTGGTCAGCGGCAGGAAGGTTGCCCTGCCCAGCCGCCCCTCCTTCAGGTAGGCGATCATTCTTTTCGCGGTATCCTCGTCCTCTGTGACAATGTTCTGAATGCTGCCCCCCAATGCCGTCTCGATGGCCGTCTCATATTTTTTGTCCACCTGTATGATATCGGCCACCACGCCTATTATGCCCTTGGTCTTCTCCTTCTGCTCCATGACCTTCTTGACGCTTCCGCCATAGCCCTCGTAGCGCTCGGCAAGGTTCGCCAGAGCCTCCAGCTTGGATTTCTCCATATGGTAGGCGCTCTGTGCCTCCCGCAGGCCTGCATCCTTCTTGGTCAGGGCCTCCTTGAAGCCGCCAAGCTCCTGCTCCATGGCCGCCTCCCGCTGGTTCAGAACGCGAATCTCCTCCGTCACCGCGCCAAAGGCCTCCTCAAGCCTTTTTATGGTCTCCTCTCGCGCGGCCTCGTCGGACTTGGCCCGCAGCAGACGGGAATTCAGCTCTGCCCTTCTGATATTGACCTGCTCCATCATAGTATCCAGCCTGCCCAGCTTGGACTTGATGGTAGCCCTCTGGTTCAGCTCTCCGATAATGGTATTCTTGCCGATCTCTATCCGGTTATTCAGCTCCGCTATCTTCTCCTGAAGCTCCTCCAGACGCTGTCTTGCAGCCTCTGCAGCCGCAGTGATTTCCTGCACCTGAGCATCCGCCTGCCCCTTGTCCAGAAGCAGTCCCTCTTTGTCCTGCTCCTTGGCGGAGATTTCCTCCTCAAGAGCGCTGCGACGGTTATTTAAATGGGCTTCGCTGCCCTTGGAGGAATTGATCTGCTCCTTCAGGACATTCATCTCGCCCTCCAGCCTCCCCCGCATGAGCCCGGCATTGGTGGCAGTGTCTCTGGCCTGCTCTATGGCCGCTTCCAGCCCCTCTATTTCTTCTTGTATCCGCTGGTATTCCTCCTTGATGCCGTCGTAGCTGCCTCTGGCCTCCGACAGCTCCCCTCCGGCGATGCCGTATTTCTCCTCCACGTCCTGAAGGCGCTCCTTGAGGCGGGCGCTCTCCAAAAGGAAGACATTGATATCCAGCTTCTTCAGATCCTCCTTTTTCTTCAGATAGACTCTGGCCGTCTCCGACTGGCGTTCCAGAGGCCCGATCTGCTTCTCCAGCTCGGAAAGGATGTCGTTGACCCGGACAAGGTTCTGCTTCTCGTTTTCCAGCTTCGTCTGGGCAGCCGCTTTTCTGCGCTTAAATTTCACGATTCCCGCCGCCTCGTCAAACAGCTCCCGCCTCTCCTCAGGCTTACCGTTGAGAATCTTGTCGATCTGTCCCTGACCGATGATGGAATAGCCTTCCTTTCCGATGCCGGTATCATAGAAAAGTTCGTTCACGTCCTTCAGCCTGCAGGCGCTTCCGTTGATCAGATACTCGCTCTCCCCCGAACGGTATATTCTTCTGGCTACCGTCACCTCATCAAAGTCAATGGCCAGCTGATGGTCAGAATTGTCCAAGGTGATTGCCACATAAGCATAGCTTAAGGGCTTCCTGTTCTCGGTGCCGGAGAAAATCACGTCCTGCATGCTGGCTCCCCGCAGCTGCTTCACCCGCTGCTCCCCCAGCACCCAGCGAACCGCGTCGGCTACATTGCTTTTCCCGCTGCCGTTGGGGCCCACGATTCCCGTTATGCCGTTATGAAACTGAAAGCTGATCTTGTTCGCGAAGGACTTGAATCCCTGCACTTCAATACTCTTTAAATACATCCTCTATCCCTCAGAAGCAGCAGAGCCTTGTATGCCGCATCCTGCTCCGCCGCTTTTTTCGTTTTTCCTTCTCCTACGCCCAGCACTTCGTCATCCATGTGTACCGACACCCTGAACAGCTTGTCATGCTCCGGGCCGCTTTCTTCCATCAGCTCGTAACTGAAATCCTTCTTCAATTTCCCCTGCACCAGCTCCTGCAGTCCGCTCTTGCTGTCATAGAAAAGCTGCCGGTCAGCCAGATCAGACAAGATGAATCTGTCTATGAACCTCCTTGCGGCCTCCATTCCACCGTCAAGGTAGATCGCGCCGATCATGGCCTCCAAGACATCCGATATGATGCTGTCCCTGTTCCGGCCCCCCGTGGCCTCCTCGCCTCTTCCCAGAAGCAGGAAACGTCCAAGATCCAGATCTCTTGCGCACAGAGCCAAAGACTGTTCACAGACCATGGATGCCCTCATCTTTGTCAGTTCCCCCTCCGGAACCGAGCCGTGGGTCCTGAACAAATATTCGCTGGTTACCAGCTCCAGCACCGCATCTCCCAAAAACTCCAGACGCTCATAATTCTTGCCCTTGTTGATCCTTTGCTCATTGGCAAAGGAGCTGTGGGTCAGCGCCTGCTTCAGCAGCGCCGGGCTGCGGAACCCGTATCCGATGTGTTCTTCCAAAGTTTTCAGGCTGCCTTGATACTCCTCTAGCATTCTTCACTCCTCTGCCCGCCTCAGGCAGGCCCTTCATTTGATGGCCCGGGGCTTCGGCTTCCTGACCGCCTTCCCCTCCTCAACGCAAACGAGCAGCCCCAATACGCGGACTGCTCCTCTCAAGTCATAACCCTTCCGTCACGGATCAGCACTTATGATTCCAACTCGCTTTTGATCAGCTCCACGGCCTCTCCAACGGTTCTGATCTTCTCTGCCTTCTCCGCAGGAATCTCGATGCCGAACTCCTCCTCGATGCCCATGACCACCTGAAATACATCCAGCGAATCGGCTCCCAGATCATCCATAAAGGTAGAATCCACCGTAATCTCATTGGGATCCACATTCAGAACGTCTGCAATGATTTTCTTCAACTTCTCAAGTTCCATGTCATTTTCCTCCTTAATTAGAATTCCGCAGCCTTCCTGCCAGAGCCTTCCGGCATGGCTTGCGGCTGCCTTTCGCAGGGTTTTCGTCAGTCCCGGACACCTTCGCCTAGTCCTCCAGAACGATCTGTTCCCTGATCTTTTCGCTTATTTTCTGTTCCTTGAACGCAATGCATTGGAGAATGGAATTCCTGATCTCCACGGCCTTACTGCTTCCGTGGGTCTTTACCACGAGACCGTTAAGGCCCAGCAGAGGCGCCCCTCCGTACTCCTCCGTGCTGAAGCTCTTTAAGGTCCGCTTCAGGGCAGGCTTCACCAACAGCGCGCCGATCTTGCTTTTTAAGCTGCTCATCATGCCCGCTTTGATCTTGCCGATCAGGGCGTCGCTGACCCCCTCTAGCATCTTCAGGACGATATTGCCCGCAAAGGCCTCGCACACCAGCACGTCCGCCGCCCCCATGGGAATATCTCTGGCTTCCACATTGCCCACAAAATTGATTTCCGGACAATTTTTCAAAAGAGGATAAGCCTCCTTCGTCAGAGCGTTGCCCTTCTCCTCCTCCACGCCGATATTCACAAGTCCCACTCTGGGATTCTTGATTCCCACCACGCTCTCCATATAGATGCTGCCCATCTTGGCAAACTGGAGGAGCTGGGACGGTCTGGCGTCCACGTTGGCGCCGCAGTCCAGCAGCAGGCTGACGCCCTTCACATTCGGTATGATGGGGGCAAGAGGCGGTCTCTCGACGCCCTTGATGCGCCCTACGATGACCTGACCGCCCACCAGCACCGCTCCGGTGCTTCCGGCGGACACCAGCGCGTCGCATTCCCCGCTTTTGACCAAGTTCATGCACTTCACGATAGAGGAATCCTTCTTTTTGCGAATGGCCATCACCGGAGGCTCCCCTGTCTCAATGACTTCCTCCGCATGGATCACCTCCAGCCTTTCCTGATCGTAGGCGTACTTCTTCAGCTCTTCTCTGACGACAGGCTCCCGTCCCACCAGAAAGACCTTGACCCGCTTATCCCCATTCAGGGCCTCAACGGCGCCCTTCACTGTCTCCATAGGCGCATTGTCCCCGCCCATGGCATCCACGGCAACATTTACCATAACTGCCTCCGATATTGATTCCCTCTCCCGTCCAAAGATATCAGGCTGCCCTGCGCCGCCTTCCTCTTATACTACTTACTATAAAGTACGCACAGTGAAAAAGCAAGCCCAAAGAACGAAACAGACATGAATCAAAATATTTGTACAAGAAAAGGGGCGTCCACCAGAACGCCCGCCTTACCACATATCTACAACTATAGGACATGATTGACCGCATCATTTTCAATCCATGCCGCCATACCCTGCCCTATAAAGATGAAGCGTCCTGCCAATGCAGGTTCTTCAAATATGCCAGTATGTCGGCTTATGCGTCAACACTGATTACCTGCTTCTTGTTGTAAGAACCGCAGGCCTTGCAGACTCTGTGGGGCACTGTCAGAGCGCCGCACTTGCTGCACTTTACCAGAGTAGGGGCAGTCATCTTCCAGTTTGCCCTTCTTTTATCTCTTCTGCTTTTGGAAGATTTATTCTTAGGACAGATTGACATCGTTACACCTCCTTATTCCCATTGAAAATATCTTGTATCACCGCCATGCGAGGATCGGGAACGAACGTGTCGCATCCGCATTTTCCCTCATTCAGATTCTGTCCGCACTTAAGGCACAGCCCTCTGCAATCATCTCTGCACAGAATCTTCTCTGGCCAGTTTACCAAAATCTCATTGTGCACAAAGGTTTCCGTGTCTAGCTGACAGTCCTCCATGAATCCCAGATCATCCGCCTCCTCGTCCTCCGCTCCCGAACATGCAACAGTCCTTTGAAAGTCCAGCTCCATGTCCAAGGGAACCTCGGTCAGGCAACGGTCACAGAAAGCCTCCAGAGTCAGTCTGACCTTTCCCGCAACCAGCGCCTTTCCCTTTTCAATATTGGAAAAGGTGAACTTCACCGGAGACTTGGATATAATCTTGAAGCTCTCCGAACCTTTCTCGAAGCAAACCATCTCAAGAGGCACATCCTTCGTCAGCTCCATACTCCATCCCGTGGAGTTGCCTTCGGATGTCAGAACGTCCGACAAATTCACTTTCATAGAGGCTCCTATGCACAATATACTGTAAACGTGAGTTTCACACATTGATTAATTATACATAGGGAAGATAGGTTTGTCAATAACAATTTCAAGCTTTTTCCAATGGTTTTTTACGTTTTAAGCTTCCTGCTCTTGTTCAATGCTCCTGCGATCCCAATGGCTATACAAGCATAGAGCAGCAAAAAGAACACTGATTCTTTCACGGAAATCTGTCTCTCCCCCACAGAGAATGTGATCCCCATGGCCTCCTGAAAGATCTCCTGCGCCTCCTCCGGCAGCCCTGCGAAGGTCTCGGCCACCGCCTCCTTTGTACAGACCCTCCGCATCATGGCGGCTCCGTGAAGCACCGGCAGACATTTCAGCACGGACTGGACGCCTTCCGACAGCGAGGCCATGGGCAGATAGACGCCTCCCGCAAAGCCCACCAAAGTACCTATGACAGTGAGCAGACCGCTCCATGCGCTGCTGCTGTGGACGAACAGGGCCAGAAGATACGCCAAGGATGAGAAGACAAAGGTGTTCAGCGCAATCATGGCCAGAAGAGCAAGCAGTCTGTCAGCCCCCAGCAGCTGATGCCCCTGAAGGGCAAAATACCCTTCCCCCGCTGCCAGCGTCAGCAGACACATGCCCGTGCCCACCAGCCATGAGGCCAAAACATATCCCAAAGCCAGCTTTAAGCGGCTTACGGGAGTGACATAGAATGCCTGACTCCTGTGCCGGGTCTCATCCTCCACCATGACCCCCATCGTTGTCAAAGTCACAGTAACCGCATTCACCAGCAATATCCCTGCCAGCGTCCAAAGCTGTATCAGATAGGCCGCATTCTTCTCGTCCAGCGCTCTGTCCCTCTCCCCGCCGTACTGCGCCAAAATGTTCACAAGGTTCTCGCTGTTCATCCGTCCCAGAAACACAACCATCAGTCCCAGCGTAATCAGCATGGACAGCAAGGAAAAAAACACTGCGGATCGCTCCCTCAAAAACACCAGACTATTTCTTTTTACCAGATAGATCATATCGCCCATTCTTCTCCCTTTCCCTCCTTCAATCCCCCTTTGGCCTGCATCGCCGGCTTGCCCAGACCGTTTATTCCGCCGCTTTCTCCAGCTCTTTTCCCGTTATGCTCAAAAACACATCATCCATAGTGCCCTGCACCAGTTCAAACCCCCCCAGACAGCTCCCTGCTTCTCTGAGAATAGGCAGGGCCTCCAGACTGTTTAGCAGCGTCATTAAGAAGAAACCATCCTTCCACTGGATCTCACCCTCCGCCCCCTGCCTTCTACAGCGTTCCAGAGCCTCCCCAAGCTGCTCCTTGCGTCCCTCCCCGGGAACCAGTTTGAGCCTGTCTCTGGCAAATCGCTCCTTCAGGGAAAAGGGCGTTCCCCATTCCTTGATCTTCCCTGCGTCCATCACCGCGATATGCCCGGCTCTGGCAGCCTCCTCCATATAGTGGGTGGTAAGAAAAATCGTGACGCCATCCTCCCTCTGCATCTGCTCCAGACTCTCCCACACCCTCTTGCGCGTGGCGGGATCCAGTCCGGTGGTAGGCTCATCCAGAAAAAGCACCTCCGGCGTGTTCACCAGCGCCGCCGCAATCTCGCAGCGCCTCTTCTGGCCGCCGGACAGCTTCTCGTATCTCCTGCCTGCAATATCCGTAATTCCCAGCTTTTCACATATTTTGCCGACTCTTTCCCGAATCCTTGAACTCCCCCAGCCGTATAGAGAAGCCCTCACATACAGATTCTCCTTCACCGTCAGTTTTCCGTCCAGGCAGTTTCCCTGCCATACCACACCGATCCTGCGCCGGATGTCTTCGTCCTTTTTGCCCAGTCTACAGCCGCAGATTTCCGCCTCCCCTGCAGTAGGCGAAAGCAGCGTACACAGCATGTTTATGGTAGTGGACTTTCCCGCGCCGTTAACGCCCAAGAATCCGAACAGCTCCCCCTTCTCCACCTGAAAGCTTACATCGTCCACCGCCTTCACTTCCTTGAAATATTTCTTCAGCCCTCTGACGCTTATAGCCTGCTCCATTCCATTCTCTCCTAACTCATATCGCAAACAGCAAAAATGCCTCCCTGATAACAGCGTTCCTTACATCAAAGTATAGCAAAGAAGGCAGCCTGCCGCAAGCTTTCTGCGGTAAGTTGCCTTTTTTTCACCAAGCTGCGCCCAAAACCTTATCTCGTACCGCAAGGCGTCCCCGTGAACCCTTCCAGCACGCCTTGAAGCGCCTCTTCAAAGTCCGGAATCCATATTGCTTTTTCCGTTCCATAAGCTATAATGGAGATGAAAGCAACACACCGGCACTGCACGGTTCCAGTGAAAAGAAAGAACATGCGAAAAAGACATAATACAGACAGGAGGAACCATGAAAGACCAGCGCTCTATCCCCTATCCCTTCGATATCCAGAAAACTTCCCAGAAAAAACGCTACCACAAGGATGTGAATTACGAATCCTCGCCCATGGCCCTGAATGTGTTTTCCATATATCAAATCTGTGATCTGGCTTGTTCCTCCGATTATATCGTGCAGAAGCATAGACAGATCTGTCACGAGATATCCTATATTGTATCCGGGGAAGGAACCTTCTATAGAAACGAAAAAGCGTATGCCGTTAGCCCCAACACGATTTTTCTGGTCAACGTCCACGATGTTCACTCCATCACCTCCGCAAAAAACGCCCCCCTGCGCTTCATGTGCCTCGGTTTCATATTCCACAAGGACCATCCCGATTATCCGAAATACGAGCACATAGACCGTTTTTTCGACACCCTGCAGGATCCCATGGTCCCGGACAAGAACAATCTCTTTGGGCTGTTCTCTCTGGCCCTGAACGAGGTTTCCTCCTATGATCCTCTGTCCGGGGAAATGTTCGAGTCCTACGTGCGCCAGATCATCATTCAGACCTACCGCAATTTTACCCTCATCCCCAGACACCATATTGACTTGGCGGATATCAATGACACAAATCCCCTGCTCTACGAAATCACCAACTATATCGATACCAATTTAACCAATATCAAGCATCTGGCTGATATCTCCTCCGTGTTTGACTATAGCTATGGCTATCTTTCCCGCACCTTCTCTCAGGTCATGGGGATCACAATAAAGGACTATTATACCCAGAGACGGCTGGAGAGGGCTGCAGACCTGCTGGCTCAGGGTATCTCCATCAGTCAGGTCAGCGAACAGCTCCAGTTTGCGGATATCCCCTCCTTCTACAAGGTATTTAAGCGCTATTACCATGTGTCTCCGAGAAAATACCAAGTGATGATAAATGAAAAGCCCGAACTGGAAGAAAAAAGCGACCCGAAAATCTAGCCGGGACCCAAAGCCGGGCCCTGCAGCGCGCTGCAGGGCCCGGTAAGCATCTGTCACATCAGTCTTCAAAAACAACCTCCCGATGGGCCTCGGAAGAGTCGTATATGCCCTGCATGATCTTGGACGTGAGAATAGCGTAGTCGATATGGGACGGAAGCTTCTCCCCGGTACGCACGCATTCCACAAAGGAATCGATCTCCCCGTTCCATCTATCCTTGGCATGCACCTCCGGAACATACTTCACGAAGGCTCCGTTTTCCACGGTATAAAAGGTGAAATCCCCGTTGAAGGTCAGCCGAATACCTCCCTTGGTCCCCATGAAATCCACGAATTCCTCCTGATGATCCACATTCTGCGCCCATGCGCCGTTCACCGTGATGACCGGCCCCTCTGTCCGAATAATTGCGCAGCAGGAATCGTCCACATCATATGTACCGTCCAAAATAGGCGGTCCCGCCCACATGTTTCTATAGGCATACTCCGAAATATTCTTTCCCAGCTTACAGAAGGTCTCTCCAGACACGGTCAGAGGCTTTGGCGAGCCTGTGCAGTACATTACCAGATCAATATAATGCACCCCCCAGTCAATAAGGCTTCCGCCTCCCGCCACCGCCTTTGTGGTAAAATCTCCGCCGATACCGGGAATGCTTCTGTATGCGCGGAAGCTGGCATATACATGATACACCTCTCCCAGACGGCCCTCCTCGATGTATTTTTTGATCAGATTGATATGGCCCTCGAAGCGGTTCACCACGCCGATGTTCAGAATCTTTCCCGTCTCTTGTTGCGCCTTCTGCATCTGAAGCGCCTGAGCGTAATTGATGGCCGCGGGCTTCTCGCACAGCACATGCTTTCCCGCCCTCAGGGCATCCACGGATATGACGGAATGCATTTTATTGGGCGTACAGATATCCACCGCCTCCACCTCAGGGTCCGCCAGAACCTCTTTGTAATCCGTCACTGCTCTGCTGCCGTTTTTATAATCATCGGCGGCTGCCCTTGCCCTCTCCGGAATGATGTCGCAGAAATACAGTATTTCCGCATGGGGATTTACTTTATAGCAAGGAATATGATGGGCGGTGGCAATGCTTCCGCAGCCTATGATTGCCAATTTGACCTTGTTCATTCTTTTTCTCCTATTCCGCCCGCTTAGGCGGGCTTCCCTTCCGCGCTGACTGCAGGCAATCTATGGCATTAATTCTCCGCCATCACCTGCTTCAGATACCTCACGGCCTCCGCTATGTCTTTTCCCGGATCCTCTCCCACCTCCCGTTCGATGGTCAAAAAGCCTCTGTAACCTGTCTCGTCAAGAGCCTTCAAATAAGCGGGAAAATCTACATGTCCCGTGCCAAGCGCCACCTCCCTATAAGGTTTTGCCATGGAAGGGTCATCGAACCGCAGCCCGTCCTTGGCATGTGTATGAACGATATAATCCTTCAGAACATGCACAGCCTGAACCGGATCGTCGTTTTTCACCATCTTCAGATTAGCAGGATCCAGATTCACCGCCATACCCTTTTTAGAGCCAAGGGAGTCCAGAAATTCCCCAAGAACCGCCGCGGTTTCCGGCCCGGTCTCCACAGCGAAGCTGGAGCCGATGCTGTCCGCATACTCCCCCAAGCCCCCGCAGGCATTCTGCATGATCTCATAGACGGGATCCTGCTTATCCTCCGGAACCGTGCCGATATGGGTGGTCACAATATCCGCCTCGAAATACTTTGCCAGATCCATGATCCGTTTGGAATTCTCGATCAAAGCGGGATTCAGCTCAGGATTTCCAAAGCCCTTGCCGAAGTCCCCGCAGATTGCCGACACCTTCAGCCCGTTGGACTTGATGATGTCCAGCAGCATTTTGCATTTTGCTCCGTCAAGATCCTGAAAATAAGTCTCGCCGGGCTGAGTCATGTAGATCTGAAGCCCCGAAACCCCCAGAGAAGCCGCCTTCTCCACTGCCTCCCGGAAAGGAAGGCGGAATGATTCTAACATTACACCGATTGGAAATTGATACATAGTCGTCTCTCCTTCTGATTATTTTATCAATCCATTTTACCCCATGGCTTTACCGAAAACTCCATGAGCTTTAGAGCGTCATCCGGGAAAAATCCCAGTGCAGCTGAATCCCTCTCTCCTCAAGGAAAGCCTGAAACTCCTTCATATGCGCCTCAAGAAGCTGTGCCGGAGTAACCTTTCTGTCTATACAGTAGGCCGCCGCATACCCTGCAGCCTCTCCGATATTCCACTCCACGGGATGGAGCCTATAGCATCCCCCTGTCAGATGGGTGCAGCCTATGTTCTTGCAGGCAGGCAGCAAGTTTTTCAGCCTTACCGGCACCATGGCCGAAAACGGAATCTCAAAGGGATATGTGCGGGCCATAAAGTGGCTGTTGGATCCGGTGGTGAGATGAAGATCCATGGAATAATGCCCTACCCCCACGGAATCTTCCACGATAAGAGGCTTTTTGGCATAATTCTCCACGATCTCCTGCTCCCGGACGGTTCGTTTTGCCACGATCCGCCTGCTCTCCCGGATGTAGGGCATCTTTGCCAGCCCGTCCGGGGTTCCCAGAATCCGGGGACAGAGCCTCACCCTGTAGCCTCTGCCTCCGTCAGGGCGCAAAGCCTCCGTCTGCAGCCAGTAGACCGCGCACAGCGTCAGCTCTCTGGCCTCCTGCAGATGCTTTTCCCCATCCAAATCATCAATGACATTTCCCATCCAATAGTCGTTCTGGGGCCAGTTAAGCAGCATGATCTCATTTCTATCATCCTTAAAATTGGAGGCATCTATGATTCTGCGGTAATTCCACAAGCCTCTGGTCCCCTCGTCTCCCTCTCCGTCATACATTCCCAGCCTGCGGACTCCGGGACCCTGAAGCTCGTTTGTATGCCAGCCAAGCTGCCTGCATTTTACATGAGGCACCTCCAAAGCAGCATAACGGTCATATCCTTCCGGCTTTTCCGGAATCCAGTCCTCACCTTCGGGAACCGTCTCCAGCGCCGCCACCCAGGTAATGGCCTGCATATCGGCGGGATCCGGCGCATCGGCGGCGTCCGGCTCCCCGGTCTGGTTTTTGCTCTCGGCGCCGGTTCTATACTCCGCCCCCACTATAGGCAGCAGATCCCCGCAGTCCGTGGCATCTACGAAGTACGCCGCCTCTATCTCCTTCCTCTCCCCGGTCTTGAGGTTTCGGACAGTGACGGAAACGACGGCATCCCCCTCCGTTCTGCTCTCCTGCGCAACGGTAAAATAATCCAGAACAATGCGTCCGTCCCTAACATACTCTTCCATCATGTCTTCCAAAAGCTTCACCGCCACCTCAGGCTCATGAGGGATTCTGGAGACCCAGGCGTTCCCCGGAGAAAAGCATCCCTCCGGTGCCTCCGAATCTCCGAAATCAAGCTTCCAGGCTCTTTTTGCAGCCTCCAAATCAAATTCCGGCATGGCGGCATAGTGATCCCTCACCTGCTGCCGGAACCTCCTATAGCGCTCGGTACAGCCAAAGGATTCGATCCAGCTATGTTCGTCCGGCGGAACTCCCTGAGAGGTGAGCTGCCCGCCTACCCAGTCGCTTTCCTCGCAAAGATACACTCGCTTGTTCTCCCTTGCTCCGCTGACGGCAGCCTGAACGCCCCCAAGGCTGCCCCCGATCACCGCAATATCGAATTTCATATTCTCTCCTTTCCCGTTCCGGCCCCGCCTTTTCCTGCCTGCGGATCCTGCCGTGACGTATGTGCCTCTCTATCCCCTTCACCGCGCCTGCTTGACGTGTGTGCTTCTCTATCCCTTCACCGCGCCTGCCGTGACGCCGTTCTTAAAGAAACGGAACAGCAGCGGGTACGCGCATATGATGGGCAGAATCGCAAGGGCCAGATAGGCCATCTCGATATTGTCCCAATAGGAAAGCAGCTCCGGATTGTCCAGCGCCACGTCGAAGGGATTTCTGGCCATGAAATTCCGGATATACATCTGCACGGGATAGATCTCCTGATTGTAGGTGATATACATAACGGAATTCATGTAATTATTCCAGAAATTCACTACCACGAAGGATGCAGTGGTGGCTATGATGGGTTTGGACAAGGGAAGCACAATCTTGGTAAAAATGTAAATCTGAGATGCACCGTCAATCTTTGCGGCCTCCTCCAGCTCCACCGGAAGCCCCTCATATGACCCCTTGATCAACAGCATATAATATACGGAAATGACGCTGGGCAGAATCAGCGCCCAGATCGTGTTCATCAGTCCAAGGGAATCCACCAGCACAATGTCCGTGGCCATGCCCCCGGTGAAGTACATAGTAAACATATAAAACAGCATGATCCATTTCTTCCCCGGCAGATCCGGCTTTGACAGCGGATATGCCGCCATAGTGGTGATCAGGATAAATATGCTTGTGCCCGCCGCCACGATGAAAAAGGAGGAGCCGAAGGCCTTCAGAAATGAAGCGTCGGCCAGCACGAACCGGAATGAAAACAGATCAAAATTCCGGGGCAGAATATTCACGATCTGGCCGGGAGAGGACAGCGCCGTGGAGACCACGTTCAGCACCGGCACCACGAATATCGCTGTCAAAATCAATGCCACGCTTTTGGCTATCAGCTGGAAAACATTCTCATCATTGTAATTTGCCAGCACCTTTGGCATCTTCAGCAATACCGCCCACCGCAGCCATGCATATGACGGGAGGGCAAAAGATATGACCAATGCCATGGGCGACAATACCAGATAAAAGAGATCGGCCTTGTTGAACTTCCAGTAACTGCCAAAGCCCTTCTCTCTCACCTCCCTCCCAAGCCTCAGGAGGGATTCCAGCTCCAGTCCGGCCCATGCAAGAGCATAAAGCATATCCATGGCAAAGCGGTATCCGGCAGTGTGCCTATTGTCAACTCCCTCCAGAATCAGCACCACAAGAGATAGGAAAAGGCAGACCAAAAGCCCTCTTCTCTTCCAGCCAAATCTTATGTCGGCCTTGGTTTTCGGCCCTTTGTTTTTCATTCTCATACGCACCCCCAAACGGATCCCTTACCATAAACCGCTCTTTAAGAACTTCTTGGAAAACCAGTTGCTGGTCAGCACCAGAGTCACCGCTATCAGGCCGTTGAACAGTCCCACCGCCGTAGACAGCGCATATTCCGGCCTAAGACCTGACTCCCTTATCAGCCGGTAGGTATATGTGCCCAGTATGTCGATGGATTCCTTGGTGTAGGCCGAATACATCACATAAATCTGTTCAAAGCCCGCCTCCATCAGACCACCCACCCGAAGCACGAACATCACCGCTATGGTGGGCAGAATACCGGGAATGGTGATATGCATGATCTGCTGCCATTTAGTGGCTCCGTCGATCTTTGCCGACTCGAACTGGTCCAGATCCAGCGCCAGAATCGCCGCCAAATAGGTCATGCTGCTATAGCCGATGTTCTTCCACGCATGGGTGGAGATCAGCACGCCTCTGATGGTATCCTTGTTGCTCATGAATGCCACTCTGTCATGTCCCAGAAATTCCATGATATTGTTCACCAGACCCGTGCTCTGGCTCAAGACTGCGCCGAAAATTCCCGCCACGGTGACCCACGAAAGGAAATGGGGAATGTACATGGTAAACTGCAGGGACCGCTTCACCCTTTTTCCCCTCAGCTCATTGATCAGAATGGCAAGAGCAATGGGAATGGGGAACACAATCACGATCTGCAGAAGACTGATCTCCAGCGTATTCTTGATGGCCTGAAATATTTCCGGCTCCGAGAACATGGTCCTGAAGTTGGACAGCCCCACCCAGTCCGCGTCCAATATGGCCTGAACCGGGCTCCCTGCCCGAAGCATGTTGGGATTTTCCTTGAAAGCCATGATCAGCCCCGCCATGGGCAAATATTTAAAAACTATCACAAAAACCGCTGAAGGGATGAAGAAAAAATACAGCGGAGCATATCTTTTAAGCCCCCTCCTGCGGTTTGCTTTCGCAAGCGCTCTATTTCTATTCAAGCGAACCTCCAATCAAGCCTTATGGGGAATTGCCGCAGGAAATATCCCGCGGCAATCCTGATAATCTCAGCGGGGCTTCACGCTGTTAAAGGAATCCCTATATTCCCATGTGGAATACCAGTCGTTTACCGCCTTCTCGATATCCTTTCCCTTCTTCGACTCCCATATGCCCTTGATGCTGTCATAGTCGAACTTGGCGTCGGCGTTGAACACGGTCTTGATCAGCTCCTCCACCACTGCGTTTCTGGCGTTGGCATAGCTGCTGTCCACCACCTCGTTGGAAGGCAGCATACATATGGGATCCTTGATGCCTGTGTTTTCGATATTATAATTGATGAGACCGAACATTCTTCCCTGCGCGGCGGTCTTTCTGGTACGGGCCAGCCAATACTCGGCGTAGTCGGCCTCTCTGGTGCCTGTCAGGAACTTGTCCGCAAGATTGTAGGTGTCGTTGAAAGCGGGCAGAATGGGGTAATAGCCCCCGTCCTTGATCTCGAAGCTCTCCCCTTCCACGCCGATGGTGAGGCCTAAGAATACGTCCTTGTCAAGCTTCTTGTCACAGTAATCTACCACGGAAGCAGTCTGGGCATCGGAATTCCATGCCGGACAGACGAAATAAAAGTTATAGGCCTTTTTGGACCATACTCTCACGGCGGCGGCGTCTCCATCCCGGTCATCGGGAACCAATGCCGCAATGTAGCCCGCATAAGTGGTATCCACAAAGGTCTGCTTCTCCTCATCGCTCAGCTCAGGGTATCTGCTGGTCTCCAGCGAATAAGGATTGGTATGATTCACCAGAGCAACCCCCGCCATATCGTTCATAAGAGAATTCACCGCGTTGGTATCGTTCTGCGTCGCCTGATAAGTGATAAGGCCATCGTCAAAAAGCCCCTCCATATATTCCATATATTCCTTGAAGCCATCCTGATCCACGATGTAAGTCAGAGTGCCTTTTACATCGGCCCACTCGCTGTAGATGCCGAATGCGGGCAGGATAGTCTGCATATAAACAGGTTTAAACTCATCATAGTTGGATGTGTGGGGATCCGTGTCGATCACAAACGCATTGCCTCCCGTAACCTTGCCGTCAAAATACTCCAGCATCTTCCGAAAATTCGACAAGCTCATGGAATACCCGTTCTCCTCGGCAGGAATGGGGATCTGCTTATCCGGATTGGCAGCATTGTATTCATTCAGCCAGTCCAGACGATAATAGAACCCCACCGAAGTACACTCTCTGGGATCACTGTTGGGAATGGCATAGATCTCCCCGTCCTCTCCGGTGGCGGAGCCCCAGCCGATGTCGGAAATCACGCTCTTGAGGTTTTCGGAAGCATTGACATATTCGGTGAGAGGCGCCAGCGCGCCGCTGGCCACCAGATCGTTGAACTGGGATTTGGTAACAAACACACCCTGCACGTCTTCTTTCAGATTGAAGATATTGTTTACAGCGGCATCCGCATCCGTTCCCGTTGAAAGCTGGATGAACTTCACGTCATATCCGGTAACCTCCCGGATCTTCTTTGCCAAAGGCTGGTTGTTGAAGGCCTCGTTGTCTATGCCGCCGTTGGCACAGTACACGGAAAAGCCCGACACCTTTTCATAATCGCCAAGCCCGGCTCCTCCGTCCCCGGATGTTCCGGAAACGTTGGATTTATCTTCTGTACCCTTGCCGCTTTCCCCCGCGTCTTCGCCGCCGCAGCCCGCCAGAAAAGACATAGTCATGGTCAGTGTCAAAAGCATTGCAAGCAATCTCTTCTTCATACGCTTTTCTCCTTATCTCGATGTCAAAAATCGACCTGCTCCCGGCCTTGGGGTGCACGGCCCTGTTCGCGAAAGAAAAACCCCGTAAAACATCCCCTGGGCCAGCGAAACGGAATATCCCCTTAGCATGCTCAGGGAATCCGTCTGCGGATCGACCGGTTAAAAGATAGTTTTATCATAAGGCTTTTATATTCACAGAACAATATCCGTTTTTAACCCGAAGCTTGTCATTTTTGTACCAATTATCTCGTCTTTACACAAATTTTTATGTCTGTTTGTACATTATTTCTTCTATGAATCAAATTATTTTGTATATTTTTCCATATATTGAAGACATACAATTCCTTGACAGAAAAAAAGCGTGCCAGCCCAACAGCCCGGCACGCTCTCCTTCTGACAGTTCCAAAACTGCAGGAGCCATATTCATTTGTCCTGAAAACCTCTCAGAATCTCAAGTTGCTCTTCTGTACTCACACTTAAGACACATTCATCTTCTCATCTGCAGCAGCCCGGATGCGATGCCCCTGCTTTTGCCACAGCGCTGCGGCGCACAACGCCAGCCCCAGAAGCAAAACCGACACGGCCAGCGTGATCCAAGGATTGCGGAAAAACCCTGCCGCCAGATAGCCTCCGAAGCACACCGCCGCCACCAGCGTGGCATAGGGCAGCTGGGTTTCCACATGGCGCAGATGCCCGCACTGGGCCCCGGTGGAAGCCAGAATGGTCGTGTCGGATATGGGGGAGCAATGATCCCCGTACACGGAACCGGCCAGCACAGCCCCAAGGGACGGGATGAGAACCGAAGCGCCCTCCTCCCCTATGCAGAGCATGGACACGATGGGCAGCAGAATGCCGAAGGTTCCCCATGCGGTTCCCATAGAAAAGGACAAAAAGGCAGCAACGGCAAACACGATAGCCGGAAGGAAGCTAAAAGGCAGCTTGACGCCTTCCACAAAATGGCTGACAAAGATCCCCGTCCCGATCATCTCCCTGCACACGCCGCCCAATGCCCATGCTAAAATCAATATGGTAAGCGCCGGAATCATGGTCTTGATCCCGTCTATCACGCCCCCCATGAACTCCTGCACACTCATGATTCTGCGGGGAACATACAGCGCCATGGCAGTCACAAGGGCGGCAAAAGTCCCCAGCGTCAGGCCTGCGGTAGGATTTGCGCCGATGGCCTCCCCAAAGGGCGTCCCCTGAAAAAAGCCTCCCACATAGGCCATTCCCAAAATCGCACAGACAATCAGCGTCAGTATCGGCAGCGCCAAATCCGCCACCCTTCCCTTTTTCCGCAAGGCCTCTTCCCCCTGAGGCGCATCATCCTTGTCACGTTTAAGCTCGGCCCTCCTCATGGGGCCAAAGTCAAAATCCGTGACGCTCAGGAAAAACACCATGACAATGGTCAGAATGGCATAAAGATTATAGGGAATTGTCCGGACGAAGGCATTCAGCCCTCCGGCCTCTTCCACTTCCGAAGCCACTGCCACCGCCCAGCTGGAGATAGGCGCGATAATACAGACGGGCGCTGCCGTGGCATCCAGCAGATAGGCAAGCTTTTCTCTGGAAATTTTGCACTTATCGGTAATGGGTCGCATCACCGTCCCCACTGTGAGACAGTTGAATCCGTCGTCCACGAATATCAAAAGCCCCAGCAGCGAAGTTGCCACCTTGGCGCTGACTGGTCCCCGGATGCGTTTCCCTGCCCACCGACCATAGGCGTCAGAGCCTCCCGACCTTGTCACCACCACTACCAGAGAGCCGAGAAGCACAAGAAAGATGATCATGTATCCGTTCTCTCCGATCTTTACGGCAATCATGTCAAAAACATATGTAATCGCCTGCAGAATGTTTCCTCCGCACAGAAGGCAGTATACGCACATGCCTGAAAAAACACCCAGAAAAAGCGATGAATATACTTCTTTCGTAATTAGAGCCAGCGTAATTGCAATCAGCGGAGGCAGGATCGACAGCCACCCCGCCTCCATCATTTCCATTCCCATAAGATTTTCCTCCGCTTTCATCGAGACAGTTTGAACCTCCGACGTTTTCCTTTTCCCATATTTTCTCCCGCCTGCCTCAAACCGTCTTTAAATCTTTATCATTATACGTTTTTCCCTATCTGAAATCAACCGTTTGAACATGCCTTTTATGAAAATCCTCTCAGCCTGCCCAGAGTACAATTCCTTCATAGATAATCCAAAAAACATTTCCAAAAAAACGCCTTCCTTCCGGCCCTAAGCTTGACGTTTCCCATGGGTATGATATGATAAAAGCAGTCAAAACCACATCAGCCGAAATCGGCAGAAAGGCATGTATAAGAAAATGAAAAAAACCGTGATCGTAAATATCTACAATTTCATCCGCATGTCCCACATTGAACCCAGCGTCTTCATACAAGATGATTTTGAAACAGTGAAAAACCAGATCACTTTGATCCGCCAGTACGGTTTCCCGGCTACCTATGCATTAAAATACGATGCATTGACGGACTCCCGGTATCAGGAGCTTTTAAAGACCTATTCAGGGGAACAAGATGAAATCTCCGCATGGTGGGAAATAACCGGGGAGCTTTGCAAGAGAGCCGGCGTAACCTTTCGAGGCGCATGGACGGAAGATTATGATGAACGTGTTGACAGCGCATATTCCATCGGCTACGCCCCGGAAGAGCGCCGGAAACTGGTGGATGCCTATATGGCCGATTTTTATCAGGTCTTCGGCTTCTATCCGAAAACCATAGGCTCCTGGGTTCTGGACACAGTCACAATATCCCATGCCGCTGAAAAATACGGTATTGTGGGCACTGCCATCTGCCGGGACCAGATGGGCACGGACGGCTTTACCCTCTGGGGCGGCTTTCCAAACGGCGTTTATTTCCCCAGCAAAAGCAATGAGAATATTCCCGCCCCAAAGGGCGCGGACCAGCTGAATGTCCCCATGTTCCGTCTGCTGGGTCCCGACCCCATCTACAACTTCGAGCAGGACGTGCGGGAAGGCCTGCAGGGAGTCTATACCCTTGAACCTTCCTGGCTCATCGGCCGGAACCCGGAATGGATATCCTGGTTCTTCCGCTGTCTCACCAAAGAGGACTCTCTGGGAGTGGGATATGCTCATGTAGGTCAGGAAAACAATTTCTTATGGGAGAACATCAAGCCCGGCATGGAACCTCAGCTAAAGGAGCTGCGCCGACTTTCACAGGAAGGCTCCCTGCGGATAGAGACCATGGCCGATTCCGCAAAATGGTTTAGGGAAACTTATCGTCTCACGCCTCCCATGTCCTTTCAGGCTTCCGCCGACTGGGATAAGGAAAAAAATCTTTCCGCTCAATGGTACGCCTGCAGTAACTATCGGATAGGCTTTCTGGGCGAGGAGGGCCGCCTGCGGATCCGGGACTGTTTTCTGTATCCTCAAAACTACCCTTCCAGATACTTAAACGGCCCTATGAGAGCTGCTAAAAGCCTATTTGACGCCCCACCCCTATTATTTCCCCAAAAATGGATAGACTCTTTCGGTCAACGCCCGTTCCTGCGGCTGGTCAACGAAAATGGCCAAGAACCTTCCGGGTCAATCCGTTACAAGGCTTTGGACAGTCTCACAGCTCAGGCACAGCTGCTGGACCCGGAAACGAACCGTCCTTTGGCCACTTTTACCATGCATCCCGACCGTGTTTTGCTGGAAGGCCCCTATGATCTTTGCTTTGATTACCTGCCCCACATAAAAGCCTGCCATGAACGGCAGATTCTTCTGGAGCACGAGGGCTTTTCCTATGGATTTCAGGTAACGGAAGGCCGTCTCCTGCCGGAGATGCTTTCCCCCACAGACCAGCCTTTTCATGCAGAGCGGGAAGGAACGGAAAAAAAGCCTGACGAACCCAAGATACCTGAGACTAAGATATGCCGCCTTGTCATCAGACCGGAGGAAGGACGAATCTGTCTGAAACTGGGAGAATCTCTTGACGCCAAGGACATTTTCACCAATATGGAATCGGCAGCTTCCCTTGACGGCTTCTTAGGCAGTGCATTCCGGCAGCATGCCGCCGGAAAGACATTCGCAGTCCCCCCCATGGCACCGGAAGCGGAACCTGCCTCTTGTATATTCCCTGCAGAAACTCTTGGGCGTGTACAATTGTCCTCCCAAGAACACGGAGAAATACACTACACCTATGACGGAACGCAGCCCACGGAGCTTTCACCGCTCTACCACGGCCCCTTGGAGTTTGAGAAGGATACTCTTCTCTCCGCAAAGCTTTTCCTTCCGGACGGCCGCAGCAGCGAGACCGTCAGCTGGAAATACAGCTTCGGCCTTCAGGGAATTCGCCTGACCAGCGGCACGGTTTTTGACCCCCGTCCCGTTTTCGGCGGAAACGGCATTGAGGATCTCCTGAATCCAAAAAGAGGTTCCACGGACTATCTGGACGGCCGCTGGAGAGGAACTCTGCGAGATCTTGAGGTATGCGGCCAGCTGGCCGCTCCCGCTGCCGTAAAGGAAATTACCATCGGTTTCCTCTCCCACCACCGGTCCGGCATCATTTTCCCCGAATCTATCCAGCTCTACACCGGTTCGGATATGGAACACTTAAGCCTTACCGCCAAAATTGCGGTACCCTGTGAACCTTGTCCCAGAGAAATTTACATACAGGACTTTTCCCTGCCGGTTCACAAAACCATCGGTGCATTTCGTCTGGTAGCCCACAGATATGCGAAAATGCCCGGATGGTGCTGTTACAGAGGTTCCACCGGAGTATTCACTATGTCCGATAATATAATCGTCTCCCTATAGCACTGACGGCAAAGGAGCTGCTGCATCAATGATTAGGAAATCAAAGATGCGGCAGCCCCTTTTTTGAGAACTTAAGGTCATAAAGCAGTATTGTCTTGTTTCAATCCTCTTTTTCCGGAACAGCTTCCTTGGCCTGCGCCTTGAACTTAGCCACCTCCTTGGCAGCCAGAGCTATGGCAATATTGGTTCCCGCACCGGCCACGCAGCCTCCGGGACAAGCCATGCCCTCTATCAGACAGCCCTCCTTCTTGCCGGCCTTGGCGAGAAGAAGCATTTTCTTGCACTCTGTGAGCCCTTCCGCATGCTCGATCTTTACCTCCGTGCCGGGATAATAGGTATTAATGCATTCCTTGATGGCACTAGCCACGCCGCCGGCCACACCGTAGCCGCGCCCGGCTCCCGTAGCGTCCTGCAGCTCATCCATGGCCTTGATCTCCTCCAGCAGGATTCCTTTGGCCTCGAACATTCCCGTCAGCTCCTCAAAGGTTATGACAAAATCCACATCGGAACGGATCGTCCGGCGGCTGGCCTCCAGCTTCTTGGAGGCACAAGGGCCGATGAATACTACCAGCGCATCGGGATGCTCCTCCTTGATGATTCTTGCGGTGGCCACCATGGGAGTCAGCTCGTTGCTGATCTTGTCAATGGTCTCAGGAAACAGATGCTTTGCCATGACAGACCAGGAAGGACAGCAGGAAGTCAATGCAAAGGACTGATTGCCCGTAGCCACCTCCTTCACATAATGCTCTGCCTCCGCCATACAGCCCAAATCCGCTCCTATGGCCGTCTCGTATACCTCCGCAAAACCCAGCTCCTTCAGCGCCGTCTTGAACATGTCCGGCGTCACCTTGGGGCCGAACTGCCCCACAAAAGCAGGGGCCACCTGGGCAATGACCTCCTTCCCGGACTGCATGGCCCGAATCAGCTGGAAAATCTGAGATTTGTCCGCTATGGCCCCGAAGGGGCAGCTGACCATGCACATGCCGCAGGAAACACAGATATCATTGTCTATATAGGCCCGCCCGAATTTGTCCGACTTGATGGCATTAACGCCGCAGGCCGCCTTGCAGGGCCGCTCCTTATGGCAGATAGCGTCGTAGGGACAAACCTCCTTGCATTTTCCGCATTTGATGCATTTTTCCTGATCAATGACGGATTTTCCCTCCACCATGGAAATGGCGCCCTTGGGACAGACGCTGTGGCAAGGATGCGCCACACAGCCCATGCATGAGCTGGTGACCTCGTACTTGTTCTCCGGACATCCATTGCAGGCGGAGGGAATCACCTGCATCAGAGGCGGCTCATAGTATTTCTCCCCGATATTGCTTTCCTCCAGCCCCTGAGTCAGATGGCCCGGATGCTCTCTGTTTTCCGGGCGCAGGCTCATGCCCATGGCAAGCCGGATGCGCTCCCGGATAATGGCCCGATCCCTATAGACGCTTTCCCAGTACAGAGGCTCCTCGTAATCCACGATCTGGTAGGGAAGGGCCTCCATGTCGTCCTTTAGGTTAGTCGAGTTGTAGGCCAAGTTCGCAACCTCCTTGAAAACCCGCCGCCTGCGCTGCCTCACCGGTGTGTCTATGCCTCTCATGCCGCTCATAAATCTCCGCCTTTCATAGATATTGATATTCCTGCCCAGCCATATCCCATGGCCGTGGTGGATTCCTATACAACTTTTTCTTTCAGGGTCCGCACATCTCTCTCTAAAAGATTGACACGAATCAACAGCGTCTCTTTTTCATCTTCTACCTTTAAGGCTTCGCTCAGTCTTCTATTCAGATCACGGTGTCCTTCTGCGACAATCTTGATATTCCGATTTGTTTCATTCTCCAGCATAATCTCAATGCGGTCTACTCTTTGATCCAGCTTGTCCATTCGCTGTTCTTGTTTGTCCATTCGCTGTTCCAGCTTGTCCATCCGCTGCTTCAGTTCTGCAACATCCTGCTTCAGCTCTGCAACGTCTTGCTTTAGTCCGGTGACGTCCCATTTCAGTCCGGCAACGTCCCGCTTCAGCTCCGTCACATCCTTCCTTAATTCTCCGATCTCGCTCCTGATAGGCTCCAACAATGCGGAGATAGCCTGCAAATCTTCTTTGGTCAATGCCATATTACTTCCTCCCTTCTTTCACCGAAATGGCTCTGCCGTCACCATTCAGAGCTATGTTCCATCCGTATTCCACGCTGCTCCTCATGATGACTGTATCTTTCGTATAAGGGACTTTTTTCCTCTTGGGCTAACCCTTGATTCATCACACCTACAATATACCATACTCCGACACCAAAATCCACAGCCAATCATGATTTATTTCAGCTGCAGACAGCCTTGCAGGCACATACCAAAACACCCATTCCCGACATTCTTACTGCCATCATCCCTCACGCCTTATGGAGATGCTCTCCTCCCTCCCCTATAAGCTTGTGCGTCTCCTCCATGGTGGTCGGCAGCCATTGCCGGATGAAGTCAAGACACATGATTACATTCAGGCAGAACTGCGCCGTAAAATTGGTAGAAATCCATGGAATCTCTTTTAAGAATTCCCGATTTCCCTGATCCTGCACTGAGATCCGCTCAAAGCCGTTCTGGCCTTCTCCACCCATCACCGCACCCAGAATCACCTTCCAGACTCTGCCGGCCAGTTCCTTGTCCTCCAGCGCCGCTGCGGCATATGCCCCCAGCCCTGCTGCCATAATAGGATAAGTAAACTCCCTCTTTCCTGTAAGTCCTCCCGTAGCTTCCCGTCTCTCTTCCTTGGTCATGAAATAGATTCTGCCCAGCTCCACAAGCATCTTCTGCCATTCCTCATCATCCAGCAGCTCTCCCAGTTCCATCCAGATCTGGGGAGCGCCCATGCAGATCTGCAAATGAGTTCCGCCGGTAGTGCGTTCTCCTATATAGCGCAGATGGCAGGTCATAGGATCGAACTCGAAATCCGGCCCTGAAACCAGCTTCATAGGTGTTTTCTTGATGTCCTCTATGCCTATTGTTATCTTGTCCAGATACTTCCTATCGTTGAACCTCTCCCATCTTGTCATCCAGTTGGAGCATAAGGAGGACCAGTCCGGCCCGCTTCTCGCATGACTTGGATAGACCATATCTTTCTTGTCATAAAAGTCCCCAAGAGGATCCTTGTTCAAAAAGCTCATTTCATTGTCCTTCAGCTCCTCAAATATGTCCTCCAGCCGCCTGTCACCGGTAAGATAATACAGATACCTATGGTGCCCTGCCATGGCAATGCGTGCCTCCTTGCAGGGGCATCCCCAGTGCCGTACATTGTGTCTGGAGCCAAGGCCCTTATATTTTCCCATATGGTACACATCTACCTCCGATGCATGCCGGGACAGCTTTTCCGCCATGCGGTACACGTCCTCCCTGCCCGTGCGCATGAAATACAGCCAGAGCCAGAGGGTGGGCACCAGCTCCGTATTATCCCAGGCATATCCTCCGATATCGTATTTCCACTGATGGCGCAGAGAATCATAGGTATGCATGACATCACCGTAGTTGAACATGCCGTACCAGTTTCGCTGTTCAATCTCTTCCTTGTAGAAAGCAAAGGCCTTCTCCAATTGCTCTTCCAGCCACTTTTCCACTTCCGGAAGCTCCCCGTCTGCACCCATGGCAGGCAGAGACCAGAAGCCGAACGCCCTCATTTCATGATAGAATTCCGGCGTTCCCACATAAACGGCAGGATCCCCTACCAGCTCCGTGAATTCCTCCAGCTCCCCGTCCGCAGGAATCATCTTGTCCGAAAAACTTACGGCGCATTCATTGGTGCAGGCGATGCCGTCCGCAGTGGCGCCCTTATAGTCATATCCCTCATAGCAGACCTGATTGTAGCCTCTTCTGGCATAATGCCTAAAGTCCATGGCGGCAGCATCGGGGCACCAAAACCAAAGGGTGCACTCGGCAGAATCTCCTTCAAGCCCCCTAAATTCCAGACCCGTTGGATATTTTTCCCAAAAGTCCCGAACCGCCACAGCAACACTGCCGTATTCGGAGCCAAACCCTCCGCCCCCTATGCTCCGGTTCCCGTGCAGGGAATCGATATAGCACAGGTCCTCTCCTGACAGCTTCTTCTTGATGCCGAAGTGGCTCGGACTGTCCTGACACAGCACATACTCGCTCCAGAACGGCACGTCCTGCAGCACCTTGTCCACAATCACCTTGTCATCCCCGGACAAAGCCAGCTTCTCTTCCCCCATCTGCCTTTGATAGATTTCCTCCGGCACTCTGGGCCTCCAGGAAGTCAGAGGCACCAGCGTCTCATGGAACACGCCGTGGTCTCCGGTAAACTTCACATGACGATTGTACAGCTCTCCCTCCAAAGGCGCATTGAAACGAATCCCCAGACCTTTCAGAAAGTCCTTGTCCTCATCTCCGTCATAGAGGAAGGTGTGGGTAAACTTCAGTACGGGACTGTCATAACAGACCTCCATGCGAATTACGAAGGGAAGCTTGTCAAGACTTTCTTTCGGCTGATCACTGTCACAGAAGGCTTCGGTTTCGCCGTCATCACTGCATACGGCTTCATGGATACCCTCATAGCGCAGAATCGTCCTCAAACTGCCGATCTCTTCCACGGAAACACTTTCAATTCGTCCCACATAGTTCTTGTCCATTCTGGCCTTGTTTCCCCCCACCGTTATGGGCTCCTCCAGAATCAATACCGCCTGAGCCTCCTGCAAATACGGTTTTTCATCCCTCTTTGCCACAGAAAAAAGATGCCTGCCGTCCTTCCTTACGGTAACGGAAATCTTCCCTGCCTGAATCAGAATCTCCTCCTCTGATTCCAGACAGCTTATTCCGCTGTGAGGCTTAGGACTGCCCGGCAGCACCTGAATCTGCCTCCCCAGCAGTTCAGAATCCGCCGTGTGAGCCGTCCATTTCACAGATCCGTCCGGCCAGTAGGCGGTGATCCGGGACTGCATGGGAACCTCCTTCCCCTCTCCGTCTTCCATTGCTGTTCTGCATATGTACTCTGTATCCGCAGTACACTCCCCCTGCCGCCACATGCAGCCGAATACGGCATAACCCGATGCCTTTTTGTCACCCAATAAATGCAAATTCATAGTTTACCTCCATTCCAGTGCCGAGTCTCCTCTTCAGCGCCCTTCTCCGGGAAGAATTTCCGTCCACCAATTCATCTGTACGTAAATTCTTCCGGGCGCTTCCGATCCGACTCTGGTTTCCAGTGCCGAGTCTCCTCTCCAGCGCCCCTCAACTCTATTATAATTCTATTTCTTTGGTGCGGGACTTTACGTTCTTGCCGCAAGAGTAGCTGTCGCTGCAGGAAGCTTCCTTTCTGCATACCACATGAAGGCCCCCTATCTGCAGCGCCGCCCTGCCAGGTCTAAAGACCTGAAACCAGCCTTCGCTCCCCTCCTCCCACACATATTTGTCCACCGCGCCATATGCGGATAGAATTATAATTCTTATGGCATCTCCCAAAATTTCCTCAAACAATACTCTCTGCGAACGGCAGCTGTTTTCAAACCGCCCTTCCCACACTGTCTGCCATTGTCCATCCGTTCCCCTTACCTCCAAACGGCAATCCTTTGCAAAACCCTCATGATTTCTGTCCCGCTGTTCGGGCACATACAATATGCCCTCCATGGAAAATGCCTGATGAAAATTGATCTGAATTTCAATGGGGAACTTCGCCTTTTCCACTCTGGTGGATAGACTGGGATCCGCCTCCACCAAAGCCCATCCTCTGCTGACTCTTGTTCCGTCCCGGCTTTCGGCATCAAAGCCGGGGGCAGTCTTTCCCGCGCCGCCGTTGTCAGCTGCCTCCTCCCATGAAACACCGTCATAGAGGATTTCCCGCACAAGCTCTCTCATCCGCAGCATGGGGAAAAGCTTCGCCTCTATAGTCTCCGGAACCACGTTGTCCTCAGGATCGAATTCTTCCGATGCCGCATACCTGAAAATGGCCTGCTTCAGGCTATAGGCGGCGGGGCGCTCCTCAAAGCTTCCCTCCAAATTTGCGGAAACCAGCAGCAACCGGCCTCCGAGCACATTGGCCTCGAAAATCAGACTTTGCAGAAGATTCCGGTTCCAGTCATCGATGGGCTGAACTATGGGCCTGACTCCCTCCATCCCCTCCATGTGGAATCCTCTGGCATTTCTCAAAATGTCCTCCCACTGCCAGCCCCCGGACCGCCCCGTAGGAAAATGCCGAAATACGGGATGCTCCTCCTGCACCACAATGCCCATGGTCCGGCACCAAGTGGGCCCCATCTGGCTGTTCCAGCCCACACTCCTGCCGGAAAGGGCGGGGCATTCATAATTCAGCTCGGAAAGCCAAGGGGAATATATCACTCTGCCCCCCGCCTTCAGGGCAGCTTTTGCCTCCTTCCAGTCCCTTGTGTAAAGGAATCCCTGACCGGAAGGCTCCAAGGGTTCTGATGGCTCCAAAGATTCTGACGCCGTTTTATCCGTCTTCTTTTCCTCCGCCCCCTGTTCCCCAAAGACATACAATGGCCACTTATTATGGGAGATAACATCCCCCGTCTCTGCGCCAGCGGCTTCCACGGCATTTTCACCCTGAGGCAGCTCCCCTTGCGCTGTGGGGCTGTCTGTCCCCCGAACCAATTCCAGCTCCAACCTCAGTTTTACATTTTCCCTTATCTCACCGAAATCCAGAGCAATGCTGCCGGCCTCAGTATTCCCGCCCCTGAGAATCTTTTCCGGCCTAAGCCTCCCGGACTGAAGCACCTCCTCTTCACGGCAGAGCCTCCATAGAATGACGCCCTTCTCCAAATCTTCCTTTCCATAATGGCAGACCTCCACGGGAATCACCGGCCTATCCGTGTTTTTCCACACATATCCGGCGCATCTGGCCAAAAGCACCGTATCCCCGCAGAAATTTCTAAACTCCTCCGGCTCGCCGTACCCCTTTGTCTCCCAAAAAGCATCCAAAATCCCCACCAGCGCTGTCCCCTGCCCAAGGTAATCATGGAGATCCAAAAGCTCGAATCCCTGCAGCTGAGGCGTCCTGAAGTTCGCCTCCAGTTCCTCCTTGTAGAGCCTGATCTGGTTTTCCCCGGAACATTTCACAAAGTCATCAGCATAAGGCAGCACGCCGTTGGCTCTGGCGTTCCCACAAAATACCTCATAATTTCCCGGCTTCAGATAGCCCTTGAACTTATCTATGACAGAATAATCAGGATAAGCGCAGATCTGCCCCAGCTCATGACAGATCACAGGCTTGCTGGCCCCCTTCAGGGAGGGACTGTAATCACCGCCCCTCCATCCCTTGGGATTCCGTATGGTTCCTCCCATGTAGGGGCCGTAGCCGGAACGGTGGAAATAGATAAAATCCACGCCCTGAATCTTCTCCGGCGGCACGTCATAGAACCATCCGGACTGGGCCGTATAGAGCCGCCTGCCCTCATAGCCCAGCGCCTTGTCGTAGGCCGCCGTCTCCTCCACCCACCTTCTTAAGGGCCTATACCATGCCCCGCCGGGTTCATTGCTGGGAGAGAACAATACAAAGGAGGGGTGATGACCGAAATACTCCAGAATCCTTCGGCTCTCCCTGCCCAGAACCGCAAGCATCTCCTCCCCGGCAGCGGAATCCTCGAAATGATTCCACATGCCGCATTCCACCAGCAGGGCCACCCCTGCCCGGTCCGCCGCGGCAAAGGCAGCCTCCGGAGGGCAATAGGAATGGAAGCGGATGCCGTTCAAGCCCCACTCTCCAACGATGCCCATGATCCTGTCCCACCATACCCTGTCCGTCTCCGGATAGCCAGTCAGCGGATACTCCCCGCCAAAGTGAGTGCCCCTGAAATAAAACGGTTCCCCGTCCAGAAAAAAACGCCCGTCTCTGGCCGCTGCCGTTCTCGGATGTTCCTGAGCATACCGCTTCCTTTCCTCCCTGCGCTCCAAAAGCACATCCTCGGTTATCAGCGCCATCTCCCCCGCCATGCCGTTCCAGGTAGCTCCCAGAGCGTCCGACACTCCGTGGGCATCCGGCCGGTAAGGGTACTGCATGGAATTGTCCAGCACTACCCTGATGGTATGCTCTCCCGGCTCAAGCCTCCCCAGCGCAATGTCGTGAGGCCCGCAGAGGGTACAGTCCTCCCCCCACTTCTGGCCGTCTATCCAAACCTGACTGCGCCATCTGGCCAGTTCCACGTAAAAATGCCACTTCCGGAAAGAATCCCCTTCCTCCCCAAAGTAGCATTTCCCGAAAGCACCCTCCTTTGGCACCATGAATTTCCTTTCGTACACCGCCTGCCCCAGAAAATGTCTGGGCGGCTGACACAGAAAGGGCACCTTGACCCCCTTCTCCTGCCCAAACCGATATTCCTCCCGCTCATACCAGAAGGGGTCGTGGAGGCTGCTGACCCACGGTGTCCCCTCCGTAACGGGATTCCCGTAGCCCTGCGCCTGCAGTATGCCCGGCAGGCGGATCGTCCCCTCCTGCGGTCCTTGATCCGCCTCCAGCCAAATCTTCCATTCCCCTGACAAATCTATGTACATCGGCTTCCCTCTTCTCCGTCCCCTGCGCCGGGGCACGGAGGCTTTCTTCCTTTCTAAATTCCCCTCTTGGGCCTAGCCCTATTATATACCATGCCGACCCAAAATACAACAAAACCCGAACAAGGCAGTCAATTATCCCGATGTATGATTCGTAGTTATTTCCCTGCGGAATCTGTTTTTTTCATTTATGTGTAGTACTGAGCCTGCGCATGCCACAGCTCATAGTATTTCCCCTGCCGATCCTTTAAAAGCTCCTCATGGCTTCCCCGCTGCACCATCCGCCCTTCATGAAATACGGCAATGTCATCGCAAAACCGGCAGGAGGATAAACGATGGGAGATGTAGATGGCCGTCTTGCTGCCCGTCATGGCGTCGAAACCGGAATAAATCTCATACTCGGAGAGGGGATCCAAGCTTGCGGTGGGTTCGTCCAGCAGCACAAAGGGCGCATCCTTGTAGAGGGCTCTGGCAAGAGCGATCTTCTGGGCCTCGCCGCCGGAAATCTCCACTCCGTCATCTGCGATATCCTGATACAGAAAGGTATCCAGCCCCTTGGGCAGCCGCTCCACCCTCTCCTCCATCCCGGCCTTTCTCAGGCAGTCAAGGGCCAGTTCTCTGTCCACCTCCATGGAACAGGCTACGTTCTGTCCCAGAGGCATGGAAAGCAGTCCAAAATCCTGAAACACTACGGAGAAAAGCCCCATGTACTCCTCCTGCTGGAATTTCCGGATATCCACGCCGTTTAGCAGTATCTCCCCCTCCTGAGGATCGTACAGACGGCAGAGCAGCTTGATCATGGTGGTCTTGCCCGAACCGTTCATGCCCACGATGGCCATGCGTTCCCCCACCCGGAGCTTCAGGGAAAAGTCCTTCAGGGCATACTGCTCCGCCCCCGGATATTTGAAGGATACATGCCTAAACTCGATCTCGTACCGATTATCCAGCCTCTTCTCCACGGGAAGCTTCCCCTTGTACATTTCGTCCCTGATACCCAACATTTCAAGAGTGCTCGCCTCCCTTCTGGCCGTCAGCGCCAGCTCCTTGTACTGCGCCTCCATCCCCTGCAGGCTCCTGACGATATTGGTAAAGGCCCCTGCAAACTTCACCACGCTGCCTATGGGAAAGGCTCCCAGCATAGCGTAGGCCACCGATACCAGATACCCTCCCAGATCCATCAGACGCTGCACGGATCCCTGCAGTCTGCCCATTCTCCCCGCATATTTCAGAATATTGCTGATAGGCGCAAGCTTCTCAAAATGTCTCATATTTTCCGAAGTATATTTCTCCATCATGTCATAGCCGTCGTAAAGATGAAGATCCTTGATAAAATGATAATCTCCGCTGACACAGCGATCTGACCAATCCCAGGCAAAATTCACATATTCCTTCTGTATCTCCAGCGGACATTTGGCTCTGTAGTCCTCTAAAAGGTTCTGCTGATAAGCGGCGTTGGCTCTGGTCTGAAGTGATGTCAAAAAGCAGACTAAGACTGCCAGGACCGCCAGACCAAGGTACATCCAGACATTGCAGGATACCACAATAGTCTTCAGAAGCGGAAATGCCACCGCCAGATAGCAGACCAGACCAAACATCACGGAAAGTATGCTGTCAAGCTTCCAGAAAAGATCCCCAAGACCCCCTCCCCAGTTGTGGGCCTTTTTCATGCGCTCCGACAGCTCCTTCACATAGGGACTGTCTATCAGCGAATAATCCATACTGCGAAACTTGGCCGCAAGGTTTCCCTCGTAGGTTCTCCTGATGTTCTCCCGCTTGGGCTGAACGAACTCATACCACAAAAAGGAACTCACCAGTCCCAGCAGGAACGGAACAAAAACCACCATGGCCACCGGCCTCCAGAACTCCTCCAAAGAGCTGCCCCTATAAAGCAGCTCCAAAATTTCCGCCGCCAGAACCAGCCCTAAGGCCCCTTTCACGGAATCCAGTCCGATCCTGATCCCGTTTATGGCGTAATAGCTCTTGTCTATTTGATGTACCTCCAGCAATAGGTTCCTGATATTTCTCATATTATCCCGAAAGGGTATTTTACTTGTCAGATCATCCTGCATTTTCCTTTCCCCCGCTTTCTATGTTTCGACTCTACAGCCTATCCCTCCAAGGCCCCTTGATACACGCCCTTTTTTTCCAAGGCCTATGACTCCACCGCCTGCGGTTCTTTGCACTGCTCTTTTAGCGTCTGTCCTTCTGCATCCTTGCTCTGATAATAATGAGCCTGCACTTCAAACATGTGGGCATAGCTTCCTCCCTTGGCCATCAGCTCCTCATGGGTTCCCTCCTCGATGACCCTGCCTTTTTCCAGAAACAGAATCCTATCCGAAAACCGAGTGCTTGCCAGCCGGTGAGAGACAAACAGCGACGTCCGCCCTCCGCTGATATTCACATATTCCTGATAGATCTGGCTCTCCGCAATAGGATCCAGAGCCGAAGTGGGCTCGTCCAGAATCAATATATGTCCGTCCTTATAGAGCGCTCTGGCCAACAAGAAACGCTGCCGCTGGCCGCCGGACAGCTCCACCCCGTCCGAAAACACATCCTTGGTCATATAAGAGTCCATCCCGATTCCCTTCTCCCGAAACAGTTCCCCCAACCCTGCCCGGCCCAGAACGTTCCATGCCCGTTCCTCATCCGTATCCTTCAGCCTTTTCATGGATAGATTGCAGCCCACGGGATAGGGGAAGATGGTTGCCTCCTGAAACACTACGGAGAACAGATCGTACAGAGCACGCTTTGGCACGGTAGATATGTCCACGCCATTGATCAGAATCTGTCCCTGATCCGGCTCATATAGTCCGCAGAGAAGCTTGATCAGCGTAGTCTTTCCCGCCCCGTTGATTCCCAGAAGCGCCACCTTTTCCCCTGCGCCGATCTTCAGATTAAAATGGTCGTACACCTTCTGCTCCCCAAAGGAAAAAGTAACGTCCCGAAATTCGATCCGGGCAGGCTGCCGCAGAAGCGCTTCCGGCGTCTGACCGCCCTCACGGATCTCCGGCAGCTCCATATGACTCCTGAAATACTCCGCATCCCTATTGGCCAGCCTCAGATCCGAATAGGCCTTGGCCATTCCGGTGACAAAGCCGGAAAACCCGGTGATGGCGCCAAAATATACCGGAAAAGCGGCTATGGCCACATCCCCCTGAAAGCAGGAATAGAGCAGATAACCATAGGCCAGACCATTGCGGAGAACACTCAACAGCATCATCAGACACTCTGCCAGAAACAGCTTCCGGTTATTTTTCTTTTCCAGCCCAACCCGTTCCTTAAAAACCTTCCTTCGGAATGCCATCAGCCAGTCATTCATGGCAAAAATCCGGATGTCCTTGGCAATGCCGCTGTCCCGGAAGGCACGCTTCAGATATCCTACCTCCCTGTCGGACTGTGCGAATTTATCCCTGAGAGCAAGCTGCCACTTGTTTCTCATCCGGGAAATTCCGTAATTGGCAAGGGAAAAAAGCAGCAAAACCGCCACCACCCAAGGCTTTAAAGTGTACAGCGCAGTGGAATAGAAACAAAAGGCAATCACATTCACCAGAAGTTCCCAGGGATAATCCAGCATTTTGTACGTGACGGCATAATCTCCATTGTCCAGGCACTGATAGGCTCTCTTGGTGATTTTCTTCTCCTCGCCGTACTCCACATACTTGTAAAGGCATTTCGTCTGCTTCAGCACGGCATCGCTGAGGAGAATGCTGCGAAATACATTCTCATAGAAGTAGCTTTTCATGGACAGACTTTGCGACAAGGCATCGCAGGCCATCATGGCCCCTCCCATCAGGACAATTACGGCAAGTCCCGCCAAAAGTTCCCCTCGCTCCGCCACGGCCAGAACCACTCCCGGCAGAAGAATCGTCAAAAGAGGCGCCAGACTTCTGCAGACCACAATAACTATATTGTATACTGCCATTCTGGGAAATTCCTTGTACAGACATTTTTGAAAATACACTATGTTTGAAAGAATGGAGTGCCTTGTCTTCTTGCCTAAAGCCTTTCTTGTTTCCTTCATGATTTCTCTCCCTTCCGGGCAAACGGCAAAAGTCTCCAAAAACCTCTCCCGCGCGCCCTTTTTTATTCTGTCCTCATTGTATACCAAACTACAAAAAAAGAACCGTTCCTGCACCAACGGCTCTTTTTCTGCACGAATGGAACTCCTGATTTTCAATTGGTATCCGTCTTTGTTTTGCCGCAAAGAGACTGCCTTTTTTAGCAGAGCGGAATCAGAATCTCCGTGGCAAAAACATCCCCCTCATCCTGCCTATTCCGATACCCCTTGTACTTTTTGACCACCTTGTCGATTCTTGCGAGCCCATAGCCGTGGCCGTCAGAGGCCTTGGTGGACAGATATCCTCCTATTCCCCGGCGATATTCCCCGCCCGCGGAATTCATCACATAAATATACAAGTTCTCCTTAGCCTTAGCCATATAAAAACGCACAAACCGTTTCTCCGCAGGTATCTTCAGGCAGGCCTCCATAGCGTTGTCCAAAAGATTTCCGATCATGACGCTCAGATCCACGTCCGACACAGGAATCCCCTCCGGCACCGCAGCCGAGGCATCCACCCGGATATCCCCTTCCCGAAGAACGGAAAGCTTGCTGTTGAGAATGGCGTCCACCATAGTGTTCCCCGTCCTCAGCACCATGTCCATCCGATTATAATCCTCTGTCAGCTCCCTGATATAATGTTCCAGAGGCTCTAACTGCCCAAGCTCCAGATATGCCTGCATGGTCTGCAAATGATTCTTGAAATCATGTCTCCAGCCCCTTGTCTGACGATAGAGATTATCCACCTCCTGACAATGCTTCTGGGTCAGGTCGTTCTGATATCCGGCGATCTGACGTTCCACAAACCAGCGGACATAAAAGCTTGTTCCTACCATAGCGGCGGCTATTGCCGCTGTCAGAATAATCACATTCACAATCATGCAAATACCTCTATGCCCTCTCAGGCCGCAAAAACAGTGCAATGAACCTATCATTCACCTGATTATAGGATCTGCGGCTCACCGGCACCGACACACCGTTATCCATGAGAATGTCCTGCCTTCCCATTCTGGCGATCTTTTGCACATTCACCAGATAGGAACGGTGAGTGAACACAAAATTTCCTTCCTGCCCCTCTCCTATCCCCATGCTTTCCCGAAGCTTGCGCTCCAGCTCCCGGATTCCCATCCTCACCTCCAGAACCTCCTCAGCGCAAGTCACGGTACAGTAATGCCCCACCGCCTCCGCATACAGTATCCTATCCCCATCCACCTTCACCGTACCCTCCTCTATGGGAAGAAGGACAGTCCTGCGCTCCGTCTCTGTACGCCGAAAGCATTTGTCCAGACATTCCCAGACCTTTCTCTTGTCCAAGGGCTTCAGGAGATAATGCAGCGCCTCCACCTCAAAGCCCTCCTGCATATAATCGGGGATTCCGGTGGTAAAAATAATGACGATGGCCCGCTTCTTTTCCCGCAGTTTTTTGGCAAGCATGACGCCCGCCGTCTCTCCCTCCATACAGATGTCCAGAAAAAGCACGTCCCAGCGCTGATCCCCGCACCATGAGAAATAGAAGGCCTCGCCGCTGGGAAAATCTTCCACCTGCGCTTCCACGCCTTCTCTGGCCTTCCACTCCTCAATGTATTTCATCAAAATGTCCCTATGGACCTGCTCGTCGTCAACTACCGCTATATTTAACATTTCGACCTTTCTCCGGACAAGACACAAAAACCTGACAAGACATAAAAACTTGTTAAGCAATACCTGCGGCCCTTAAGCTTACCCCGCCAGCAGACTCCCCAGCTGAAACACCAATGTGCTCACGGTCCAAGCCAGAAGCAGCTGGAAGGCCATCATCCCCAGCGTGAATCTCCATGAACCGCTCTCCTTCTTTATGGTGGCCACCGTGGCCACACAAGGTATGTACAGCAGGCAGAAAAGCATCAGGCAGTAGGCGTTCAGAGGCCCGAAGGACGGATCCACCCTATGGACATTCTCTATGATTGCCGCCATTCCCGCCTCGGAATTGGCATTGGTCACTCCAAACAATACCGCAAAGCTGGACACCACCACTTCTTTTGCTGAGATCCCCGAAAGCAGCGCCACGCCGATCTGCCACATTCCCAGCCCGGCAGGGGCCAGCACCGGCACCAGCACCCGGCCCAGCATGGCCCCGAAGCTTTCTGCCGGATCCTCCACCAAGCCCGCCATGCCGAAGTTCAGCACAAGCCAGATCACGATGGACGCTATGAAAATGGTGGTTCCCGCCTTGGACAGATAATCCTTCAGCTTATTCCACACGTAGATGCGGATGGTTCTCCCATTGGGACGCTTATATTCCGGCAGCTCTATAAGCAGAGAGTCGTTGATCTTGCCCTTCTCCAGACGGTTAACCACAAGCGCCACCAAAATGGCCATGGCCATGCCTGCCACATACATGGAAAAGGCCACCGCTGCGGGATGCTTCGGAAAGAAAATATCCGAGAACAGCACATAGATAGGCAGCCTTGCGGAGCAGGACATGAAAGGAGTCACCAGCATGGTCCTTCTTCTGTCATGCTCCGTCTCCAGAGCTCTGGTTGCCATAATGGCCGGCACCGTGCAGCCGAATCCCAGAATCATGGGCAGAAAGGCCTTTCCGGAGAGCCCCACCCTTCCCATGACGGAATCCATCACATAGGCCACTCTTGCCATGTAGCCGCTGTCCTCAAGAACCGCCAGCGCAAGGAACAGTATGAAAATATTGGGAATAAAGGTAAGGATTCCTCCCACTCCTGCTATGATTCCCTCCACGATCAAAGATTTCAGCCATCCTGCCGCGCCTATGGTCTCCAAAATCCCGGCCGCCCCGTCGGAAACCATGTCCAGCCCCGTCTCAAACACACCTTTCAGGGCATCCCCCACCGTGAAGGTCATAAAAAACACCAGACACATGATCAGCAGGAAGACGGGGATTCCCCAAAGGGGATGGGTGAGCAGCCTGTCTATCCTATCCGTGGAAGCCGCCTTTTTTCCCTTATAAAAAAGGATCTCATGGACCACCTTCTCTATATAGGCATACTTGCTCTGTATGATTTCCTTCTCATAGCTTCTGTCCACCAGACCGTCCACGGAGATGGGATGATCCTGCCTGACCTCTTCGTCGTCCTCCAGCAGCTTGATTGCATGCCACCGGGCGGAGCAATGACTGGGATAGCTCTCCTGCATCATGGAGGTCAGCTTCACGATTCTTTCCTCAATCTCCGAGGGATAATCCAGAATATACTCCTCCATGCCCTCCTCGCAGTGATGGATCACCGCATGAAGCAAAATATCCAGCCCAGTGCGTCTAGCCGCCGATACCGGCACCACCGGTATCCCCCCAAGCATCTCCGGCAGACGGTGCATGTCCAGCTCCATGCCCCGCTCCTTCACCACGTCCATCATGTTCAGCGCCAGCACTACCGGCTTCCCCAGCTCCAGCAGCTGCAGCGTCAGGTATAGATTGCGCTCCAGAGAAGAAGCGTCCACCACGTTGATGATGGCGTCTATCTCATCGTCCATGGCGCATTTTCTGGTAACTTTCTCTTCTATGGTATAGCAGGTCAAAGAATAGATGCCCGGCGTGTCAATGAGGGTGATCTTGGTATCCTCATAGCTTGTCTCCCCCTCCACACGCTCCACGGTAACTCCGGGCCAGTTCGCCACCTTGAGCCGGGATCCGGTGAGAGCGTTGAACAGCGTGGTCTTGCCGCAGTTGGGATTGCCGATGCAGGCCACATTGATATGCCGTCTCTGCTTCCCGTCGGTTTTTTTCGCCCCAATGCCTATATTACGATTCACGGCTGTCGTCCTCCTTCTTTGCAGGCTCCAGGAAGTTTTTGTCCTCCACCACACAGATCCCATGAATTCCCATTCCCTCCGCCAGACCTTCCCTGCCTTCCGGTCCCGATGCCGCCCCGCTGCCCTCGCTGACCTGAATGCTGGATGAAATATGCTTTCCCAGAGCCAGCCGAGTCCCCCGGACCTGCACAATCAAGGCTCCGTGCTTTTTCCTGTTCAATACATTTACCACTGTTCCGTCATTTAACCCCAAGGCCTGCAGCCTTCTGGTGATGGCCGGCTCCACGGACAGCCCTTCCACACAGTAGCTGCCGCCCTTTTGCGCCTCATAAAGCGTCATGTTATCGCCTCTTTCGTCAAATTTTGAGACAATCCATATTTCCTGTTCCGTTCCATTATACTCCTAATGACAGCCCTTGTCATATATTTTACAATATCAGACACAAAAATTTGCCGAAAACTCCCGCCTACACGCAGATCACCTGATACGGCCTTATGTCCCCATGGTCAGCCGGTATCTCATCCACCAGCTGGCAGCGGTATCCCACCGCTATGGTTCGCAGCTGCAGAGCCTCCTTGTCCGCCAGAAATCTATCATAGAATCCCTTCCCGTAGCCGATCCTATTCCGGTAGGAATCGAACGCCGCCCCGGGCATCAGCATCAAGGTATTTGGGGCCTCTGCCTCAGAATAAATGTATTCCTCACAGCTCTCCGAGGGTTCTAATATACCCTTGTACCCTTCCTTAAGCTCCTCCAGCCGCCTGACCCTAAAAAACCTCATCTGAGCCTGCTCCTCCCCCGTCACCTTGGGCAGGAACAGCCTTTTGCCCAGACGCAGCGCCTCCTGCAGAAGTTCCCTTGTATCGATCTCGCTTCCGCAGCTTGCAAAGCCTAAAATAATGTGGGAATTATAAAACCACTGATGCCCCAGAATCCTTTCCGTCAGCAGCAGGCGGCCCCGTTCCCGCTCTGTCCGGTCAAGCCCGTCCCGGAGAGCCAAAACCCTTCTGCGGATTTCCCTTTTGCCGGCGGCTGCAGATCTCCCATACTCCTCCTGCAGCCACCGCGCCACGCCGTCCTCCTCATTCCCTGAAATGATTCCGGTGGCCAAGGCCTTCACCTCCTCCATGGCATTCTCCACCGCATAGGCCTCGTCCGCAGCCTGAAACATGGAGACATCGTTCAGAGAATCCCCGAACACCACCAGCCTCTCGCAGCCGTAACGCTCCTTCAGCTTCCGGGCCGCTTTGGCCTTGGTGGCATCCTTCGGGCACAGCTCCAGCCAATAGTCCGGGGTATAGACATCCTGCTGATATATGCAGGTCCAATTCCCGCCCTCCCGAACTCTCTCATAAAGAGGATCCAGCTCGGTCTTGTCCCCGATGAAGGTGAAGTAACATATCTCCCCCTGAAACATCTCCTCTTCTGTCTTCACAGGAAGAAGCCGGCGGTCTGTGGAATGCTCCTCCAGATAATGGCCAAAGCTCTTATTCACCCTTCCCTCCAGATAGAGCTTTTTCTCTACTCCTGCCAGATATGTAGTGACGAATCCGCACAGCTTTAGCCCCTCCATACACCGGCCTATGGCCTGCGCCTCCTTCGGCGCGAACATGATGATCTCCGTCTCCCTGCCGGTTTTGGGATCCGCAAATACCGTGCCGTTGCGGATGATGGCAGGAAGCCTGAAATCGATGTCTCCCACAAGCTTTGCGGCGCTGTGACCGGATCTGGCCGTAGCATAGGTGATCAGCATTCCCCGGTCTATCAGGAAGTTCAGTATCCGCGCCGTAGCCTCTGAGACAGACTTGTCGTTTCTCAGCAGAGTTGCGTCCAGATCCGTGACATACAGCGTTTTCTTCATTCCTGTCTTCCCCCGAACTTTTCGCCCAGATTCTCCTTGGTGCCGTCCTGATTGATTATGGTGATATTGTCCAGCTGTCCCCGCAGATTCGCCCTGACGCTGGCCACATACTCCTTCCGCAGTCTGGCCTGCTCTGCCTTCTCCTCCTCAGTCAGCCCCTCCTCCTGAGATTTGTGATACAAGGCGTTGATCCTTTTGATCCTCTCGTCCATATTCATGGCCTAAACTCCTTCCTCTCCGGCCTCTGTTGCCGTTTTCATCCCCCAAGCCGCCCGGCTCCCGGTTTTTCTTTTGCCGCCGCATACAGTAAACCTTTGGGGGAGATCCCCCGCATCAGGCCGTCTCAGCCTCCTGCAATGGCCTCCGCCACCCGGATGCCGTCCATGGCGGCAGACATGATCCCTCCGGCGTAGCCCGCTCCCTCGCCGCAGGGATAAAGCCCTCTGACAGCTGACTGCATACTCTCATCTCTCAATATTCTCACCGGTGAGGAGGTTCGGCTCTCCACCCCCGCCAAGCAGGCATCCGGCCTATTGAATCCCTCTATCTGCCGTCCGAACGCCTCCATCCCTTCCACAATGGCTTCGTTGTATTTCATGGGAAGAATCCGGCTTACATCCGCCCAGCAATACGCCCCCCTGCACTGGGGCCTCACAAGGGCTTTGTCCTCTTGGAAGTCCGCTTCCGGCTCCCTCCTATCCTGACTACCCATCCCCGCGCCGTTCCCTCTTTCACTCACGCAGCTCTCAAAGTCTTTGTATCTCTGGACCGGAATCCTGCCGCCGCCAAGCTCATACGCCCTTTCCTCCAGCTGCCTCTGAAAGGAAATTCCGGCGAGGGGATGATCCGATCCGAAGTCCTCCGGCGTCACCGTCACCACCACCGCGCTGTTGACGTTTTCTCCGTCTCTGGCGCTGTAGCTCATTCCGTTTACCGCAAGGCGGCCCTCCTCCGAGGAGGCATTCACCACATACCCTCCGGGACATACGCAGAAGGAATACACGCCTCTGCCGCCTTTGGCCTTGGCCGTCACCTTGTAGGGAGCGGCCCCCAGCTCCCCGGGATCTCTCATGCCGTACTGGCTCTCGTTCACCATGGTCTGGGGATGTTCCACCCTCAGCCCCACGGCAAAGGCCTTGGGCTCCAGCGGCACCTTCCTTTCATGCAGCATGGCAAAGGTGTCCCTTGCACTGTGCCCGATGGCCAGAACCAGACTCCTGCAGGCGATTCTCTCACCGCCTTTTAAAACCACGCCCTTCACCTGCCCCTGCTCGACGCAGACGTCCTCCACGAGGCTTTTAAAGCGCACCTGTCCTCCCAGCCTGATGATCTCCTCCCGCATCCCCCTGACCACGCCGCAGAGTACATCCGTGCCCATGTGGGGCCTTGCGTCATAGAGAATGCTTTCCCCGGCCCCGAACCGGACAAAGGTCTCCAGCACCGCTCTTCCTCTGCCTTCCCTATCCTTTACCAGCGTGTTCAGCTTGCCGTCGGAAAAGGTTCCTGCGCCTCCCTCCCCGAACTGGACGTTGGATTCCGGATCCAGCTTTCCGGTCTCCCAGAAGACATCCACATCCCTCTGCCGTTCCTCCACGCACTTTCCCCGCTCCAGCAGAATCGGCTTATAGCCGTGAAGGGCAAGAAAATACCCGCAGAACAGCCCCCCGGGGCCTGTCCCCACAATCACTATAGGAGCTTCCTCCCCATGGGCCTCTCCTGAAAGCTCATTTCCTTCCCCTGCCCGGCTAGGCTGTTCCAAGTCCCCGGCAGGCTGACTCTTCCCCGGAAAGCGGTAGGCATTATCCTCTCCGCTGCAAACCAACCCTTCCTTTCCTCTGAACCTATGTAATATTCTGTCCTCGTTCTTCACGGAGACCTCTATGGAATAAATATAAAATATCTCCGGCTTTCTTCTTGCATCGATGGATCTGCGCAGAATCCTCATCTCCAGAATCTCCTGCTCGGAAATCCGCAGCATATCCGCCGCCTTTTTTACAAGCGCCCTCTGGGAATGTCCCGGACGCAGTTTGATCTGACTCAGTTTAAGCATGTCTTTCCCTTTCTCCCCCAATGGTCAGGCGGGGCCGCCCTCATCCGTCCCGCCTAGGCCTTCCTCCTTTTTGCCGTCAATTTTGCTCTCTCTTTTCGACTTCATTTTTGCGGCGGCTCCTCCCGCCAGATGGCCGCTGCACCAAGCCCACTGGAGATTATAGCCCCCGCATTTTCCGTCCACGTCCAGAATCTCCCCTGCAAAATAGACTCCCTGCATCTTCTTTGACTCCAGATCCTCCGTCACCTCATGGAGCGGCACTCCGCCGGCACAGACCTGCGCATTTTCGTAAGAATTGCTTCCGGTCACATGGACGGTCCAATTTCTGCAGAACCGATACACCTGCCTTATCTTATTCTGGTCCGCCCCAGCCATGCTCTCCGAGGGCTTCAGCCCCGCCAGTCTCACAAAGAGCAGCATCAGCTTCTTGTGGAGCATCCCTGCAAAAAATTCTTCCACCGTCCGCTGCCCCTGCAGCAGACGCCTTTCCTCCGCAAATTCCCTGAATGCCTCCTGCGTGTAATCGGGAAGAAAATCTATGCATATCTCCACTTCACCGGCGCCTCTCCTCCCCGCCCCTCTCTCTTTCCGCGAAACGGCGTCCTCCAGCAATATGTAGTTGACCACCCGGCTCAGCTGAAACACGGGAATGCCGGAGATTCCGTAGTCAGTCAGCAGCAGCTCTCCCCTTTCGGCTGCCGCCCATTCCCCCTTGTGGCGGACTCTCAGCATCGCGTCGGCCCTGACCCCCGCCACCGACTTGAAATAGTCTTCCCTGCACCGCAGCTGCACCAGCGCCGGAACCGTGGGAACCAGCTTATGCCCCAGATCTTTCGCAAGCGTAAAGCCGCTGCCGTCGGAGCCGGTCTTGGGCGCTGCGCGGCCCCCGCAGGCAATCACCACCCTATCGAACAAAAAAACTCCAGCGCTTCCCCGCACCTGAAGCTTTCCCGTTTTTTTGTCCCTCTCCACATGCTCCGCCCTGCATTCCGTCACCACATGTATCCCCAGAGCCGCCACCTGATGCCGCAGCACATCCAGCACTGCCGAAGCCTGCTCGCACAAGGGATAAAGGTAGCCGTTTCTGCTCCGCAGCATCAGCCCCATGCCGTGAAAGAAGGATATCGTATCCTCCGTTTTGAAGCGCTCCAGACATTTCTCCAATCGCTCCGGAGAACAAGTATAGTATTCTCCCACATCCAGCTTTTCGTTGCCCAGATTGCATCTCCCGTTTCCGGTGGCCAGTATTTTCTTGCCCAGCCTATCATTGCCCTCGATCAGCGTGACCTCCGCTCCCTCCGCGGCTGCAGAGATGGCGGCAGTCATCCCGGCGGCTCCGCCGCCTATGATGCCCACCCGATTCCTCATTATTCTCTCCCGTTCCCCATCCTGTCCCCTAGTGTGAAGCTTTCCTTCCGCATCGCTTTGCTTCCTCTTTGCTTGACAGCGTTTTTTCCGTAAAGTTTTCCGAAAAGAAAAGCATCAGCTGGAATAGTTCTCCAGAAAATCATACAGCTTCTCTTCGTTCTCTATCCACATCATCTGTATAATGTTATGCTGGATCTGCTCCGGCAGAGAGTCCAGCTCGATCTCCGTCTCGATATATACGGTTTTTCGATCTTCCAGATAGACTATCACTTCATTATCATATACCGCCAGATAAAAACTCTCGCTGGGCTGGACATATTTGTAGTTCATCTGCACAACCACACGCTCTCTGGAGAACGAAAGCACCTCCAGATTCACGAACCCCCTCTCCATCTCCGACAGCGGCGGAAACGCCTCGTATAAGTCCATGGCCTGCAAAAACTCCTCTCTGTTCATGCCAACATACTTGTCCGGCAGACGCTGGGTGGTCTCCACCACCGTATGATGGAGAATGTCCGTCTCCTCCAGCACATAGGCCGTATCGACACAGAGGGTTTCATAGGAGGTAGCCACCTCCCTGACACTGTCCTGGTCCAATCCCTCCGGCTCTCCTGCATCTTCCTGCTCCGGCCCGGACCCGGCGCTCTCCGGTTCGGGCGTCTGTTTTATCGCATCCCCGGTCTCCTTTTCTCCTAAAGAGAGCTGCGTCTCCACGCCGGAGGGAAGCCCCAAGGGCACCGGCGCTCCCCCCTGATCCTGCTCCCCCCGATGACTGCCGCCGGCAAATCCCATGCCAAGCAAAACTCCCACTCCCAGCATCAATAGCGGATATACGACAAATAAGCTGATACCTCTGACAAATTTCATAACAAACCATGCCCTTCACATTATTCATGAGAATTCCGTTGATTTACGCTGTTATGAATCAGTATCAGCATTTTTGCCGGTGATTATTCACCGCTTTCAATATATATGCAGCATCTGCCTCAGACCATCGATCAGCTTTCCGCCGGGAATCACATCCAGCTCCTGATCGTCAAAATTCCGCAGCACCGTCAATGCCGCCCAGTACGCCGCGCCTCCTATTACAAACGCCACCAGCAAAGTCACCGAGGCATGCATATGGGGCGCGATCAATTTGCCTATGAGCATACAGAGCAGGCCTGAGACAAGCGCAGCACCCGCAGGCACTGCTACGGCCCTCATCCAGTCTATCCTGACCCGCAGCTGCCCGCAGGCGAACACCCCAAGCATGATGCAGAGCAGGAACGTGCCCGTGATCCCCCCATAAACCAAGGACAGAGCCCCTGCCTTTCCCGTGGCTAAAACCACTACAAAAAACAATGCATCCCCGGCCCCCACCGCCAGCATCACCAGCTGCTTTTTGCCTGCAGTCTGCAGAAATCTGGCAAAATAGTAGGCTAACACGGCAAAGGCAATGACGCAGGAGCCCGCCCGCAGCATGGGCAGAACGGCTTCCACGCTCTCCGGACACAGAAGCTCTCCGATCTGCTGACCCATGACTGCCACAAACACGGCGGCAAAGGCACTGTGTACCAGACAAATATGCATGCCGCCCTGAAAGACGGTTCGGGCAAAGCGATGCTCGCTTTTTCGGAGGGAACTGAATATTTTTGCCATTACCGGCAGCGCCGAAACGGCGATCAGAGACGCCACCGCGGCACAGAGCACCAGATATCCCCCCGCATACGCCCCATAGCCCAAGGTCAGGGCGGCCTCTTCCTCCGTCCTCCTGCTGAGGAAAAACAGCCCCAGCCCCAAGGGGAGCATACCCAGAAAGCCCGTTACAGCCTGCTGCCACCTGCCGGCGCACAAATGCCTGACGCACTCGAATCCGGATTCTGTGCCGTAGCCCTCTTGTCTGCCGTTTTTCCTCATTTCTCCTGCCCTATAGATCAGCGCCAGAAAAAGCACCACCAAAAGCTCCGCAAGACTCACCGCTATGGCAATTCCCGCTCCCTTGTACATGGCCTCAAAGTTCTCCTGCTGCAGGAGGCGGCCCACCTTCTCCCCATAGTCTCCCATGATGCCGGAAAACAAAATTCCGAAGCCAAAAAAGAATATGGGACGCAGAATTCCCGCGGCAGCCGTAGGAAGCTCCGAGCCCTCCCCCTGAAAGCAACCCATCAGCACGGAAGAAACTGCCCTCAGAAATACCGCCGGTGAGAGCACCGCCACGATAAAGGTACTGCAGCGGAGCCCGAACAGTCCCTCTGCAATGCTTTTGGAAAAGACAAAAAGCCCCGCGCTTCCCGCAAGCCCCAGAGCCGACTGCAGAATCATGGCGCTTCTGCGCATTTTCCATGCATTTTTGTACTGTCCCTTGTTTTTCCTGCTGCGGAGCAGCCTCCCCAGCGTGTCAGACAGATTTCCTCCCACAATCGTCCAGAGCAGCGCATAGGCCAATGCCGCAGTCATCAAATATGTGATTCCGTTATTGCCAGTCTGTTGTCCCAATATCAGCATGGCAGCCAGCATCAATCCATTGGAGATCATCCCTGCCTGCCGTCTTCTCACTTCCGCACGATTCATCCGCTGTCCCTCAATCAGTCTCTCGTGATCCCCAATCTCGTCAGTATCTCTTCCTGCCGGCGCTCCATTTCCCGCGCTTCGGCCTCCTCCATATGGTCGTACCCGCAAAGGTGCAGCATGCTGTGGGCCACAAGGAACGCGAACTCCCTCTTTTGGCTGTGCCCATAGCTCTCGGCCTGCTCCCGGACCTTGTCCAAGGAAATCATGATGTCACCCAGAATCAGCTCTCCCGTATCCGGATCGAAATAGTCCGCCTCCCTCTCCTCAAGGCTTCCGAATACGCCCGCCTCCTCAAAATCCACATTCGGAAAAGACAGCACATCCGTCGCCCTGTCGATCCCTCTCATCTCCCTATTCAGCTCCCGTATGCCGGCGTCGTCCGTGAGAATCAGATTCACCTGCGCCTCATAGGGACAGCCTTCCGCCTCCAGCGCCGTCCTGCATACAAGTTCGGCAATATCCTGTGCAGAAAAGGAAAAGCCTGCTCCTGCTTCATCTTCCATGTATAGCGTCATTCCCTGATCGTCCTTTCGTACCTATGCGTCATTGTCGCCTTATACGTCTCGTTCTTTCCTTTTCCCTGCCCCGCTCCCTGCTTCTGGCATTCTCCTTGGCCTCATAGGTCTCATAGGCCTTGACGATCTGCTGCACCAGCGGATGGCGCACCACGTCCTTGCTGGTCAGGCTGCAGAAGGAGATCCCGTCCACGCTCCGAAGCACTTTGGTGGCCACGTCCAGACCCGATTTCGTATCGGGAGGCAGATCCTTCTGGGTCACGTCCCCCGTGACCACCACCTTGGAGCCGAAACCGATGCGGGTCAGAAACATCTTCATCTGGGCAGGGGTGGTGTTCTGGGCCTCGTCCAGAATGATATAGGCATTGTCCAGAGTCCGTCCCCGCATGTACGCCAGAGGGGCCACCTCTATCAGCCCCTTCTCCATGTTTTTCAGAAAGCTCTCCGCCCCCATGATCTGATACAAGGCGTCGTAAAGGGGCCTGAGATACGGATCCACCTTGCTCTGCAGATCCCCGGGCAGAAAGCCCAGCTTCTCCCCCGCCTCAATGGCAGGTCTGGTCAGAATGATCCTGCCCACCTCATCATTTTTGAAGGCCGTAATGGCCATTGCCATGGCAAGATAGGTCTTGCCCGTTCCCGCAGGCCCCACCCCGAACACTATCATATTTTTCCGAATAGCGTCCACATAAGCCTTCTGTCCCAGAGTCTTTGGCTTGATGGGCTTCCCGTTCACCGTATGACAGATACAGTCGGAGTCCATCTCCTCCAGCGCGTTTTCCCTCTTTTCCATCCCCAGCGTAATGGCATAATCCACGCTCTGCTCCTCTATCTCGTTTCCCCGGTCGGAAAGGACGGCAAGCTGGCGAAGCACGCCTTCCGCCCGCCTTACCATATCCTCCTCCCCTGCAATCGTAATGCTGCCGTTGCGGTTCACCACGCTCACGCCGAAATCTCTTTCCAGCTTCTTCACATAAGCGTCCTGCGCCCCGAATATCTTCTGCATATGTTGGGCCGGCAGATCCAGCCGCACTGTAAAATCATCCATTCCCGTCCTCTTCCCTTGAATCCTTGTCTTCCGTCTCTTCCATGACGACCCTCTCGGTGTCCCTTCTGGCCCCCGCAGGCTCCTGCACCAGAAATTCTCCCTCCAGAAGCCATGAATCGTCTTTCGTTTCTATTCTAACATTTTTTTCAATAATTTGTACACCTTTTTCGTCCAAACCCAAAAGAAAATCCCTTAATTTTTGATTAAGAAGGACTTTTGCCTCCTCAACGGTATATGTATGCTCCACATTCAGGTACTCCCTATGGGTCACGTCTCCCCAGAAGACGGGTATGCCCAGCTTTTCAAAAAGCACCGGCCTGCTCTCCCGTATGATGCTGTCGTACACCTGAAAGGGCCTATCCCCCGGCAGCTTCCAATCTTTTCCGCCGATATTGACATAGTGCTCTTTTTTCTCCCTGCCCGTATACTCCTTGATCACATAGTCGAATGGCAGTTCCTCCGTGTAACTTGCGGAATGCTCCATGACAATGTCTGCGTCCGCGTCCACATAGCTGTACTCCCGGATCGTAGCATCCTCATTGTAGATGGGAATCCTCCCCTCCACCAGTATCGAGCCTTTCTCCACCACGTCCCCGATGGATACCTTGGGGACGCCGCTTCTGACGATTATGGACACGACTCTCCCATCGTATTCCGCCACCAGATCCGTCCCCTGAGAGACTTCCTTCTCCTCGGTCAAAATGGGGGCGTCGTTTTCCTTGATGTCGATTAGCAGCTTAGTTCCCGACAGTCTGGCCGATGCCCATGTAATCTGAGGAAACTGTCTTCGTATTTCCTTTTCAAGCTCCTCTATGTCCAGCCCGTCCTTGCGCATCCCTATAGACACCTGATTGTCCTTCAGGAAGCTTTGGAACATATCGTCCGTTATCTGGTAGTTCCCGCTGACCTCAATGTTCCAGATGTAATCCGAGGAGAAAAACCAAAACGCCAGCGTCAGCACAAGGCCTGCCACGAACACCTTGCGCTTCACCAGCTTCGGCAGAAAAAAGGGCAGCCCATATCTCTCCAATACGGCCACCCTTGTCCCGGTCTTTCTCACTATGGGCCGCAGCTCCCAGAAGCCCCTCAGGTTGACGTTCATACAGTATCCATCGCCCTCCCGGACAATGTTCCAAAGCAGTATCCCCTTATTGCTGCACAAGTTCATAAAGCGCTCCGGGGAAAATCCCCACACCCGAATGCGCAGGTATCCCCTGATATATTTCAACAATTCAACCATGGCTCATCCTCCTTCCGGGCTACGGATTCATCCCGTCGCTGTACTTCACGCAGCAGATGCAGCCGCTGATCTTCATGTCTTCATTTGTGTAGTAATCGATGGAGAGCCTGCTGCCCTCGAAGCACACCTGACAAGTCTTGCACTGGAGCAGTATACGCCCCTCCGTGTACTCCAGAATGCCCCTATAGTTCTCTATCCACGCCTCCCGGTTCCCCGTCAGCGTCACCTTCAGCGCCCCCATACAGATATCCTTGGGGAGCTTGAGTGTCTCCAGCAGCGTCTCTTTTCTTGATTCTCTTTTTTGGGTGCGGTCATTATTTTTTCTCATGTGAAATTATATTAGCCCAGCCCCAAAACTATGCCTCCCCCTTTTGTGCCTCAAACAGTGCTGCAAACCGTTTTCCCGGCTCTCCCAGCGCTTCTATTCCACGATTCCCCTGATGAGCGGCTGGCAGGCGCAGGGCTCGCCGGCTATGGTGCAGGCCTCCAGATACCGCCGTCCCGCCTCTTGTGCCCGGGACTCCTCGTTGGCATGGAGCATGGCAAGGGGTTCCCCCGCCCTGACATAATCTCCCACCTTTCTGCACAGCACCAGCCCTACGGACAGATCGATCCCGCTCTCCTTCGTCTCTCTGCCTCCCCCCAGAATCAGGGAGCAGATCCCCACCTGATCACAGATGATCCTGCTTATGTAACCGTCTCTGGGGGCCGCTATGGGACGGATGATCTTTGCCTTGGGCAGCAGCTCAGGGTCATATACCGCGGCGGCGTCCCCGTCCTGAGCCTCCACGAACTCCGCCAGCTTTCTTAAAGCTCTCCCATCCTCTATGGCCGCTGCAAGCATCTGCCTTGCGGCCTCTTCCCCCGGAGCCCTTCCTCCGACCGCCAGCATCCGGCTGCCCAGCGTCAGGCATAATTCTGTAAAATCTTCCGGCCCCTTTCCCCGCAGGGTGTCTATGGCCTCCCTGACCTCCAGAGCATTTCCCACAGCCCTGCCCAGAGGCTGGTCCATATCGGAGATCACCGCCACCGTCCTGCGCCCTGCGCTGTTGCCGATGCTCACCATCTCCTCCGCCAGTGCCCTCGCGTCCTTTTCCTCCTTCATGAAGGCACCGCTGCCCGTTTTCACATCCAGCACAATGGCATCAGCCCCCGCCGCCAGCTTCTTGCTCATGATAGAACTGGCTATCAGTGACATATTATCCACGGTAGCGGTCACGTCCCGAAGGGCGTAGAGCTTCTTGTCCGCAGGCGCCAGATCCGCCGTCTGTCCCATGATGGCCATGCCGATGCGGTTCACGTTCTCCGTAAACCTCTCCGCCGTCAGGGAAGTGGTAAAGCCCGGAAAGCTCTCCAGCTTGTCTATGGTTCCTCCGGTATGCCCCAGCCCTCTGCCGCTCATCTTAGCCACCGTCACCCCGCAGGCCGCGACCATGGGCGCCAGAGCCAGCGAGGTCTTGTCTCCCACGCCTCCGGTGCTGTGCTTATCCACCTTTATCCCCCGGATGCCGGACAGATCCAGCATGTCACCGCTCTGTGCCATAGCCATGGTCAGCGCCAGAGTCTCCTTTTTTGTCATCTTGCGGAAATAGATGGCCATCATCAAAGCGGAGGCCTGATAGTCAGGGATCTCCCCTCTGGTATAGCCCTCCACAAAGAAGTCGATCTCTTCCTTGGACAGCTCTCCCCCGTTCCTTTTCTTCATAATGATGTCATACATTCTCATCCGTACATTACCCCCTTCTTGCGTTTTCATCCCCGTGGGCCGCCTGATTCCTGCACCGTAAAACCTCCGCCTGCCCTGAGGCAGAACAGGCATCCCCGCCGCCTCCGCCTATATGCTCAAGCCTCCTATGTATCAAGCTCCAGACTGACCATCAGGGCTCTGTTCACTCTCCTCATGATATCCCCGTCCAAATGACATACCTTGTCCTTAAGCCGCTTCTTGTCGATGGTCCTCAGCTGCTCCAGCAGAACCACCGAGTCCTTATCCATATCGTACATGGTAGCGTTCAGCTCGATATGCGTAGGCAGCTTCGCCTTGTTCATCTTAGAGGTGATCGCAGCGCATATGACCGTAGGGCTGTGTTTGTTTCCCACATCGTTCTGAACGATCAGAACAGGCCTGATGCCCCCCTGCTCAGAACCGATCACCGGCCTAAGGTCTGCGTAATATACATCTCCTCGTCTCATCTCCACTCCCATCCGTCCGTCGAGGCATCTATCGGCGCTCTGGCTGACTGACAATTATTGATTTCATCATCTAAGGACAGTATTGACGGTTCCTCGGAAGTTATTCACCTTTTTTCCACGATTTTGACCTCAGGCCGATGCTTTACATCCACGGGTAGTTTTGGTCGCTGTATGCCACGATTCTGCCCTTCTCGGTATAAACTCTTGGAACCCTTGCACCGATGCCGCAGACCAGTTCATAGCGGAAACGCCCTGAAAGCTCCGAAAGCTCCTCCACGCCCAAGTACTCTCCGCCGTCCTGTCCCAGAAGCACCGCCTTGTCTCCCACAGCCGCCTCCGGAATCTTAGTCACATCCGCCATGAATTGATCCATGCAGATCCTTCCCAGAATCTCCGCGCGCCTTCCATGTATCAGAACCCAGCCTCTGTTGGAAAGCTCCCTTGGATACCCGTCCCCGTAGCCTACCGGTATGGTGGCGATCTTCATGGGCCTATCCGCCGTGAACGTCCCTCCATAGCCCACGGATTCCCCCGGCTCAATGGCCTTTATATGTACTATATGACTGTATAATGAGAGAGCCGGCGTCAGAACCGTCTTCTCCCTGCCTATGTCGCCGGAGGGATAGATTCCGTACAAAGCTATCCCTGCCCGGACCAGATCCATGTTTGCCTGAGGCATTTCCAGAATCCCGGCGCTGTTGGAGCAGTGCCTGACGGGGATTTCCAAAGAAAGCTCCTTCTTTATCATATGAAGGAATTCCTGAAAGGTTTCCAGCTGTTTTACGGCGCTGGTCTTGTCCGCCTCGTCTGCTCTGGCAAAATGGGTATAGATGCCCTCTATCGATATCCATTCACTGGACCTTAATGTCTCCACGAAGGAAAGTCCCTCTCTGTCCGGCCTGATACCGATTCTGTTCATGCCGGTCTCCACCTTGATATGGACTGTCAGCGGCCTGCCTGCCCTTCTTGCCCCTTCCTCCAGCGCATCCACGTCTCTGGGGGAGAACACCGTGGGACGGATCTTTTCTCTGGCCAGCATTTCATAAGAGTACGGAAATGCATAGCCCAGTATCACCACCGGCTTTGCGATGCCGGCGGCCCTCAGGGCATGGGCCTCCTCGGGAGTGGCCACCGCAAAGCCGAACAGATAATCCAGTCCCTCCAGCCTGCGGGCTATGGGAACGCTGCCGTGGCCATAGCCGTCCGCCTTCACCACCCCCAGCAGCCTTGTCCTCTCCGCCGTGTTTTTGTGCAGCTTCTCCGCATTCTCCGCTATGGCGCCCAAATCCACCTGCGCGTACACCCGCTGATAGCTCTTCAGCCTGTCTGCAAGCTCCGTCTCTCTACATTCCATCCGATCTCCTCCCATATGCTTGTTTCGCTCCCCCTCCTTCAAAGTCGGCATTTTTTGGCGCCTTAAAAGCTATCCATTTGCAGTGTTCACCTATTTTCATCCAGATACAGCTGAACCCTATTATCGATTACAGCGCACATTTCTTCTGCCGTTTTGTTCCCATTGAAATAGTATTCCGATTTCTCTCGGATAATGTTCAGAATAGGAATTGTACGGAGAGAATGCCGAAGCGTTTCATCGGCACCCCCCTTCTCCGATATGCTCTACGATATCCCCTGCCATGCAGCCATGCTCTCCCTTTATGGCCGCTGCGGCGTCACCGGCCCTGCCATGGATATAGGCCCCCACCGCAGCCGCCCGGAAGGCGTCCATGCCTTGTGCAAGAAGCCCGGCTATGACGCCGGCCAGAACGTCTCCGCTGCCCGCAGTGGCCATACCGCTGTTTCCGCTTAAATTTACACAGATCCCTCTATTCTCCCCACAGATAAAGGTTCTTGCATCCTTTGCTACCACCACCGCATGCAGCTCCGCCGCCAGCCCCTTGCCGATAGCCGGCAGATCTTGCTTGCATTCGGCCACGGTTTTGCCTACCAGCCTGCCAAGCTCCCCCACATGGGGCGTAAGGACGATCTTCCTCCCGGCTTTTCCCTGCCCGGCCAGACTCTCTCTCCACTTGGGATGCCCCGCCAGCAGATTCAGTCCGTCGGCGTCCAGCACTAGGGGTTTCTCCCCCTCCCGGATCACCTGCTCCAGACAAGAAAACGCCGTTCCGTACTGTCCCGCTCCCGGCCCCATGGCCACCACATCCGCCCAGTCCATGTCCGATGCCAGATTTTCCGGCACTGACAAAAGCGCCTCCGGCACTGTACACTGCAGTATTACCCGATTGACCTGTGGCGTGACGATCTTCACCATCCCGGCTCCCGCCCGGTAGGCCGCTCTGGCCGCCAGGACGGCGGCTCCTGCCATGTTCTCGCTGCCCGCCACCAGAAGAACCTTGCCGAAGCTCCCCTTGTTCCCGTCATTTCTCCGTTTGGGCATCAGCTCCCCCACGGGCTCGTCAAGGGCATACATCTCCGGCTCCATCCCGAAAAAGCTCCTCTCGGATATGCCGATGTCCGCGGTCCTGACCTCCCCGGCGAACTCGCAGCCCGGATACAGCGCCAGTCCCCTTTTGCAAAAGCCGAAGGTCACGGTCATGTCGGCCCTGACTCCGCAGCCCCATATCTTGCCCGTATCGGAATCGACGCCGCTGGGCACATCCAGAGCCAGCTTCCATCCGTTCCTCCTCCGGAACGTCTCCACCGCCTCCCGAAAGCTCCCCTCTACCTCCCTGCACAGTCCCACGCCGAAAAGCCCGTCAATCATGACCCCGTATTCCTGCCGCACGGGCTCCTCCACGAATTTCACCGGAAACTTCTCCAATATCCGCATCTGCTGTCTCCACTGTTCGGTGGCCTTCTCCCGATCCCCCACGCACCAGACTTCCACGTTGTACCCTCTCTCCGCCAGAAGCCTTGCCACAGCAAGCCCGTCGCCGCCGTTGTTTCCCGTTCCGGCCATGACCAGCACATATCTTCTCCCCTGAAGCCCTGCACAATGCTCCTCCACGGCCTCCACGGCGGAAAGCGCCGCCCGCTCCATGAGGACGCAGGCCGGAATCCCTATCTCCTCTACGGTGTTTCTGTCATACAGTTTCATCTCCGATGCCGACACATAGTATTTCATATCCAACTCCTCTTTCCCGATCCGCCATCAGTTACCCGGATAAAAACAAAACGGACTGCACAGCTTTAACCATTCAGCCCGCCTCTCGATTATTTTATACTCCCTCATTCCTCCCCGGTTCCGCTCTCCCGCTGATCCGGATTGTACTTCATGTCAAATATCTCGATGACCTCCGCTCCGAACACGTCATGCATATAGGAATAGATGGCATTGTTGCGCTGCTCCATCTCCTGCTTCCTGATCAGCCGCTTCTTCAGCTCTATACGCACCTCCGTCACCCATTGGGCGATCTCCTGAATATCCGCCCCGTTCTCCTGCATGGCGTCGTAACAGTAGTCCATAGTGGCAAGCATCAGTTTGAAATTCGCCTGCTCGATCTCTCTGGGAAGCTCCAGCAGCTCATCCTGATAGCCCTCCAGCCGCTGGTTGCAGTCCTCCACCAGCTTCTTGTTCTGCTCTATCTTCTGGGGGGCGTCCTCCTTCCCCTCCTGCTCCGCCTCGTCCACAAGGGAGACGATCTCCCCCATAAGCTTCTTCTTCAGCCGCTTGATGTTTTTCACATCATTGTTCAGCTTGCCCTGACGCTTCAAAAGCGCGTTCAGCTCTTCCTCCAGACCGGCCACCTCCGCTCTGGCCTCCTCGGTCAGCAGCTTATACCACTTATTGTCCAGCGTAAGAATGGGTATCCTTTTCCCCTTAAGCGCCTGCTCAAAAGCCTCTCTTTTTTCCCCTTCTCCATGCTTCATCTTCTGTCTATACCTCCCTGCCCTTCCTCACAGTCTTTCGTATACCGCCTGAGATTATAGGAGAGCTTCATGAGGCTGTCGGAAAGATGAACGTTCTCCACCTGAATCTCCTCCGGCACGTTCAGATCCACATGGGCAAAGTTCCATATGGCCCGTATTCCCGTCCGCACCAGCCTATCCGCCACCTCCTCGGCGCCGGCCTTAGGGATGGTCAGCACTGCAATATCGATGTCGTTCTCCCGAATAAAGCGCTCCAGCTCCTCCATGGGCATCACCCGGACGTTTCTGACCTCCCTGCCCACCAGCCCCGGATCCTGATCAAACATTCCCCGCAGAATGAAGCCTCTCCTCTCGAAATTGAGATAGTTCCCCAGAGCCCTCCCCAGATTCCCGGCTCCTATGATCACGAAATTATGCTGTCTGTCCAGCCCCAGCAGCTTCCCTATCTCGTCATAGAGATACTCCACATTGTAGCCATAACCCTGCTGTCCGAAGCCGCCGAAATTGTTCAGATCCTGACGAATCTGGGACGCCGTCACCTTCATCAGCTCGCTCAGGTCCTGAGAGGATATCCTCTCCACTCCTTCGTCCCTCAGCTCCCCCAGATACCGAAAATATCTGGGAAGCCTCCCTATGACCGCCTGTGAAATATCCTTCTCTTCCAAGATCCCTACCTCCATGTCCATATCTCCAAGCAAAAACCGTCCTGTCCGTAGGTCCTATGCCCTGCCGTCTGCTTCTAAATAGCTACCGCATCCCTGAGGGCCAAAAAAGCTGCGGACACTTCCATAAAATTATCATAGCAAAATGTGAAATTGATGTCAATGTTGACAGTTTCCTTTTTACAAAGTAAAATAAATGTTGATTTTGGATTCTTCATAGAGATGGGGCCGCGCTGCGGCGGCATCGGATATGTGTTCCTGATAGATGGAGGTATCGTCATGATTTTGTCATGTCAAAACATTTCAAAGGCTTTTTTAGAAAAGAAGGTGCTGGAAAATATCAGCTTTCATATAGAAAATAATGAAAAGGCTGCCATAGTGGGCATCAACGGGGCCGGAAAGACCACTCTGCTGCGCATCATAGTAGGTGAAATGGCCCCGGACTCCGGCACTGTCACCCTGTCCAAGGGCAGGACTCTGGGCTATCTGGCTCAGGACGGCGCGGTGGACACTGCAAACACCATCTACGAGGAGCTTCTGTCCGTAAAACAACATCTGATCCTTCTGGAGCAGCGCATCCGCAGCTGTGAGCTCTCCATGCAGTCAAAGCAGGGAAGCGAGCTGGAGGACCTTATGAAGCAGTACGCCTCTCTCACCCATGCCTTCGAGTCAGGGGACGGGTATGTTTACAGAAGCGAGGTCATCGGAGTCCTGAAGGGTCTGGGCTTCGAGGAGGCGGATTTCGGAAAGTCCGTGTCCGCCCTGTCCGGGGGCCAGAAGACCCGGGTGGCTCTGGGCAAGCTCCTGCTGCAGAAGCCGGATCTGATCATACTGGACGAGCCTACCAACCATCTTGACATGAATTCCATCACATGGCTGGAGACCTACCTGACGAATTATAAGGGCGCCGTCATTATCGTCTCCCACGACCGGTATTTTCTGAACCGGATCGCCACAAAGATCATCGAAATCGACCAGACCAAAGCCACCAGCTTTGCGGGAAACTATACTGATTACGCCCAGAAGAAGGAGCAGCTGCGCATTGCCGCCATGAACGCGTACCTGAACCAGCAGCGCGAAATCAAGCATCAGGAGGAGGTTATAGAAAAGCTCCGCTCCTTCAACCGCGAGAAATCCATCCGGCGTGCCGAGAGCAGGGAAAAGATGCTGGAAAAGATAGAGGTGCTGGAGAAGCCTACCGAAGTCCGGACGGACATGCATCTAAAGCTCACTCCCCGCAGACAGAGCGGGAACGACGTGCTTACCGTGGAGGATCTGGGCAAATCCTACGGTTCTCTATGTCTGTTCGAGCATGTGGACTTTGAGCTTAAGCGTGGGGAGCATGTGGCCATCATCGGAGACAACGGAACCGGAAAAACCACCCTGCTGAAGATCCTGAACAAGCTCGTTCCTCCGGACTCAGGCGGCTTCAGACTCGGCATGAACGTGGAGATCGGATACTATGACCAGGAGCATCATGTGCTTCACGAGGAAAAGACCCTCTTCGAGGAGATATCAGACGAGCATCCCGCCATGAACAATACGGAAATACGCAATCTTTTAGCTGCATTCTTGTTCACCGGCGACGATGTATTCAAATATATCAAGGATCTGAGCGGCGGGGAGCGGGGGCGCGTCTCCCTTGCCAAGCTGATGCTCGGCAACGCCAACTTCCTGATTCTCGACGAGCCTACCAACCATCTTGACATTGCCTCAAAGGAGATTCTGGAGGATGCCGTCAACAGCTACGAAGGCACGGTGCTGTATGTGTCCCATGACCGCTACTTCATAAATAAGACCGCCCATAGGATATTGGATCTGACCCGGCGCCGGTTTGTGAACTACATCGGAAATTATGATTATTATCTGGAAAAGCGGGATACGCAGATGGCTCTGCTGACGGCTTCCGACGGCCCAGACGGCAGGGAAGCCTTGCATTCTGTCACGAACAGGCCAAGCAAGGACTCCTATGACGGCGCCGCACCGGCCTCTTGTCCCCAGCAGCCCGCGGAATCCGACAGCAAGCTGGACTGGAAGGCAAAAAAAGAAGAACAGGCCAGACTCCGCAAAAAGGAGAATGACCTGAAAAAATGTGAAGAAAAAATTGCGTCTCTGGAAGAAAGGGATTCGGAGATCAACCGCCTCCTCTCCGACCCTGCAATCGGTACGCAGGTGGCCAGACTTCAGGAGCTGTCCAAAGAGCAGGCAGAAATCCGGACAAGTCTGGAAGGCTTATATGAAGAGTGGGAGACGTTGGCCCAATAACAGACATGACATTTTAGCAGACATAGTGAAACCATTTCCATTGTAACCAATCATGGAAGGAAAAAAATATGAAAAGAACTCATTCCCTTTTTAATTTTGCCGCTCCGCCTTTATTAATTACATTATTCACCGTCTTTATGATATTTAGTTCGGCCGTTACGGTAAAAGAGGGCTGTTCCTTTATCCTTTTTCAAGTGTTTTCTGTCTTTATACCAGGTATGGCTTTGTTTCAATTACTCCGTATTCCCGATACGGATACCTTTGAAATCTCCTTGGGGGGATATTCTTTGGGCTATGTCCTGATTATCATACAATATTTCATTTTCGCTTCGGCAAATGCATTGCATTTGCTGAAGTCGTTTCAAATCCTCATGGGAGCTGTCTCTGCCTTTTACCTCTACCGATCCTATTCTCGTTTTTCAAATAAGCCTCAGACAGCCGCACCGAAAGCTGAAATCAAAATAGATCATGCCATAGTAGTTATATTCGCCGTCTTGGTATTTGGTATTCGGTATTTCACATACTATGGTCAAAATCTCCTCCCCTCTCCGGAACAGAATGTAACCTTTCCCACACAAGATATTTTATTCTACATCGGAAATGCCGTCAGTGCAAAAAAGGGATTTCCCCTCGAAGAACTACGATACGCAGGTCAAATCTTTAAATACCACTACTTTGGCAGCATACAGCTTGCAGTCACATCGCTAGTGACCAATATCAACGCTCTGCAGTTGGAATTAAGCCTTCAATGGACACAGTCGCTTTTAATGATTATTTCTACCTTTTATTTGCTATTAAGGCGTATGAAGCTGTCCAAAAAGCTCTGTGCCCTTGGAATGGGGATTTTTCTTTTTAGCGCAGGCATAGAACACATTGTCTATGTCACTTATCAGCACATTATGTACAACACTCCTTTTGGCTTTGACATCGGTTTGGCTTTAGGCCTTCTGTTTCTTTTTTTTATCTATGTGCAATACACGTCAAAGCATTTTTGCCCCGGAGTATTTGCCGGCGCACTTTTATCTTACTTTGCATGTGAGGGCAGCAAGGCCCCAATCGCTGTTGTGTTTTTAGCTCTTGCAGGATATGTGTGTTTCATCTGGCTGTTTAATCCTCAAAAAAGAAAATGGGCGTTTTTGTTCGGCATCCCTTTGGTCACAATTTTTTTGGTCACATTCTTTGTATTCGTATCAGACGGATTTAAGACCGTAACCACAAATACTACGGGATTAAAAATTGATTTGACAGGGCATCTCTATGAATGCGGCCTTGGAAGACTCTATTTTGAATGGACAGCAGAAGGGTTTCCTTCACTGTTAGGCAAACTTACAATATTGCTGCTCTTCTATTTTGGCTGTAACATGATCACGTATTTTCTTTTGAGTGTTATGACCGTTAAATCTTTTGCAAAGAATAAGGCTGGTTTATTGTCGTTTGAAAGCAGTCTTTTTATTGCGCTCTTTATAGGTCTGTTCCTAACGCTTGCCACAAAACAGCAGGGAAACTCACAAATGTATTTTGCTATGACTTCATTTCCCTTAGCACTCATTCTGTCATTAAAACTATGGAATACAATGCCCATGCCTTTTCAATACAAAAGAAATAAGCTGTTTTATATCTGTTCTTCCATCCTACTGCTTGTATCCTTCCTCTGTTTTATCCATATTCTCTCCCCTTCTGTCCAAAAGGGCATACAAAAGATACAGGGTGACGATACTTTTTCAGCAAACAACAACAGCCTATCCTACACGGAAAAGGCTGCCTATGACTGGGTACGAGCAGAAACCGCCCCTGATGCTCTCTGTGTAACAAACATAATTCTTGATGACAATCAGTATGAAAGTTTTATAGTAGGAGTATGCACTGAACGTCAAATGTACATGGAAGGTTGGAGGTATACTTCTGGCTATATAGATAAAAGCCTATTGTTTCAGCGCAAAGAACTTATCGCCTCCTTTTTTAACGGCAAACAAGATGCCCAGAAAAAGATGAAGGATTCTGGGGTTGATTATGCCATTTGGGTGAAGCGATACGGCAGTCCAAGCTCTGACTGGGCAACCCCCTTCGGAACAAAGGTATTTGAAAACGAAGCTGTTTCAGTATATAAGCTTGACTAGTCTTCTTGTAAACAAAGGAAGCTCCTTCCGGGAAACCTGCGCCTAAACTACAGAGATTCAAGATTGACCAATATATAATCTTCAAGCTCCCTGATATATCCATTTTCAGGATACCCCGGCATATTTTGACGAATCTGCTCTGCTTCTTCCAACACTGCCGGATCCTTCACGCATCGGAAGGAATGGCCATGCATTTCCATAAACTGTATTAGCTGCTCTGATGTCCCGTCAAATGCCGTGACGCCCCACTGGAGAAGCGATACAACAGGCATTTCTGTAAATACATAGCCTCGTCCGTTGGGTGCATAATACTTTTCTTTCAAATATGGATCAATAGGATCTGTAAGGTAACATATCCATCTGTACTGAAGAGACGAGAAGCTGCAGTAGGCATCTTTTGAGATACTATACGGAACACGGTAGGCCCCCCCAAAAACAATAGGCTTGGATATGTCATGTTCTTCCTCCAGATCGTGGGCCACCTGCTTCATGACCTCGGAGGCATTCTGATACTTCATGTGATCCAGATAGAACCATTTATTCATGTCTGCGCACTGATTATAAATCAATACGGCCAAGAAAACAAAACTGGCTGCCGAAAGGATTCGGTAGATTGAAGAGGCTCTCCTGCGCTGAAACAGTTCTATAAACAGAAGCAGTACTGCAAATGCGCCCACCAGCGGGACATACTGACCAGAACGGTAGCGGGTAGGCACACCCTCCACAATACTCATCAATATAGGAAGCAGCACCATCGAAAAACTGCACAATACCAGAATAAGCTCTCGTTTCCTAACGCCATGGTATAGGGAGTATATTCCAATAAAAGCAAAAGCAGCTACCAAGACGGTGATGGGAAGATATACTATTCCATTGACATAATACATAACCCAAAATCGCTTGAGATTCATGATCAATTCCCCCTCTTTGAGGAAATTATCCCCGAACAAATGACGATAGCGCACATTGTAAATATCAAGCCTATTCAGATTATATACCGCGTTCAAAACGCTCAGAATTAACATTCGCAGCAAAAGACTTGATGCCCCAACCAAAAATCCGTTGCGCATCCAGAGCAGAATTTTCGTCCTATAGACGGTCTGATGATCTCCCGCCTGTCCGGTTCTGCCGTAAAGTCTTCTCAGCAGAAAGAATGCCATGACACCTCCCATAACAAAAACAACGGAAAATGATTCATAGAATCCTAATGCCACCGTAAGCAAAAGGGAAGCCCAGACAATGTCAGCTATGCGCTGACGCTTACTTCTATTCACAGAAAGGCTTTCCGTCAGACACAGCAAAGAAAGCGCAGTGAGTCCATAGGCAGTGCATACTCCATTGTGAAGATAGAAGACAAAGACCTCACTGATCAAAGGACAAGAAAGAAATATGCACGCGGGGAAGCAGTATGCCCATACGGGAAGAACCATGCGGGGTTCGCAGATTCTTTTCCACAAAACGCACCAGATGGTAATAGAAAACATCAGTATGAGCACTCCCAATAGCTCCGTCATCCATGGAGCAAAATCACCGATATGCATATGAAACACATTTTCTGCCACAAAGAAAGACCATCGCCCCACGAACGGGGCAACCCCTTCTTGAAAGTAGAGCCCTATAGCAGTATCGTCCATTCCAATGGAAGGATGTGCGATTGTATAGCCATAACAGCACAGCGCCACAAGGCTCATGGCACAAACATACGCTTTGCAGTGAAAGAACTGTAATAAATCCGCTTTTAGCCGTTTCATAAAACTCCGATCCCCTTAATGATTGTCAAGCAGCCCCGCCAGCGTCTCCCGGATTGCCCTGATGAAGTCAAGACTGTTGAGGATCACAGGATTTTCGCAGGAAGAAATCAGGGATAAGCTCTTCGTCATTTTTCCGTCTTCCACAGTCTTGACGCAGGCCTGCTCCAGCTTTTTGGCAAATGCCGTAAGCTCCTCATTTCCATCCAGCTCCCCTCGCTTCCTCAGCGCTCCTGTCCACGCAAATATGGTGGCAATGGAGTTGGTGGAGGTCTCCTCCCCCTTCAGGTGCTTATAATAATGGCGCTGCACGGTTCCGTGGGCCGCCTCGTATTCATAGGCACCGCTGGGAGATACCAGCACGGAGGTCATCATGGACAGATCGCCGTAGGCCGTCGCCACCATATCGGACATCACATCACCGTCATAGTTCTTGCAGGCCCAGATGAAGCCTCCTTCCGAGCGGATGACCCTTGCCACCGCATCGTCTATCAATGTATAGAAATATTCTATACCAAGCTCCTCAAATTTCTTCTTGTACTCGGCATCATAGATCTCCTGAAAGATATCCTTGAATGTATGGTCATATTTCTTGGAAATGGTATCCTTGGTGGAGAACCACAAGTCCTGCTTGGTATCAACAGCATATCCAAAGCAGGCTCTGGCAAAGCTGGAAATGGACTGTTCCGTATTGTGGATGCCCTGAAGGATTCCCGCTCCCTCAAAGTCATGGATCAGCTCTCTGATCTCGGTTCCGTCCTCGGCGGTAAATACAAGCTCCGCCCTGCCCGCGCCGGGCACTTTGATCTCCGTGTTTTTATAGACGTCCCCGTAAGCGTGGCGGGCAATGGTGATTGGCTTCTTCCAGTTGCTCACATAAGGGACGATTCCCTTCACCAGAATCGGCGCCCGGAACACAGTGCCGTCTAAAATTGCCCGGATGGTGCCGTTGGGACTCTTCCACATCTCCTTGAGGCTGTACTCCTTCATTCTCGCCCCGTTGGGCGTGATGGTGGCGCACTTCACGGCCACGCCGTACTTTCTGGTGGCGTTGGCGGAATCCACCGTCACCTGATCATCCGTGGCATTGCGGTTCTCCAGCCCCAGATCATAGTATTCGGTCTTTAGGTCTACATAGGGCAGAATCAGCTCCTCCTTGATCATCTGCCAGAGAATCCTGGTCATCTCGTCCCCGTCCATCTCCACCAGCGGAGTCGTCATCTTAATTCTCTCCATCCCTTACTCTCCCTTCTCAATTCCAGCTTCACTTCCGGTTCCTGCTCCCGATCTTGTCCGTCATGCCGAAGCACCATGCGCCGTAGGCCCTCAAAATGCCCGACTGTCATCATCCATAAGCTTCGTGCAGTCCGTTTTCCACCATATTATCATACGCGTTGATCATATGCTGATGGGCCAGCTCCTCGGCCAGATCTGCGTTTCCCGTCTTGATGGCCTCCATGATATTCTTATGCTCCTCATTGGACTTCGGCCCGCGATTGGCATTGGCCAAGGTCTTCCTGCGCACCCGCAGCACATATTGGTGCAGATCTTTTAGATGATGCTCCAGCAGCTTGCTGTTGCATGCCTCATACATGATGTCATGAAAACGGTTGTCCAGCTCCGCCAGCTGATCCAAATGCCCCTTTCCTGCATGGAACTCCGCCAGATACACATTCTCCTCCATCTCCTCCATCTGAGCCTGCGTGATATGCTCCGTAGCCCACCGGGCACAGAGTCCCTCCAGCAGGGAACGAATGATGTAGATGTCCTTCACGTCCTTCTCCGTGATTCCCGTGACATAGGCCCCCTTGTTGGGTATGATCTGAATCAGTCCCTCCAGCTCCAGCTGACGGAAGGCCTCCCTTACGGGAGTACGGCTGACCCCCATCTCTTCACCGATGGCCATCTCCTTCAGTTCTTCGTTCTCCGCATATCTTCCGCTCAAAATATCTGCCCGCAGCTTGCTGAAAACCCTGCCTCGCAGAGAATACTTATCGGCAGTGTCATGCTTTGCGTCATAATGGTTCATTTCCTATCATTTCACTCCCATGCCGTTTTACGGCATAACCGTTTCTTTCCTAAAATCTCTTTTCCGGCTTTTCCCTTCCAAATCTCGCCCTTTTGGTCTGCTCTGCGGCCTGCGCCGCAAGCCGCCTCAGGGCCTCTGCAGCGTCTGCAGGTTTCTCTCTCTGCAAATACGCTCCACGCATGCAACGATCTCCTCATCGGTCATCACCGTCACTCTGCCGTTTGCATACTCCCCATCCACCCATTTCCTGATCTCCTGAACCAATTCAGAGTCTTTTCTGACTTGATGCTCCTCCTTCAAGCCGTAATAAGCATTGATCCAATGGGCGATGCCCGCCAGCCCCGATGTGTTTGACACGGCACAGACCACCGGCCGCTTCAAGAATTTCTCCGTGTCAAAGATATTGTATATCTCCTCGTTCTTAAGCAGGCCGTCCGCATGGATGCCCGCTCTGGTCACATTGAAATTCTTTCCCACAAAAGGAGTTCTGGGCGGAATCTGATATCCTATCTCCTTCTCGTAATATTCTGCCAGCTCCGTGATCACTGTGGTGTCCATGCCGTTGAGGTCGCCCTTTAATTGGGCATACTCAAACACCATGGCCTCCAGAGGCGTGTTCCCCGTCCTCTCCCCGATTCCGAACAAGGATGTGTTGATGCCCGAACAGCCATAAAGCCATGCAGTGGTGGAGTTGGACACAGCCTTGTAAAAATCATTGTGCCCATGCCACTCGATCAGCTCGTGAGGCACGCCCGCATGGGTATGAAGGGCATAGATGATGCCCTGAACACTTCTTGGAATTACCGCGCCGGGATAGTTCACACCATAGCCCATTGTGTCGCAGGCTCTGACCTTGATAGGGATTCCATACTCCTCCATCAGCTTGGTCAGCTCAAGACAGAAGGGCACCACATAGCCATAGATGTCCGCCCTTGTAATGTCTTCCAGATGGCATCTGGGGCTGATTCCCTCCTCAAGGCACTCTCTGATCACGCTCAGATAATGCTCCATGGCCTGCCGTCTCGTCATCTTCAGCTTCAGAAAGATATGATAATCCGAGCAGCTCACCAGAATCCCCGTCTCCTTCATGCCGATGGCCTTCACCAGCTTGAAGTCCTCCTTGCTGGCTCTGATCCAGCTGGTGACCTCCGGAAATTCATATCCTCTCTCCATGCATTTATACACCGCGTCCTGATCCTTTTTGCTGTACAAAAAGAACTCGCTGGCGCGGATCATCCCCTTCGGGCCGCCTAACTTATGTAAATAGTCGTAGATCGTCACGATCTGCTCCGTGGTGTACGGCGCCCGGGACTGCTGGCCGTCCCGAAAGGTGGTGTCCGTGATCCAGATCTCTCTGGGCATATTGTGGGGCACGATTCTGTCGTTGAAGGGAATCTTTGGAATCTCGGAATAAGGGAACATGTTCCGAAATACGTTGGGCTTCTCCACATCGTCCAAAATGTACATATGCTCTTCTATCTGCAGCAGGTTGTTGTTTTGGTTCATGGTGACCGGACGATTCTGAAACATCGTATTGTCTCTCATACTGCACCTCCCCGCCCGCCCACGCGGACCTATGTCTCCGTACTTTGAAAAACCTACGCCTCTGTTTCCTATGTAACATGACCCGTATAATTGTATACAATAGTACGGGCCATGTCAATGTTTTTTTATAATATTTGAGAAGCACATTTTAGAACCGTTTCACATCAGCCGTTGTTTTACAGAAAATGTCCCCATTCTCATCCCAGCAGTCTTCCCACATTCAGCATCCCCCACCCCTGACGGTTCCAGGCAAGCCCCAGATCCGTTGCGGTGAACTGCAGTCCCTGACGGCATTCCTCATTGCTCATGTCACCGTACTTCTGAAACACCAGCGCCGCCGCGCCGGACACGATGGGCGTTGCCATGGACGTGCCGCTCTTGGCTACATAGGCGTTCCTCACCATGCCTCCGATCTTGAAGCAATTGACGTTGCAGGAGATGATATCCGTCCCCGGAGCCACAAGATCCGGCTTGCGCACAAAGCCTCCCGGCTCCCCTCTCCCGGAATATGTCTCGCACCTTCCCGGATTGTCCAGACCGTAACTCCCGTCATGGCAGCCTACCGTCACCGCCCTTCCGCCGCCCACTGCGGAGATGCTTCCGTCACCGGGACCTTTGTTTCCTGCGGCGCAGACCACCAGAATGCCCTTTTCCCATATTTCATCCACCTTGTCCCGCAGAATCTTCTCCCTGCACGCCTCCCGCATACTGCCGATCCCCACGGAAATATTCAGAATCCTTATCCCATATTTTTCCCTGATCTTAAGCACCCAGTCCATGCCCTCAAGCATGGCATCCGTCCTTCCGTCTCCTCTCCCGTCCAAAACCTTCCCCACCACCAGCCTGACGCCGGGTGCCATCCCTCTATATCTGCCACCGGAAAGCTCGCCGCTTCCGCATAGAATCCCGCATACATGAGTGCCGTGTCCATTGTCGTCATACATCAGATTCCTATGTCCCACGAAATCCCGGAAGCAGACCGGCCTCCCCAATAGGTCGGGATGCCAGCCAAGCCCCGTGTCCAGAACCGCCACCGTGACCCCTCTGCCGTCCAGATCCCTCCGGATATCTCCCGCCACCATTTTTCTCACTCTCTGCATAATAAAAAAGCCCCGGCATACATTTAATCCATTGTATGCCGGAAGGCTTTTGATGTTCATGAACGGCGGCGCCTTAAAATGTCCATACATATAAGCGTCAGCCCTGTACCCGCAAGCAGAACGCCAATCAGCAGGCCCAAGCTTCCTTGGGAAAAATCCGCCTCTTGGGGCGCCGCGCTCAGGCTGTCCAGTTCCACCCCGATCTCCAAAAGCTCGCCGTCTTCCGCTGCCGCTCCCATTCCGAGTATCCCGATGGAGGAAACATAGCCTATGCTGAAGCGTATGGACTCGGTTCCTTCCACGCTGACACGCTCTACGGGCAGAGCCTCCAGCTGGCCATTTCGGTCAAGGGTGAAAAGCTTTATTCCCTGACCCTTCAGGGCATCCGGTACGGGAAGAACCACCGTAAGAGTCTGACTCCCCAGCTTCGTCAAAGGTATCCCGCTGTCGTCCGTCAGCGTCAGGTCATACAGCGTCATATCTGCCGGAGCTTCTATCTGGAAAGATCGTCTGAAAGCAGCGTCCATGGCTTCCTTGTTCCCCGCCTCCGCCACAGTCAGGATATAGCCCCTATTTGCCCCCTCAAGAGAGGCGTAGGCCCCTTCCGCGCCGGACACCTCCACTCCTGACTCCTGTGCATCCGTTCTGGAATAGACGCGGTACTCCTCATTGGACAGTCTGGAGGCCGAAGTCTCATAGGTATATTCTGCCTCTCCCCCCTCATATGTGATCAAAGCGCTGCCAAATGCCTGCAGGCCCAGCTTCTCTACCGAAGAAGGCAGGGAAACTTCCGTCAGAGCAGTCCCCTTGAACGCCCTGTCCTTGATCTCCTTAATATTTTTCCCCCATGTAATTTGGGACAGACCGCTGCAGCCCTCGAAAGCGCCCTCCCCTACTACTACAATACCGTCAGGCAGCGTCAGCCTCTCTATCTCCTTATGGTCCTGAAAAGCCTCCCCGGCAATCACTCGCACTCCCTTCGGCACGGTCACCTCAGCAGCGTTTCCCCTATAGGCCGCCAGCACGCCTCCCTCTATCAGAAAGTCGCTCTCTCCTTCGGAATCCCGAAGAAAATTCTCCACCCATAGGCTGTGGGCAAAGGCCTTGGGTTCCACGCACATCACTGTATCCGGAATCGTCACCTGCTCCAAATAGTCACAATGGTAGAAGGCTCCGTAGCCGATATGCTCCGTTCCGGGCGGTATAAGGATATCCGTCAAAGAGCTTCTTGCAAAAGCAAACTGCCCTATCTCTACAATTCCCTCCGGCAGCGTCACGCTGCCAAGCTTACCGCTGCGGTAATATGCCTGATCCGCTACGATACTGCCGTCAACAATGGCGAACTTAGGCAGGCTTCCCCCCTGAGCAGGCCCAAAGACATCCTCCCCCGATAGGGACGCAGGATTCTTTTCCGAAGTTCCCGTGTGTACCTGAAGCTGACTATTGTCAGCAAATACCACCGCCCGATTGCCCACGATATGGGTTGACCCAAGCACGCTGCCCGGCTCAGGAGGCACCTCCGTGGGGGCAGGCGACGGAGACGGCTCCGGGGTCTGCGTCCCCGGCTCCTCAGGCGCCACCGGATTCGAGGGATCGTACTCCGGCACATCCTCATACTCCGGCATCTCCTTCTGGCGCTCATAAAAGCTCTGGGCATATTCGTCCGCAGCGCTTCCCTTGTCGCAGTGGATGGTCAGCCGCACGCAGCCGTCAAAGGCGGTTTCATGAATCACCGTCGTCTGTGCAGGAATGCTGATATCCTTCAGATTCACGCAGTCCGCAAAGGCCTGCACGCCGATGGTGGAGACGCTGGAGGGTATCGTCATCTGTTCCAGCCCCTTACAGCCCGCAAAGGCATAGTCTCCCACGGCGCTGATATCCTTCCCCAGCACCACCGTGTCCAGATTGTCGCAGCCCCAAAATGCATAAGGCCCGATGTCGGTGACGGAATTGGGAAGTACCACCAGCTCCACATTCATATTATCCTCGAACGCTCCCCGCCCGATGGATGTCACTGTCTTGGGCACGGACACATTCTTCTCTTTTCCCCGGTATTTTACCAGAGTGCTTCCCTCTATCTTAAAATCGGAAGCAGATGCTGCCGCATCCGCCTCCGATACCGGAAGCTGCATGATTATAAGCGCCGTCACCAGCATCAGGACGCCTAACTTAAGCTTTTTCCGTTTCATATGAACTCCTATGCCCTTACCTTAACCTTCTGCTTCTTCCGGCTGCGGGAATCCTTCTGCATAAACATAATGAAGGACAAGCAGGCCAGACCGACGGACAAGAACCACTTGGGATGAATGCCGTCTCCTGTCTGAGGCGTGTTGTCAGTGCCCGGATCGGAAGCCAGATTCCCCAGATCCACATAGATTACATAAGGTGAGAAATGCTCCGCCGTGAATGTCACACATGACACATTATTGATGGTAGTAAACTTAGGCGACAGCTTATCCAGCTTATCGTTTACAACTCCCGCCACCTTATTGTTGCCCGCATACTCTATGAGAGAATCCGGCAGCGGCAGAGTTATGGTTATCTTCAGCCCCGTGGTATCCGTGATCTTGGTGGTCCCTGCAGCATTGTACAAGGAAATGTCCATAGGGAAGTATTTTATATTGTCAAGGGAGCCATACTCCGCCATCAAGGCCTTCAGCACTGCCTCCGATGCCGCGCTGTTCTCGGTGATCTTGATCATGAAATTATCGGAGGAGCCATTGACGGTGGCCGAAACCACGCCGGTGTTGGAAAGGCCGTTCTTGTCAATCACTACCGTTGTGCCTCCCTGATTCCCTGCGCTCCCTCCAGGGCGGTTGCCCGTATTGCTGCTTCCCGTAGTGCCCCCTGATCCGTTGCTATTGCTGCCGCTGCTGCTTCCGGCCTTAAAGTTGGCAATAATCGCCACATCATTGTTGGGCATGGTGACCACCATGGAAGATACCGTCTTGTCGGTGGTCACGGTGTTGGAAGGGCTTACGGTCCAGCTGCTGAAAATCTGTCCCCTTGGCGGATTGTTTGCATTCACAATAATCTGCGTTCCGGCCACATAGCTTCCCGAACCGGTTCCGCCCTGCACCGTCAGGGTATGGAGCGTCGTTGCAGTGTTGCTGCTTCCTGTGTTGCCGCTTCCCGTGTTATTGGGATCCGGTGTAGGACTTGCGCTTGGACTGGTGGACGGACTGGGGCTGGGACTGGGACTGGCATCCTCATAAACCGCCGTGAAGTCCGTATCCTTGGTAACCTTCGAAAGTGAAGGAACCCATGTGATATTTGGCTTACCCGCCACCGTGATATTGGGCGCATCCTGCCCTGTCTTTACCACCGTAGAAAAGTACAAGTTTCCGTCCACAAAATAACGTACTACACATTCATCTCCTGCTACTGCCCGATACTGGGGATATGTGGTAAAAGACTCCGTTACATTGGTGAGAGGACGATCCCACCCTATGAAAGTATAGCCCTCCTTGGCAGGCGCAGTGGGAATGTCGGTACTGGGCACATCCCCCCCGGACAAAACATACACATCCCTGAGGAAGTTGTTGTCCTCGTCCCTGAACGTTACCGTCAGCTTGTTGTGATCCGGAGGCGCCACATCATACATGGCAGTACAAATCACGTCATTGCCCACTTCAAAGGGTCCGGTATAGATCTTGTTGTCGGGTTCCGCCTGCCATCCCACGAACACCTGCCCCGGTCTGCCCTTGGGCTGAGGAGGCGTCACATATTTTCCGCCCGTGACCTGCTCCTCCTGCACGGTCACAAGCATTCCGTTCTCATAATCGCGGAAAGTCACCTTATAGGTTCTCTCCCCGATGTTTGGCGGCACAACCTCAAAACCGTTCTTGGTAGCCCATTCATATATAAAGCTGCCCTCTTCACATCCGATAGCGGTCTGATCAGGATCCAGTCCTTTGAAGGAATCGTCCGACATAATCAGACTTCCCTCGTAGGGCATGGATATACGGGTAGCTCCCGTGCCGTCAAAGACGAATTTTCCATAGCCCCGGCATGTGTCCGGAAGAAGGATATCCTGCATTCCCGTGGTATCCGCAAAAGCCCGATCCGGCACCTCCGTCAGAGTAGTCCCTGTCAGGTCCACGCTCCTTAAGTTATCGCAGCCCATGAACGCCTCCTTGGCCAGCTCGCTGACGCCTGTCAGCTCTTCAGGGTTGATATACTTGGAGGACCTGCCTTCCAGACACTCTATGACCTTGCTCTTGTTGCCGCCGGCATCCAGTCCGAAAATAATGGAATTGTCGCAGACGAACTTGGAACTGTTCTGGAAGTTCACATTGTTCAGCTCTTCACAGCCTGCAAAAGGCCGCACGCCCAGCTCATCCACATTTGCCATGGAGGCCTCCGTCAGCTTCTTGCAGCCCCAGAAGGCGTGATCCCCTATTGTCAACGGATTGTTCTCTGCATTGTTCAAAACAACGCTGGTCAGATATTCACAGTTTGCGAAGGTTCCCGTGCCTTCCTGAATTCCTGTCACCCTCTCCGGATCCACTCCGTCGGCGGAATTCCCTGAGCTGACACTGCCTCCGGTGAGTTCTTTTCCGGTCTTCACCTCCAGAATGCTCTCCGCAGTCACCGACATATCGCAGGACGCGCTGCCTGCCGCTCCTGCATTCTCCTTTCCCTTGGTAAAGAACAGCCCCTCCTTGATGGCCTGCACGCCCTCGGGAATCTTCACCTTCAGCGCGGAATCTATCATCTCCCTCTGGACTTCCGTCAGACTTCCGCCGCCTGCATACGCATTGACCGCCGCCGCCGCTACATTTGAATAGTCGTCAGAAAGATATGCATAGTCGCTGCTGTTGTACTTGCCACTTGCCAGATCCGCCAAGGAAGGGAAATCCGTCAATACGCTCATACCCTTTGCGCCCGTGTTGGGGTTCACCGCCTGCGGGTCGAACTCTACCTGAAGGTTATTAGGCTCGCCGCTGAAATATACGATGTAACTCTCCATCTGAGAAGGGTCGTTATACCGCCCTGTGCCGCTCATGGCATAATTGAAAGGAGCGGAAGAGGAAGATATCGGGCCTGTAAAGTGCAGCTTCTTCGCCGGTGATCCGTCGGGAGCCGACTCTACACCCTGACAGCTGTAGTTATTCTGATCATGATCTCCTCCGGTAAACACCTGCGTCCGGAAGGCGTCAGCCTCCAGAACAATATCTCCCGACTCAAATATGACATGCTTCAGGTTATGACAGCCGCTGAAAGCATTGCTTCTCACAGTCTTCACCGTCTCCGGAATCGTGACCTTCTCCAGCCCGCACCAGTTCTGGAAAACCCCCGCGTTGACCAGCGCAATGCTGTAAGGCCCTATTTTCTTAGGAATGTCCAGCGTCTTGACCCCCTTGGAAGGTGTGTGCTTCTCCAGCTCATTGCTGCTGTTGACCACAAAGGTATTTTTGGCCGCCCCCGCAGGGTCGCTTTCATCCCTTACCGTAAGCTCATAATGATCCTGCTTCTCGTATGTGCCCTCCTGACCCACGCCCGTGCTGACAAAACGCAGATACCGGAATGCAAAGCACTCTTCCCAAGCCATCTTATGAACCATAGAATCCCAGCCTGCGTCCGACAGCTCGGAAAAATCAATCTTGTCGGTGGTATAATTGCCCAGCCCCTCAAAATAGAACTCTTCCGCCACCATGTTCTTGAAATCATCAAAGGAAAAGAATCCGGGCTCATCCTTAAACGTGATCTGCCTATTTCTGGTAGAAATCCATTTCAGGTTCTCGCAGCCCTGAAACGAAGATACATAGACCGTATCGTTGCAGTTATTGGGAAAGGTCAGCGTCTCAAGCAGGCGGCAGTCCTTGAAAACACCTTGCCCCAATGCGTTGAGAGCGCTGACATTTCTCCCGCTGCACAGATCCACATTGGTTATGGAATGGCAGCCCTCAAAGGCAAAATCACCGATCTGCGTCACACCGCTGGGCAGCACAAAGCTTGTCAGAGCCTGACAGTTCCGAAATGCGCACGCCCCAAGCATCGTAAGATTACAGTCCACATTAAAGTCGGCTGTGGTCAGAGACAAGCAGTTTTCAAACGCACCCTTTCCGATGTATCGAAGTCCGTTTTCCAGCTTGATCTCAGTAATACCGGAATTATAAAATGCATAATCCCCGATTCCCTTCAGCTTTTCGCTTACCGTCAGCTTCTTTATATTGTTATATGTTGCAAAAACACCCTTTTCCTTGTTGCTGCTGGTCACCTCGCTGCCGGCCGTATACACCCATTTTCCGTCAACCGTGCTGATATACTGATGGCTGATGTATGTGATAGGAGCATTCTTGATGGGCAGATAATTTGTGTCCGCGCCTACCCTTTGAAAGTTTGGAGTATGCCCGTCGCTGGGATTTTCCCCCGTAGGATCTGCCGCGTCATAATACAGAGTTTGATCATCAAACTTGCCCCATTTCTCCTCTTTGCTTTCCATAAAGCACGGCTGGCACTCTCCGAATTCCTCTATCCATGTAAACGATGTCACCATGCCGTTTGCATCTGTGACGCTCGTAACCTCGCTGATAAACTCCGGTCTGGCCTTTATTGCCGCCGTATCCACCGGCGCATCCGAAGTGCCTGTAACGGTCTGCTGGCGCCTTTCCTTATAAAAGAGGAAATTCCCCTTCAGCCCCACTGCAACATAGTTGTTGTAACCGCTGCCGTCATTGATCCTATACTGTCCATAGGCATTGACCGGCTTTGACAAGTCCAGCTCGCCGTCCTTCAGCTCGCCGCCGCCATAGCCCACAATCACGGCGCCGTAGCCCTGACTGTCCTCAAGATAAGCAAACCTGATCAGGCGGTCTTCCGAAGTATATATCTTCGTATCCGGATCCATTTTGGGGATGTCCATGGCGCCATTTGCATTGGTGACATGGTCAATGGAGCTGTTTGCCGGATCATAACCTGCCCGAGGCTGTATATCCCCCTCCGCAGCCCTCAGTCCGTCCACGGGTATAGCCGCTATCACCAGCGCAGAGATCAGGAACAGCGTCCCCAGCGTCTTGCGCACAGTTCTTTTCAGTCTCCTGCTTTTTTGCCTTGCTGCCTTAGTCATTTTCATTACTCCTTTGCGATTTTTTTCGCCACAACCACAAAACGCCCTTCCGTACTCTGATTGTCGCAGGTGGAAAGAGTCAGAAGCTGATCCCCGTACTGAGCGGTCACCCCTGTATCATATAGGGACATATCCGCCATCTCCTGCATATACGAGTCGAATTCCTGAGCGCTGTTTGCGTCTATAAACTGATAATATTTAAAGACAATCTCTGTCTCCTTGTGTACCTTGGCAGGGAACACATACATGACTTGATAAGTTCCCTTCTCATAGATGGTATCGAAGCTTATGTACTGATGCTCCTTATAGTAGGATTCCTTCTGATATAAGTACAGCTTCCCGAACATCTTTCCGTTCACCATATGATGCCCGTACAGGATATAGTTCGTGCTGGGCTTGAGCACATCACAGTCCTTATCCATGAAGATAGCCCCGTTTATATCACGCTCCTGCTGTGTATTGTGATCCAAATAATACTCATTGTCTGTAGTCTGCATGACGGGGTAATCTATATTTGTATCGTCTATTTTAATCCATCCGATAAGCTTTTTATTTTTTATTAATAAATTTTTATATTCTTCCAGAACCTCTCTGGATTCGGGCTCGCCGTCCAAGGTATACAGCGGCGGCGCAGGCGTCGAAGCCGGATTTGGCGTTGACACGGCAATCCCGGATGTGGCGCTCTCCTTCATCATACTCATCTTGCGGTAATTCTGTTCCGTGCGGTAGTCATAATAGGAATACAGCCCGAAATACCCCAGACAGCATAGGGCGAGTACACTGCAGGCGGCGATCATCAGACGTCTCCGTCTTTCCCGCCTCTTCAGCGCCTCCGCCACGAGACCGTCCAACCCCCGCTCCTCCGCTCCCGGCCGTGCCTTCCCGTCTCCGGAAGCCGCCCCATCCTCTTTCAGATCCGTTGATGCCTGATGCTGTTTAGTCCGGTTCTCTTTGGTCCCCTGCAGTTGCGCACGTTCCGGTTTTGTCCGGCCTGCCGCCGAATCCCGTCTGCCTGCCAAGCTGCCGGCCCCCGGAGAAGGGGTCTTTGAACTTGCCGACCGTGCCGATACCGGCTTCCTCATATCTGGGGGTTCTGACGATCTGGTTCTTCCTCCACTCGCTGTCTTAGTCCCGGCCGGTTTCCCGCCTCTTTGACCCGATATCTTGGTCTGCTTCCGGCCTCCGGAAGAAATTCCCTTCCCCGCCCGCTCCGGAGCATCGGCCTTTTTCAGCAGTCCCTCCACCTCCTCCAGAAAATCCCTTCCCAGAATCGTGTAGAAGCGGTATTTCTCTTCCCGAAGCTCTCTGCGCAGCCTTTCCAGCTTATCTCTATCGGCAAGATCCGTCTCCCGCCGGAGCCCGTCTATAATTTCCTTATCACGTTTCGCATGGGCATAGTCTTTCTCCGAGAAAAAGCGCCTGCCCTCCACGGTATAGTCCTTCTCAGCCATAGCCTTTCTCTTAACACATCCTTTGCTCTCATCTATCATTTTACTATATATTGAAATTATTGCAAGCTTTTTTCCCAGATATGCCATTTTTCCTGCTGTAAATATTTGGCTTTGCTCCGGATATCTATGACTTCCTTGTATTCGGTTTGGGAAAATGTATCCCTCCCCGGAAACATTGACATGCCCCTGCGCATAGAATAAAGCATAAATAATCCCTTGGAGGAAAAAAACATGAGCGACTTGACTGCTACGAACTGTGGCTGCTCTAACGATTCCTGCGGGTGCGTAAGCCCCCAGAACAATGGCTGCGGATGCGGCAGCTGGATTTGGATCATCCTGCTTCTCTTCTGCTGCAACGGCAACAACGGATCTGGGTGCGGCGGACGCAGCAATAACTGCGGATGCGGCGGCGGAATGTTCGGCGGCGACGGCTGTGAATGGATCATCTGGATCCTGCTGCTCTCCTGCTTCTGCGGCGGCGGCAACGGTCTGTTCGGCGGCAATAGCTGCGGCTGCGGCTGTGGCTGCGGCTGCAACTAACCCATAGCCCAACCTCAGGCTCCCGGAGGAAACCACAAAGCGGTTCCCCGGGAGCCTGTTTCCCAAATGGCTCCTTGATGGGATATCTTCCATACTGCATACATAAAATAGAAAAGACATCCCCCCTGCCGCTGTAGCCGCCGGAAAATAGGATGCCCGATTTTCTTGAAAGGAGTATGCAGCCATGGAGGAACAAGGCTCCAAGACAATCGCCGCATTTGATTCCCTTTTCACCACCAACAAGATTCAGATGCTGAAAATACTTCTCCCCAGATTGCTCCCCAGACAGCAGGGCGGCTTCGCCATCTACATAAAGCTGCTGGAGCTTCAATATGCCTTCTCGTTCCTGCGCCTCCATCCCGGCATGCAGCTGTTCGGGGACGTCCGGCAGCTGTCTGCGGACTTCTTTCAGGAAGACAGCGAGGATACGCTTTCGCTGCTGGATGATCTCATTCCGTTCAGCGGCCCTCAGGAGCAGGCGAAAATACAGAATATGAAGAACATGCTCGCTAACTTCAAGCGGATGAAGGAAATGATGTCCATGATACAAATGATGCAGGAGCTTTTTCCTGAAGGAGCAGGCGGCGACGGCAATCCCTTTGATCTCTTCTCAGGCATGTCAGGAATGCCTGACATGGCCGCCATGGCGGATATGGCGGCCCTCTTCCGCGCTTCGGAAACCGAGCAGCAGGAGGCAACCCCGCAGCAGGAGAACGCCGCCCCTTAACAGAGCAGCCCGGAATGCAGAGCCCGCCGCCGGAGGCCATATCCGAAGAAGCTATCTGTCCGGGATTTGATTATGAAAATATGCCCGCGGAAACGGGCAGGGAGGTAGAGCCATGGAAAATAACAAGCCTCTGTGGATGGAGGATCCTCTTGTAAAGGAAATTCCTAAGCAAAAGCTGCAGTTTCTGGAGCAGCTTTTCGCCAAAGGTCACGGAAAGAGCCAAAAAGATATGATGGCACTGCTGATGCCGATGCTCAAGAAGGCAAAGCAGGAAAACCTTACGTTCACCCCTCAGGAGATGAATGCCGCCATTGCGGCCATCCGGAAGCACAGCTCCGCGGAAGAGCTGTCCCAGATCGACAAGATATTGGAAAAGAGTAGGCAGGAAGCCAAAAAGCAAAGCTGAAGCCCCACGCTTCCGGCAGGAGCTTTCCCGCCCATAAAGCGCGCAGCGGATGCGGCATATTCAAACTGCCGCACCCGCTGCACGCTTATTCCCATTCCCTTTTACTTCTCTTCAATTCCATCCCGGAACCCGTTTCCTACCCGTTCCTCCTTGGCCCCGAAGCCTCCTGCTTAAGGCTTCGCTACAATGTTCACGATCCTGCCGGGAACATAGATCTCCTTCACCACGGTTCCGTTCAGCTTGTCCCCCAGCGCCTCCTTGGCGGCAGCTATCACAGCCTCCTTGGCCTGATCCTTGGGCACGGAAATGGTCACCCGGATCTTGCCGTTCACCTGCACGCCCACCTCCATCATGCTCTCCACCGTCTTTGCCTCCTCATAGGAGGGCCAAGAAGTCTGGTAGACTCTGCCGGAGAAGCCGGCCAGCTGCCAAAGCTCCTCGGTGACATGGGGGGCCACCGGATTCAGCAGAGTGAGGAGGGTCTTGTATTCCCCTCTGGTCACCTGACCCTTTTTATAGAATTCATTGATCAGCGCCATCATGGCCGCAATGGCCGTATTGTATTTCAAGGTCTCGAAATCGCCGGAAACCTTTTTGATGGTCTGGTGCATCTTTGTCTCCATATCCGCGCTGTAGCCCTCGCCGTCCGTAAGGATGTCCTGCAGCTTCCACACTCTCTCCAAGAAGCGGCGGCAGCCCTTCACCCCGTCCTCGCTCCATGCCGCGCTCAGATCGAAGGCGCCTATGAACATTTCATAAGTGCGCAGGGTGTCCGCGCCGTATTCGCTGACAATATCATCGGGATTTACCACATTGCCTCTGGATTTGGACATCTTCTCGCCGTTCCCGCCCAGAATCATGCCGTGGCTGGTTCTCTTCTGATAAGGTTCCGCACAAGGCACATCCCCCTGATCAAAGAGGAACCTATGCCAGAACCGGGAATACAGCATATGGAGGGTTGTATGCTCCATGCCTCCGTTGTACCAGTCCACCGGCATCCAATACTCCAGAGCCTCCTTGCTGGCCAGAGCCTTGTCATTGCAGGGATCCGTATAGCGCAGGAAGTACCACGACGATCCTGCCCACTGGGGCATGGTGTCCGTCTCCCGCCTTGCAGGCGCGCCGCAGCAAGGGCAGACGGTGCTCACCCACTCCTCCATGGCCGCCAGAGGCGACTCTCCGTTGTCCGTGGGTTCATAGCTTTCCACCTCGGGAAGCATCAGAGGCAGCTCGCTCTCGTCCAAGGGAACAAAGCCGCATTTATCGCATTTCACAATGGGAATGGGTTCCCCCCAATAGCGCTGTCTGGAGAATACCCAGTCCCTGAGCTTGAAATTGGTCTTGCTCTGGCCGATGCCCTTCTCCTCCAGAAATTGGATGATCCTCTCCTTTGCCTCCGCCACGGAAAGGCCGTCCAGAAACTGGGAGTTCACCAGCGTTCCCGTGGCTACATCCGTATACACCGCCTCCTGAACACTGACGGGACTTCCCGCCACCACCTCGATAATGGGCAGCCCGAACTTTTTCGCAAAATCCCAGTCCCTCTCGTCGTGGGCGGGAACCGCCATGATGGCGCCCGTGCCGTAGGTCATCAGCACATAGTCCGATATCCAGATAGGAATCTCCTTTCCGTTCACCGGATTGGTGGCGGTGAGGCCGTCGATCTGCACCCCGGTCTTCTCCTTAGCCAGCTCCGTGCGCTCGAAATCAGACTTCTTGGCCGCCTGCTCCCTATACGCTACAAGATGATCGTAATTTCTGATCTCCTCCTTATATTTCTCAATCATGGGATGTTCCGGGGACACAACCATATAGGTGGCTCCGAACAGCGTGTCCGGTCTGGTAGTGTAGATCCGCAGCTTCTCGTCCTTTCCCGTGATGGAAAAGTCCACCTCGGCTCCCTGAGATTTCCCGATCCAGTTTTTCTGGGAAACCTTCACACGTTCGACATAATCAACAGTGTCAAGCCCCTCCAACAGCTTGTCGGCATATTCCGTGATCTTCAGCATCCATTGGCTCTTCACCTTGCGGACTACCTCCGCGCCGCAGCGCTCGCAGACGCCGCCCACTACCTCCTCGTTGGCAAGTCCCACCTTGCAGGAGGTACACCAGTTGATAGGCATCTCCGTCTTGTAGGCAAGCCCCGCCTTGAAGAGCTTCAGGAAAATCCACTGGGTCCATTTATAATAATCAGGGTCGGTGGTATTCACCTCCCTCTCCCAGTCGAAGGAATAGCCCAGCGCATGAAGCTGCCCCTTGAAGCGCTCCACATTGTTCTTGGTGACGATCTTGGGATGAATGTGGTTCTTTATGGCGTAATTCTCCGTGGGAAGCCCGAAGGCGTCCCATCCCATAGGATACAGAACGTTATAGCCCTGCATCCTGCGCTTGCGTGCCACGATATCCAGCGCCGTATAGGGTCTGGGATGACCCACATGGAGCCCCTGTCCTGAAGGGTAGGGGAACTCTACCAATGCATAATATTTGGGTTTGGAATAATCGTCGGATGTCCGAAACGCATGCTCCTCGTCCCAGACAGCCTGCCATTTCTTTTCCACCTCATGGTGGTTGTAAGGTGCCGCCATACTCGTTTACCTCCCATTCCAGTTCTTTAATCCGATTCAAAATTCATGCCCTTCATTCCGGTTCCGTCCTCCGTCTGCAGGCACAAAGCATCTTTGTTCCGAGGTCGTCTTGTCCCTCCTGCATTCTGAACCCGGGCACTTTAGATACATAAAAAAGCCCTCTCGCTTTTAGAGACGAAAGGGCTTCATTTCCGTGGTACCACTCTAATTCGCAGGCTCCCACAAGATGCCGGATATTCCGCCGCTCCCTGTCCTTCGGAGCAATCCTTCCATCCTTCTTGAATCTGCGCACTTTTCTATCGATAACGGAATAACCCGCTATGCCCTACACACGCTCTGCGCTTTGGGCATAAGACTCCGAGGCCAGTTGGGAATCTCTCGCTGCCGTCTCGCACCCGCCGACGGCTCTCTGAAAGTCCGACGATTCTTAATACTCCTCTTCCCTGTCTTGTCCTATTCTGTTTTAACTCCGTTTCCCCAGCAGGAAATTGATCTTATTTTAACTTGTTTGCATACATCTGTCAACAAGAAAACTGTCATTTTATCCAAAACCGCCCGAAATCCTTTTCCCTAAAGACCGATCTCCTCATAAAAACGACCCGCCCTTTGTCAGCCTATGAGGCCCCATGGGCGGGTCGCACTATTTCCTTCTATTTCTATTGCCGAATCAGTCTGTCAGCCCAAAGGTCAGCCCTCTGCAAAGATCAGTCCTCTGTATTGTTCTCCGCAACACTGGCCGCCCTTGCCGCAACCTCCTTCTCCTGCACATCCGAGGGAGCCTGCTCATAGCGGATGAACTGGTAGGCGTAATCTCCCCTGCCTCCCGTCATGGAGCGCAGATCAGTGCAGTAGCCGAACAAGCCGCTCTGGGGGATCTCCGCCTCGATGACCTGCTTTCCTCCGGCCAGAGGATTCATTCCCAGAACACGCCCTCTCCTCTTGTTCAGGTCGCCCATAACGTCTCCCGTATAGGCATCCGGCACAGTGACCTTCAGCGATACAATGGGCTCAAGCAGCACGGGATGAGCCTCCATAATGCCCTTCTTGAAGGCCTGAATCGTGGCCATCTTGAAGGCCTGCTCGGAGGAGTCTACCGGATGGTAGGAGCCGTCGTAGAGAACCGCCCTCACACCCACCACAGGATACGCGGCCAAGGGCCCCTTGATCACGGATTCCTGCAGCCCCTTTTCCACTGCAGGGTAATAGTTCTTGGGCACGGCGCCGCCCACTACCTCCTGATCGAAGACATAGGCGGTCTCTAGATCCTCGGAGGGGCTAAAGCGCATCTTCACATGGCCGTACTGGCCATGGCCGCCCGTCTGCTTCTTGTATTTATATTCCACATCCGACTGCTTGCGGATGGTCTCCTTGTACGCCACCTTGGGCTGGGTCAGCTCCACCTCTACCTTATACTCGTTCAAAAGGCGGCTGACGATAATGTCCAGATGCTGGTCGCCCATGCCATAGAGCAGGGTCTGTCTGTTCTCCGCGTCGTTCACCACCTTCACGGTAAGATCCTCGTGGGTGATCTTCTGCAGCGCCTGAGAGATCTTATCCACATCCCCCTTGTTCTTGGGCTTATAGCGCATATAGGTATAAGGGGTAGAGATCTCGAACTTGCCGAACTTTAAGGGCGTGGCCTTGGTGGAAAGGCTGTTGCCCGTCCTTGCGCCGGTGAGCTTGGCAAGCGCGCCGATGTCACCGGCATGAAGCTCCGGAACCTCCATGGGCTTGTTGCCCTGCATGATATAAAGCTTGCCCACCTTCTCCTCTATGTCCTTGTCCACATTATAGATCAGATCGTCCGTCTTCAGAACGCCGGAATTCACCTTGATCAAGGAATACTTACCGATGAAGGGATCCACGATAGTCTTCCAGACGTAGGCCGACTTCGCCTTGGAGAAGTCATAGTCCGCGTTATAGATTTCATTCGTCTTCATGTTGATGCCTGCCACCTTGCGGTTCTCAGGGCTGGGCATATACTTCACGATATCGTCAAGCAGCGTATACACGCCCTGACAGAGCACATTGGAGCCCATGGTCATCGGGAAAATGCTGCAGTCGCAGACATTGGTGCGCAGAGCTGCCCTGATCTCCGCCTCGGAGAAGGTCTCCCCGCCGAAATACCGCTCCATCATCTCCTCGCTGGTCTCGGCCACAGCCTCCATCAAGGTATCCCGGCATATCTCCAGATTCGGCTTGTTGTACTCAGGAATCTCGCAGTCCACCACCTCTTTTCCCTTCCAGCGGTGTCCCGTCTCGGAAACTACGTTCACATATCCTACAAACTTCTCATCTTCACGGATAGGCAGATTGAAAGGAGCCATCTTCTTGCCGTAAAGATTTGTCATATCCTCAACCACCTGACGGAAGGAAGCGTTGTCCACATCCATATTGGAGACATAGACAAATCTAGGCAGCTTATATTTCTCACAAAGCTCCCATGCCCTCTGGGTGCCGACCTCGATGCCCGCCTTGCCGTTCACCACAATAATGGCGGCTCCGGCAGCGCTGACGGCCTCCTCAGCCTCGCCCACAAAGTCAAAATAACCGGGAGCATCCAGCACGTTGATCTTGCAGCCCTCCCACTCTATGGGAATCACGGAGGTGTTGATGGAGAACTTGCGCCTCTGCTCTTCCTTGCCGTAGTCGCTGAGGGTGTTGCCGTCGGTCACCTTCCCCATTCTGGATGTAATGCCGGAAAGATACGCAAATGCTTCCGCCAGACTGGTCTTACCGCTTCCGCCGTGTCCCAGCAGAACCACATTGCGAATCTTGTCAGTTGTGTAAACTTTCATTTGACTTTCCTCCATTTTTTATGTGATTTGGGCATATTGACATGATAAAGGAAATTTTGTTCAAGACCCATATGCTTATTTTACTAGAGAACTGCATTTTTTACAAGACAATATTGTGTGTAGAGCAAAAATTTATTCATTCTGTTGCTTTTCAGGCCTTAAAATGGTATGGTTGGAGAAATAAGCGCGACTGCGGGCAGGACGTCCCTGCCGCAAAGCGGCGCGGCCTGCGCCCCGTGGGGAAGCCGGCAGACGCCGCTGCAAAAAACCGCTTCAGAAAAGAGGTACGATCATGACCAGCTCCATCTTCGGATTCATCGGTCTGGGCCTGATAGGAGGTTCCATCGCCAAGGCGCTCCGGGCATCCGTCCCCGACGCGGAAATCATTGCCCACGACATCAACGAAAAAGCCCTTTCTCTGGCACTGAGGGAGGGTGTAGTCAATGAGGCTGCCCCTGCCATAGACGTTCGATTTTCCCGCTGCAGCTATATTTTTCTCTGCGCTCCCGTGCAGAGAAACGACAAAAATCTGGACGCCGTCCGAAAAATCATAGGGCCCAAATGCCTGCTCACAGACGTGGGCAGCGTGAAATCTCCCATCCATAAGGCTGTACATGAGGCAGGTCTTGACGATAGATTCATAGGCGGACACCCTATGGCCGGCAGCGAGCGCATAGGCTATGCCAATTCCAAGGCCACTCTGCTGGAAAACGCCTACTATATCCTCACCCCAACCCCTTCCGTCCCTGAGGAAAAGCTGGATGCTTTCCGCAGGCTGGTAGCCGGCATGGGCGCAATCCCCCTGATCCTTGACTGTCAGGAACACGACTATGTGACTGCAGCCGTCAGCCACCTGCCCCATATCGTGGCCGCATCCTTGGTCAATCTTGTGCGGGACAGCGACTCTGCGGACGGCATCATGAAAATGGTGGCAGCCGGAGGCTTCCGGGACATCACACGGATCGCCTCTTCTTCCGCCCTGATGTGGCAGCAGATCTGTCTGTCCAACCCGGAGAACATCTCCTCTCTGCTGTCGGACTATATCCGTTCCCTGACCTTGTTCAAGGACAAGCTGGACCGCCGATGCGGCGAAGCCCTTTTCGACGAATTTGAGAACGCCCGCATATATAGGGACTCCTTTATCGCCGCTTCCAGCGGCCCCATCAAGCGCTCCTATGATATGTATATAGACATTGCGGACAAGTCCGGGGCTCTGGCCCATATCACCGCCCTGCTGGCAGAGCAGGGCCTCAGCATCAAGAATATCGGCATCACCCACAACCGGGAGTCCGAGGACGGCGTGCTTCGTCTGGAATTTCACAACGAAAATTCCATGAAAAAAGCGGCCGTCGTTCTGACTGCCGCAGGCTATAGACCTCATATGCGCTCCTGACCAGATCCGTCCGTCTCAGGGGCGTCTCTCCGATTTGCGCCCCTTCTGCCGGCCCACTTTCCGCAGAGCCAGACCGTGAGAATGCAAAACAGCATTCCGCACACTCCGCCCCAGGTGTCCAGCAGCACGTCCAGAAAGCTGGCATATCTCCCCGGGACGAAATACTGATGCAGCTCATCCCCTGCGGCGGACAAAAACACCCACGCCGCCGTCAGCAGGCATCTCCTTCTCCCCTTCTCCATCCACTGACAAAGCAGCCCATATACCAAAACTCCCATACATGCATATTCCGCGAAATGGGCCAGCTTTCTCACCGAATGCTCCATACCCTCCGCCAGCCTGCCCAGATCCTCCCGGCTCATACGCTCTCCCGAGAGAGAATTGTAGATCTCGGCAAACTTCCCTGACACCCGGAGGCTCAGAGAGCCGGACTCCTCCGCATTCTGGGCGGAAAATCCGAATATCATGAAATACAGCAGTCCCAGCAAAACCGCCAGAACTGCCGTCATTATAATCCGCCTCCACGAACATTTCCTGAAAAAAACCGTGTCTCTCACGCCGACTCCTCTGCACGCCTACGGCATTGGGCCTGCCTCAGCGGCTTCTTACGTCAAAGTGTATCCTGCATTGTCCTTATCATTCGCCCGTCACCGTCTGGTACACCTCTATTCTGGAGATGTCCATCTCCGGCATCCCGATGAAGATCGCACCGTATCCGTAATATCCGTCTGTCGCCAGCTCGATCCTCACAATCTGCAGAAAAGAATGGATCACCTCTTTTGTCCATATAGTCAGGTAAGCCTCGTATACTTCCCCGATCTGCAGCGCTTCCTTGCACTCGAAGCCGATACCGGTCTTGGAAATATCCGAAATATTGATAGCTACCTCATTCCCGCCATTCCCGTCCAGCCTCTTGATCACCAGCTTTGACGGCATATCGGTCCTTTTGTTTTTCCTTCTGTCCTGCATCATAATTCCTACCTCTCTTTGCTCATGGCGGCCCCCGCCTTGGAATGATACAAGTATATCATTTCTTTCGCGACATCACAAGAAAAAAATATAGACGAATGGGGTCAGAAATTCACAAGGATTACTTAAAATTACACTACAATCATCGCATCCCCAAAGCTGAAGAATCTGTATCTCTCCCGAACGGCCTCCTCATAGGCCTCCAGCACTTGTTCTCTTCCTGCCAGAGCGGATACCAGCATCACCAGCGTTGACTCCGGCAGATGAAAGTTCGTGATCAAGGCGTCCAGTACTTTGAAACGGTATCCCGGATAAATAAAGATGTCCGTGTCTCCGCTTCCGGGACGCACTTTTCCCTCCTCGTCCGCAGCGCTCTCCAAGGTCCGGCAGCTGGTGGTTCCCACACAGATAATGCGGCCCCCTGCCTCTCTGGCCCGGTTGATCTTCTCCGCAGCCTCCAAAGACACCTGATAGTGCTCCGAATGCATATGATGGTCCAGCACGTTCTCCTCCTTCACCGGGCGAAACGTCCCAAGCCCCACATGAAGGGTCACAGACACAATCTCCACGCCCTTTTCCCTGATCTGTTCCAGCAGTTCCTGCGTAAAGTGAAGGCCTGCCGTAGGCGCAGCAGCAGAACCCTCATATTTCGCATAGACCGTCTGATAGCGGTTCTTATCCTCCAGCTTGTGGGTGATATAGGGCGGCAGAGGCATCTCTCCCAGCCGGTCCAGCACCTCCTCGAAAATACCCTCATAAAAAAAGCGTATCAGGCGGCTGCCCTCCTCCCCCGTCTCCAGAACCTGTGCCTTCAGCAGGCCGTCCCCGAAGGTAAGACCGGTGCCCGGCCGGCATTTTTTTCCGGGCCTTACCAGAGCCTCCCACACATCGCTCTCCAGCCGTTTCAGCAGCAGAACCTCCACATGAGCCCCCGTGCCCTCCCGCTGCCCCAGCAGTCTGGCCGGAATGACCTTGGTATCGTTGAGCACCAGACAGTCTCCGGGCCGCAGATAGTCCGCCACCTCCCGGAATACATGATGGGACACTGCCCCGGTGTCCTTATCCAGCACAAGCAGTCTGGAGGAAGCTCTGTCCTCCAGCGGATCCTGTGCGATCAGTTCCTTGGGCAGGTCAAAATAGAAATCCTTTTTCTTAAGCGTTGTCATATCCATTGTTTTACCTGAATCCGCCCCGAAGCTTCCCTCTACAGCGCCGCTCCCTCCGCAAACGCCATATAGCCCCGATAGGTCTCATATACATCCGCCTTGCTGGTAGCCTCCCAGGGAGCATGCATGTTCAGCACCGCCACGCCGCTGTCAATCACGTTCATACCATACAGCGCAAGGATATAGGCAATGGTTCCGCCGCCGCCTACGTCCACCTTGCCAAGCTCGGCCGTCTGGTAAACCACCTTCTTTTCATCCAGAATCCTGCGCAGGTGGGCCATATATTCCGCATTGGCATCGTTGGACCCGGACTTTCCTCTGGAGCCTGTGAATTTGTTGAAGACCATTCCTTTTCCCATGAAAGCGGCGTTCTTCTTCTCGAAGCAGGACGCAAAGGTGGGGTCGAAGCCTGCGCTCACGTCGGAGGACAGCATGCAGCTGCGGGAGAGGCATCTCCTCAGATTCAGCTCGCTGTACTCGCCGTTCAGGTTCATCAGCTCCGCCACGGCGTTCTCAAAGAATCTTGACTGCATACCCGTTGCTCCCACAGAGCCGATCTCCTCCTTGTCCACAAGGATACAGCACAGCGTTCTGTCCGTCTGCTTCATGTCCAACATGGCCCGCATGGACGTGAAGGCGCATACCCTGTCGTCCTGACCGTAAGCCAGAATCATACTGCGGTCGAAGCCCGCCTCTCTGGCCTTTCCTGCAGGCACGATCTCCAGCTCCGCAGAGAGGAAGTCCTCCTCTTCCATGTCGTAAGTCTTCTTCAATATGTCGAGAATCCCGGCCTTCACCGCTTCCTTAGCCTTTTCCTTCTTTTCTTCCTTCTCGTCCGTTTTGTTCTCGGCGTCTCCCTTGATAGAAATAGGCCTGCTGCCCACGATCAGATCCAGCGCCTCTCCCTCTATCACTCTGGCCGCATCCTTCTTCAGCTGCTCTCCTGCCAGATGGATCAGCAGATCCGACACAAAAAATACCGGATCATCATCATTCTCTCCCACGTTCAGCTCCACTGTGGTTCCGTCTTTCTTTACCACCACGCCATGGATGGCCAGAGGCAGAGTGACCCACTGATACTTCTTTACTCCGCCGTAGTAATGGGTGTCCAGATAGGCCATGCCTCCGTCCTCATAGAGGGGATTCTGCTTCACGTCCAGTCTGGGGCTGTCGATATGGGCCCCCAGAATGTTCAGCCCTTCCGTCATGGGCTTTTTGCCCATCTGGAACATCACTATGGACTTATTCATCCATACGCTGTAGACCTTGTCTCCCTCCTGCAGCTTCCTGCCGGACTCCATCAGTCCCTCCAGCTCCTGATACCCTTCTGCCTCGATGGTGTTGACGATGGTATCGATGCACTCTCTCTCCGTCTTGCTGTTGTCCAGAAACTCCCGATACTCCCGGTTCAGCTTTTCCAGACCCTCCAGCTGCCCTTCGTCATAAGTCTCCCATGCGTTCTTTCTTTCCATTGTCTTGTCCTCCTATTTTCTCTATTCCAGTTCCGACTTTACGCTCCGAGTCTGTTCTATTCCAGTTCCGACTCTGCGCTCCAGCGCCTATCTTCAGGAAGGATTTCCTGACTCATTCTTCGTCATGACATCCTTCCCGGCGCTTTACGCTCCGAGTCTGTTCTATTCCAGTTCCGACTCTGCGCTCCAGCGCCCCATGCCTCTACTGTCTCAGTTCGATTCCCAGCTGCTCCAAACCGTTCAGAATCTTCTTCATGACAGCATTTATATCGCTGTCTTCTAAGGTTCTGTCCTTGGCCCGGAAGGTAATGGAATATGCCACAGACTTGTAACCTGCCTTAATCTGGGCCCCCTCGTACACATCAAACAGCTTATAGGACTCCAGAAGCTTTCCTCCCCTCTGGAGAATCACTCCCTCGATGTCTCCCGCTAAAACCTCCTTGGGCACCACCATACTGATGTCCCTGCCCACGGCAGGATACTTTGCGATGCCTTCATATTTTCTGTCGAAGGTGGTGAAGGGGATCAGGCTCGGCATGTCCAGCACGGCCACATAGACTCTATCGCCTATCTCATAATGATCCCTTACCTCCGGATGGATCTCTCCCAGATATCCTACAACACTTCCCTCATATTTGATATTCGCCTGCCGGCCGGGATGCAGGAAGGGCTTTCCTGCCTGAGGGTCGTACTGCGGTCTCTTGGCCATGCCTACGCTTCCGAAGAATTCCTCCACCACGCCTTTCATAGTGAAGAAATCTCCTTCTCCGTAGAATCCCAGCACAAACTGCATACGCTCGTGGGGAAGCTCCGTGAGAGGCAGAGATTCCGGCAGATACACATTCTCCAGCTCGTAGAGCTTTACATCCTTGTTCCTGCGGTTATAGTTCACTGCCAGACTGGTCAGCATTCCGTTGAGAGGCGTGGTTCTCATGATGGAGAAATCCTCTCCCAGGGGATTTGCGATGGTGACTGCCTGACGCAGCTTGTCATCCTCGGAAAGCAATAGCTTGTCAAACACCTTGGGGCTTTCAAAGGAATAGCTCATACCCTGAGAGAATCCGCAGTATTCCGCAATGTCTCTGGCCTTCTGCTCTATCCGCAGCTTATAAGAGAGCTTGCCTGCCGTGGCCTCGCCCGAAGGCAGAGTGGTGGGAATCTTGTCATAGCCGTAGAATCTGGCTACTTCCTCCGCTATATCCGCATCACAGTTCAGGTCCTGCCGGAAATAAGGAATCACCAGCTCTGTGCCCTGCTCCGAAGCCTTCGCCTCCACCTGAATCCGACGCAGCATCTCCAGCATCTCTCCCTCAGGTATCTGAGTTCCCAGAAGGCGGTTGTATTTTTCCGGCTTGAAAGGAAGTCTTTTTCTCTCAGGCATAGGCTGGGCCACGTCCACCATGCCCCCTACCACCTCTCCGCAGCCCAGCTCCTCAATGAGCTGGCAGGCGCGGTTTATGGCGTCCTCCGCATTGTGGGGTTCCAGCCCCTTCTCGAACTTGCCCGAAGAATCCGTCCTCAGGCCGATTCTCTTGGAGGACTTTCGTACATTGGGTCCGTTGAAAACGGCGGACTCCAGCAGAACCGTATGCACATTTTCCGTGATCTTGGAATTTTCTCCCCCCATGATCCCGGCCACGGCCACCTCTTTTTCCCCGTCGCAGATCATCAGCACCTGACTGTCCAGCTTGCGCAGCTGGCCGTCCAAGGTCTGGAACCGGTCTCCCTCCTTCGCCCGGCGCACCACAATCCTATGCCCGGCGATGGTGTCCAGATCAAAGGCATGCATAGGCTGCCCATACTCCTCCATCACGTAATTGGTGATGTCCACCAGATTATTGATGGGACGGATGCCGCTGGCGGCAAGCCTCTTCCTCATCCACTCCGGCGAAGGCCCCAGCTTGATGTTCTTGCAGACCCTTGCACAGTACCGGGGGCAAAGCTCCGGATCCTGTACCTCCACGCTGACATAGTCATGAACATCCTCCTGATTTCCTGTCACATTCACAAGGGGAGGCACAAAGGGCTTCCTGAAGGTAGCCGCCGCCTCTCTGGCGATTCCCAGCACGCTGTAGCAGTCCACCCGGTTGCTGGTGATTTCATATTCAAACACCGTGTCGTGAAGCCCCAGCAGCTCCACCGCATCAGCCCCTACCTGAGCATCCTCTTCAAATATATAGATGCCCTCCTCCGGAGCCTCCGGATACATGCTTCTGTCAGCCCCCAGCTCCTCTATGGAGCACATCATGCCCTGAGAGGGAACCCCCCGCAGCTTCCCTGCCTTGATCCTGATGCCCTCCTCCGGAAGAGGACCGCCGTCATGCCCCCCTGCGACCTTTCCTCCGTCCAAGACCACGGGCACCTTGTCCCCTACCTTTACATTATGGGCTCCCGTAACGATCTGTATGGTATCGGTGCCAATGTTCACCTGACATACAATAAGCTTATCCGCATCGGGATGTCCTTCTATCGAAGAGATCTGTCCTATGACGATCTTCTCCAGATTCCTGTCCCTTCTCTCATATCCTTCCACCTTCGTGCCTGACAGAGTCATTGCATCGCAATACTCCTGATCCGTACACTCCAGTCCCGGCACATATGCCTTAATCCACGACAATGCTGTATTCATGTGTTTCTCCCTTTCTATATGCAGTCCCGGCGCCTTCGCCCAAAAACTGTTCTGCAGTTTTGTCATGCACCTTCAGATCTTTGCACCACGATGCCCCTCAAGGCCTCAGAACTGCTTCAGAAACCTGATATCGTTCTCATAGAGCAGGCGCATATCGTCAATCTCATACTTCAGCAGGGCAATCCGCTCCAGTCCCATGCCGAAGGCAAATCCCGTGTACTCTTCCGGATCTATGCCGCTCATCTCAAGCACATGAGGATGAACCATGCCGCAGCCTAAGATCTCGATCCAGCCGCTGCCCTTGCAGAACCGGCATCCCTTTCCCCCGCATTTGAAGCAGGTCACATCCATCTCGGCGCTGGGCTCCGTAAACGGGAAATGATGAGGACGGAACTTCACCTTCGTCTCTTCCCCGAACAGCGCTCTGGCGAATTCCGCCAGAGTTCCCTTCAGATCCGCAAAGGTAATGCGTCTATCGATGACCAGACCTTCAATCTGGTGGAAACAAGGCGAATGGGTGGCATCCACCTCGTCCGAGCGGAAGACCCTCCCCGGAGCAATCATCCGGATGGGCAGTCTGCCCTTCTCCATCTCATGCACCTGCACCCCTGAGGTCTGGGTGCGCAGCAAAATGTCATAGACGCCGTTCCCGCCCTCGCTGCTGCCGCTGGCCACATAGAAGGTATCCTGCTCATCCTTAGCCGGATGATCCGCAGGAATGTTCAGGGCTTCAAAATTGTAATAATCCTTTTCCACCTCAGGCCCTTCCACCACCTCATAGCCCATGCCGATGAAAATTCTCTCCACTTCCTCCAACGCGATGGTATTTGGATGCCTATGGCCCATCTCCGTCCTGCTGGAAGGCAATGTCACATCTATGACCTCCGCCTTCAGTCTGGCCTCCCTCACAGCCTTTTCAATCCGGGCCTTGTTCTCTTCCAGCACCCGCTCAATCTCTGCTCTGGCCTCATTCACCATCTGCCCTACCTTGGGCCTGTCCTCCGGCGCCACATCCCTCATGGATTTCAGAAGATCCGTCAGTTCCCCCTTCTTTCCAAGGATGCATACCCTGAGCTCATTCAGTTTCTCCGCAGTATCACAGTCCTTGATCTGCGACAGAGCCCTCTCTCTGATCTGTTCCAGCCTGCTCTTCATATGATACCTCCCTATATCCGCTTCAGTGAACCTCCGCTCAAAAACATACCATGACAATCCGCAGCGCAAAAAGTCCCCTGCAGCCTTTCTTTCAAAGCTGCAAGGGACGAAATATCATTCCGCGGTACCACCCTGCTTCCAGTCCTCCCCATTCCCGGATGACCGGCTCTCATATGCGTATAACGTCCGCTCACGTCCCGACCTACTTGATCCAGTCCCCTGCCACTTGCAGGACGCTGTCCTCGTTCCGTCAGGCGGCTCCGGCGGGAAATTCGCGGCTTATCTGAACCTAAGGAAGCTTCCACCCAGCGGCCCCCTCTCTCTGCAGGAAAACAAACCTCTACTTTGCGCCATCCATGCCTTTTGCTCATTCATTCCTCTGAGATTTCATCATACTGTCTCCCAGCCGAAATGTCAATACATTATATCAAAAAAATACGGCCCATTGTCAATCTCAGGCATTTTCAGGCGCCCCTTCGGAAATCAGAAAATTTTCTCTCCCCTCACCAGCTTCTTGTTCACGGACTCAAAATACCGGTTCACATAGGCGCCGATCATAATGATATACATGCAGAAATACATCCACAGCAGCACAATGATGATGATGGACAGATTGCCGTAGATGCCATAGGTATTGCCGTAAGTCAGATAATAGGAAAAGGCCCAGGAAAAAACGCTCCAAACCACCGCGGAGAAAACAGCTCCCGGGATCTGCTCCTTGAAAACCAGCTTCTTGTCCGGAACATAGGCGTAGACTGCGGCGAAAAGCACCGACAGCACGGCCCACACAAACAAAAATCTGAAGTTCATGACAAAGGAAACCAGAGTCTGCAGCTGAGGCAGCCTATGCAGAGTCACGGCCACCAGCTGGTCACCGAACACCATGACGAACAAGGACAGAATCACCACCAGAAGCATGACCACCGTGTAGAAGGATGCTATGATGCGCACCAGAAAATAATTTCTCTGCTCCTCCACGTCATTTACCACGTTGAGCCCCCGCATCAAGGCCATCACGCCCTTGGCCGCCGACCATATGGTGGCTATGATTGCAATGGACAGGATCCCGGCCGATTTGTCGTACACCTCCGAGATCAGGCTCTCCGCCAGCGGATCCACCTGATCCGGCAGCAGATCCGTCACCAGCTCCACCAGATTTTCCTCCGTCAAAGGAGTATACGGAATGATCGTACAGATCATGATCAACATCGGAACCACGGACAAGAAAAAGAAAAAAGCAATGCTGGCAGCATAGGTATTGATATCCTTCTTCTTCATCTGTGCGGAAAAATCCACCAAGACATGAAATATTCTGCGAACCACTCGACCAGCTCCTACTCATATATTTTTTCGACACTGCATCCCTCATAGAAATAGAGCAGTATCTCTTCCGCCGTATAGCCGGACTTCGCCATCTCCTTGGCCCCGTTCTGGCTCATCCCCACTCCATGGCCGAAGCCGCCTCCGGACAGAGAGTATTCTACCACGTTTCCGTTCTCTTTTCCAGTCGTTATCACAAAAAAACCGCTTGGAAGAAGGTTTGGACTGGCCACCCGGCTGCCGTTTTGCCTCACTACGTCCGCCTCCCCGTCATTCAGTACATATCTGATATTGTGCTCAGAGATCACCTTGATCTTGCTGGCATCCGTCTCTATGACCAGCTCATCGGCCACACCGCCGCTGCCCCGCTTTTCAATGTAGATTTCCCTGATATCGCCCAGCTCCCGGATCTCCTCGCTGACATACTCCTCCCCGTTCCACGTGAGCACCAGTCTGCTGTTGGCCGCATAGCGCCTCTGAAGCACCTCCAGCATATGCTCCCTATTCAGGGCCTCCACCTGATAGGTCCAGCGATACCATCCCTCTCCGGCCTCAAAGTCATCCGGATTCACCGTCCCGATGAAAGCGGCGAAGGCCTCCTCGTCCCTCATGCTCTCTCCCAGATCCACGCTTTCCAAAGCGTCCCCCTCCGATGCCAGCGCCGCCGCCATGGCGGACTTGCTCAGAGCCTTCGGCTTCAGGTAGGTAAGCGTGGGGGCCACTTCGGTCTTCCAAACCGTCGCGTCGCTCCCAACGCCGCAGGAGGTGGAATAATAATATGTCCCCGCCGGACTGCCCTCCCCGGTATAGAGAAGCTGTCCGTATGTCTCCTTCGCCGCAGTGGTGGTGCTCTCCTGCTCCAGAATGTTGTTGTACACCTGATAGGAGGTACTGTCGTCCACATGGGCCCCGTACTGGGGATAGCCTGCCCGCAGCATGCTTCCGTAAGCATAAGTTCTGGCGCAGATCGCCTGCGCCCTCAGCGCCTCATACGGATACGATGCCGGCATCTCGCTGGGCACCACGCTGTAAAGATACTCCTCCAGCAGCACTTCGTTCACTGCTACGATCCCGTCCTCGGTGCGCAAAAACTCCATGGTCCCACGGTAGGATGGTATGCCCTGACTGCGGTTGCAGCTTCTCAGCGTCACCTTCCCCGTCAGCACATCCGGCACTACATATATACGGTCTGTCTCAAAGTAAGCGCTGTCATAGCTTAACGTCACTTCCTCCCCTGCCCCGTGAGCCTCCCGTTTCTGATCCCCATAGGCTCCGTAGACCACCGTAAATCCCACGTCGCAGGTAAAGCGGGGCTGTTCGTGAAAGAGCCCGTTGTAATCGGATTCTTTTATCAGAACCCGGATATACTCCATGGCGTCCTCCTTCACCATGAGAATTCCGCAGACCTCCCCGTTCTCCATGCACAGATCCGTGAAAGCGTACCCGAACAGCAGGTCTCTTGCCGTACACATCTTAAGGCTGTCATAGAGCCTATACCCCCGGCAGTCCGAGGCCAGAGGCAGCCTGCCGTAGCCCTCCACCTCTATCCCCTCCGCATCTGCACTGAGGATTTTGCCGTTGATCTTATCCGTCTTGGCCCTCACCAGCGTGACCCTTCCGTCCGTGAGCTCCACGTCCGCCACCTGTTCCCGGACAGAAGGCCCCGGATCATAGACCACTTGCCGTTCTCCCCCGGCCTCTGCACCGTTGTCCCCACCGGATGCCCCGGCGCCGTCGTCTGCGGCTACCATCCCCCAAGAATAACGCTCTCTATTACCCTCACGGAAAATCACGATCCCCTCCTCATCCACTTCCATGACCCAAACGTTCCGAAATAGCTGAACTATCGGAATATGGATGGGAGGCACCACTTCCTGCCCGCCCTCTCTATGTACCAGTGTCATCACAAGCTTTCCCAGCAGCAGCATTATGATCAGCAAAACCCCCAGCAAGCATATGAAAGCCTTCAGCTGCATTCTCTGGGACCGGTTAAGTCCCCATCTATCTCTCTCCAATTCTCCTCTCCCCTGCCGCATATTTATGTGCCGTCGGCTCCAGAGACATTGGAAGAATGATATTCTTCGCCTATGCATACCGGCCCAGACACATATCTAAAAGAGCAGCCCATACGGACTGCCCCCTTCTTTTGTATAAATACCCGAAATGCCGCCCCTTGCTTTCTGACTCCTAGCAATGCTAGGTGGGTGACCGCAGCCAAGGTTTTTGCCTTCCCTTCCAATCCTCCGCAGGAACGGAGTGAGGGCTTGACAGCCGCCTGACGATATAGGAATCCCGTTTAAAGAAATGTAGGTTCAAAATAAACAAGAGTTATCGCACATCTCAGGTTACTGTTATTATAACAAAAACCCCTATGAAAAACAACAATATTTTTTCCCAATTTTTGCATGGTGTCCTAATTATTAAGAAAACATAAGAATAAAAGATTATTTTATGCCTTGACAAAATGCCTGAAAGTGCTAAAATACTCTATGGTCACTAAAACAGTAATAAAGGAGGATGTAGAAACCATGAAGAAAAGCTTTCTAATTTTAGTAACCGCCATCATGTTCGTTCTGGCCGGATGCGGCTCCAAGCCCACCTTGTCTGAATGGGTAAACGGAAAGGACATCGCTGAAGTCGAGTCTACCGCCAACGCAACGTATGCGTCTGCAAACATCACTGTAGACATCTCTGCTGACGGAGAGGACATTCTGGTTTACACCATGGTCTATGACAAGGATGCATATGCAACTCTGGGCGATATGGAGCAGGATGCCATCGACGAGTATTTCAACAGCCAGATCGAAACTCTGAAGGGCGGAATGCTTCCCATGTTCGATGCCTGCAAGCAGGAGCTTGACATTGAGCTGAAGGCTGTTCGCGTAGAGTACGTTTGGGATGGCAAGGTGCTTTGGTCCTACGACATCACGAAGTAAGACTTAAAAAGCAGGAATCTGAAAAGATTTCCTTACATAAAAAGGCGATGCAGATGCATCGCCTTTTTTCATTCCCTTCTTGCCTCAGCCTCCTCAGCCTCACTGCAAGAGGCAAGATACAAAAGCAAAATACAAAAGCAAGATACAAAAAGAGGACGGCATACACCGCCCTCTTTTTGTATCTCTGCAGTATCCTGCAGTTTATTCCACTGCTCTTTGCCTCTTACAGGCTTGCAGCCTCGTTCACGATCTTCTTCAATGCAGCCAGAGCCTCCTCAGGCAGCTTGTCGTAGCCTTCCTTCTTGGTAGCGAAGCCCTCTACCGCATCCACACGGTTCTGCATGGCATTCTGCAGCGCCTTCACATACTCGCCGTCTCCAAGATCGGGCGTGAAGCCTTCCCAATCCATGATCTCGATATCCTCAAAAGGTCCCCACTGCTTGAAGGTAGCTCTCTTCTCCACAATGGCCTCCAGAATTCCCAGAGTATCAGCAGGCTTTACCTTCTTGCCCATGAAGTCGCCGGTGTTGATGATGTAGCAGTCTACGTTCTTCTCCTGCACCAGCTTCTTGAACTTCTCATAGTCGTTCACCAGAGGATAGGTTCTGAAAGGATTCGCATAAGGAACAATACGAAGAGCGTTCATATCGGTCCCTGCAGCCACACGCTCTGCGGTGGAAGTCTTGGTAGCCAGCGTAGCGCCCATAACGGAAGCCAGAGCAGCGCCCTTCAGCTTCACTACGGGAGGAATGGTAGGATCCTTCATGATCCAGAAGATAGCGTTCACGGGAGCGTCGATCTTATCCACGCGGTTAGGAGACCACAGCTTGGACTTGATGGCACGGCCGTTGCCGTTCCTGATATCCTCTGTAACCAGCTGAAGCTTTCCGTCCTCATCCAGAGTAGCGGAGCAGTTCTGAGCCGTCAGCAGGAACTTGTTGTCGGCACAGCCCGTAGGATAGTCGGCAGTCTTGTCAAAATAGGTAGGCTCCAAAGCCACTGATGCACAAGTGTCCGTATTGATGATAAATGCATCATCATGAAGCACCTTGATCTCATACTTGCCATTGTGCTTTGCATGGGTCAGAGTGGACTTTCCGGATCCGGACAAGCCGTACACGGAAGCCACGAACTTGCTGCCGTCGGAAAGCAGATATTCCTTCTGTCCGCCGTGGCAGGAAGCGTATCCGTTCCTATTTGCCATAGCCCAGGCCATGGTCAAGGTTCCCTTCTTATGCTCACCGAAATACTTCATGCCCAGAATCGCGGCACAGTTCTGATCCGTATCGAAATAGCACAAGGTCAGATCGTCGCTGAGGCAGCTATAGTCAACATCGGGGCTGGGGGTCGGCGCCCACTGAGGATTGGAGAAGATATAGATATCAGGCTCCTTGCCTCCGCCGATGGGCTGGGACTCCTTGTACATCTTTACATAAGTATCGGACATGTACTGGAAGTTCAGCATCCAGTTGTACATGATGTTCTCTTCCCCTTCGGGAATCAGCAGATGCGCCTTGGCCATGAACTCAGGATCAAGGCCGATGAAGCACTCTACATGGTACATTGTCTGCCAGCGGGTCTTGTAGATGGCGTCCATAACCACCTTGTCAAGCTTTGCGGCGTCCACGCCGGGCTCTCCCTTGATGCGGCGGGCCTGCGCGTAACGGCCGGTCACGGCACCGTCATTGAACAGCAGAACCTTCGCATCCTTCTCCAGACCGATCTCCTCAGCCCTATGCACAGGCATATCGGTAACGATGGTTCCGGGAGAATTCTTCGCAAGCTCATAAGCCTCTTTGAGGGTATTTACCTTTACTACGTTGTTTCCGTAGAAGGCGGCCTCAATGATGGAGCGCGTCTTGCTGAAGCCGGGCTTCCCGGCACCGATCTCTGAAATCGGATAATACGCTTTTGTTGACATTGTTAACGTCCTCCTTATTTGTGTATTTCCTAAACTGCTACGTCTTGTTCATTATCTCAAAATCACCCGGAAAAGTCAAGAAAGCTTATGTATTTTATAGTGATTTAACAATTAATAAGTTGCTTTTCACACGCTATTTCAATAGCTGTCCTTTTTCTCCATCCGGACATCCGTCTTCAGCAGAACGGTACAGTCAGCCTTGGTCTCCTTCCTGAGCCATTCCCGCTCCTCCTCGTCCAGATAAGGGGACAATCTCTCGTATACCTGTCTCTGATAGGAATAGAGATCCATCCTCTGGGTCTCCGTCAGATAATTCTCGTCGATGGCTTCCATGTCGATGGGCACCCATGTCAGCGTCCTGAAATGCATGAACTGGCCGTATTCGTTCTTCACATCGTTCGCCGCCACCATCACATTCTCGATTCGGATGCCGTGGCTGCCCTCCACATAGACCCCCGGCTCGTTTGTCACGTTCATGCCCGCTTCTAAAAGCGCCTCGCCGCCCTCTGTATAGCGCCATCTCAGGCCCTGAGGGCCCTCATGCACGTTCAGTATATAACCCACTCCGTGCCCGGTGCCGCATTTATAGTCCAGCCCTATGTTCCAAATGGGCTGGCGGGCCAATATATCCAGATTCCGCCCCGTGCAGCCGTAGAGCCAGCGTGCGTTGGTCAGCTGCAGCATGCCCGCTGCCACCGCAGTGTAATGAAGCTTGATCTCGTCGGAAACAGGCCCCAGCACGATGGTTCTTGTCACGTCCGTGGTGCCTCCCAGATACTGCCCGCCGGAATCCACCAGCAGCATTCCCTCCGGCTCCAGAACCGCCCTGTTTTCAGGGGTGGCCTCATAATGCATCATAGCGGCGTTGGCTTTGTAGCCTGCGATGGTGGGGAATGACAGATCCAGAAACTCCGGAATCTCCCTGCGGAATCTCTCAAGCTCATCCGCTGCGGAGACCTCCGTGATCTCCTGCTTTCCGATATTCTTCTTCAGCCAATAAATGAATTTCGTCACCGCCACGCTGTCCTTGAGGAATATCTTCTCCATGTTGGCCAGCTCCACGGGATTCTTCACTGCCTTCAGCAGCTCCGTGGGATTCTTTTTCTCCACCACGGTCTGGTTCTCAGACAGAACCTTGAACAGGCAATAGCTGCAGTGGCGTTGGTCCGCCAGAACCTTTCCGCCCTCGGGAAGCTTCCTCAGATACGGGATCACATCGTCATACTCCTCCACCAGAATGCCCTTCCCGCTCAGATAGCTCTGCACCTCTTCGTTCAGAGCCTTCTTCTGAATGAACAGCACTGTCTCTTTCTGAGTCAAATATCCGTAGCAGATAGCCACGGGATTGCACTCCACATCGCAGCCTCTGATGTTGAAAAGCCACATCAGATCGTCCAGCTTCGTCAGAAGAAGGCTGGACGCCCCTTCCTTCTCCACCTTTTCCATGACCTCACAGCGCTTTTCCTCAAAACTCTTTCCGGCGATCTCCTCCTTCAGCACGGTCACTGTTCCCGCCGGGAAGCCGGGCCTATCCTTCCAAATCCCTTCAGCCAGATCCTTCTCATAGGCAAACCGAATCCCCTTACCGCCCAGCTCCCTCTCGTACTCCTTGCCGCTGGCCGCCGGAATGACCCTGCCGTCGAAGCCCAGCAGCTGGCCCTCCTTCATGTTTTTCTTTAAAAATTCCCGGATGGTGGGAACACCTTCCTCCTGCATCCGAAACAGCTCGATGCCGGTTCCCTCCAGCTCCCGTTCCGCCTGAATGAAATACCTTCCGTCGGTCCAAAGCCCGGCTCCCTCCTGCCACACCACCAGAGTGCCGTTGGAGCCGGAAAAGCCGCTGAAATACTCCCTGACCTTGAAATAATCGTTCACATACTCCGAATTGTGAAAGTCCGCAGTGGGCATCATATAATAGTCCACGCCCTCTGCCCTCATGGCTTCCCGCAGCGCCTCAAGACGCCCCCTTATCATCTGGTTTTCCATTTTGTCCTCCTATTCCAGTTCCGCATTGGTACAAGATTTCTGAGCCGCAAGGCCCACGGCCTTCGACGTCCCTACCCGGTGGCAGCCGAACCGGAGAAACAGCTCCAGTTCCTCCAGCGTGGCGATGCCCCCTGCGGCCTTGATCTTCACCTGCGGCCCGATATGCTTTTTGAATAGTTGTATGTCCTCTATTGTGGCCCCGGCTGTACCAAAGCCCGTAGAAGTCTTGATATAATCCGCTCCGGCATTGGTGACTGCCCTGCACATGGCGATCTTCTCCTCCTCTGTCAGATAGCATGTCTCTATTATGACCTTCAGAACATGCTCCCCGCAGGCTTGCTTCAGAGTCCTGATCTCCTCCTCCACCTTGTCGTATAGGCCGCTCTTTACGTCCCCTATATTCACCACCATGTCGATCTCATGGCAGCCTTCCTTCAGGGCCTGCTCCACCTCGGCCAGTTTCGCCTCCGTGACGCTGTACCCCAGAGGAAATCCCACCACCGTGCAGATAGTCAGCGATTCTCCAAAAGTGTCCCGAACCCTCTTCACGTAGGAGGGCGGGATACAGACGCTGGCCGTATGATACTGCACCGCCTCCTGACACAGACTGCGGATATCCTCCCAAGTGGCAAAGGCCTTCAGCTGTGTATGGTCCACCCTTGCCAGCATGTCTTCCATGGTCCATGACTCCTGCTCCCCTTTTTCCATAGGGAAATTCCCCTCCGGAACGGCCTTTTCATCCCGGAAAGCCTCCTCCCCGGAAACTCTCTCTTCCATAGCGGCTGTCACTCCCTTTCCATAGGCATCTCAAATTCCCAGAAAATCCTTTACCACATCTTTCATCTGCATTACTTCGCACTGCTTTTGGTGAACCACCGGCGCGGTCCGGATCTCATCCACGGCTTTTGGAACCTTCACCCCCGCCAGCCGGGACAGCTCATCCACCAGCTCAAAGTCTCCCTCCGCGCCTTGCCCTGCGCCAATGGCATTCATGACGCTTCTGGCAAACTTGAAGGGACTGGCCGTGGAAGCGATCACTGCCACAGCCCCATCCCCCGTCTCCTCCAGATATTTCCGGTACACGGCGGAAGCCACGGCGGTATGGGTATCGATCACATATCCGTATTCTTCATAGAGACGCCTGATCTCCTCCGCCGTCTCTTCCTTTGTGGCGTAGTTTCCGTAGAAATCCTCCAATCCGGCCCTCATCTCCTCCGTGATCTCATATTTCCCCTGACCGCTTAAGGCAGCCATCAGACCGCTGTTCTTTTCCCCGTCCTCCCCGGCGACGCGGTAGATCAGGCGCTCTAAATTGCTGGACACCAGTATGTCCATGGAGGGCGATTCTGTCACCACAAACTCCCGGTTCTTGTCATAGCAGCCAGTGCGGAAGAAATCATACAGCACCTTGTTCTCATTGGAGGCGCAGATCAGCTTCCCTATGGGCAGCCCCATGCTCTTGGCATAGAAAGCGGCCAGAATATTCCCGAAGTTTCCTGTGGGCACCACCACATTTACCCGCTCTCCCTCTGCGATCCTTCCCTCCCGCAGCAATGTCCCATAAGCATATACATAATAGCATATCTGGGGAACCAGACGGCCGATGTTGATGGAGTTGGCGGAGGAGAACTGATATCCCTTGTCCCCCATCTTTCTTTCCAGCTCTCTGTCGGAAAAAATCCTCTTCACCCCAGTCTGGGCATCGTCAAAATTGCCGTGGATTCCCACCACCAAAGTATTCGCACCCTTCTGAGTCACCATCTGCCTCTCCTGAATAGGGCTGACGCCGTCCTTGGGATAGAACACCACGATCTTCGTTCCCTCCACATCTGCAAAGCCGGCCAGCGCCGCCTTGCCCGTATCCCCGGAGGTAGCCGTCAAGATAACGATCTGGTTCTCCACCTTATTCTTTGCTGCCGCCACCGTCATAAGATGGGGCAAAAGTGACAGAGCCATGTCCTTGAACGCGATGGTTGCGCCATGAAAAAGCTCCAGAAAATATGCACCCCCAGCCTCCGCCAAAGGCGCGATCACGTCCGTGTCGAATTTGGAGTCGTAGGCCCTTCCGATACAGCCCCTCAGCTCCTCCTCCGTATAATCTGTCAAGTAAAGCTTCATCACTTCATAAGCCACATTCCCATAATCCATTTCCGAGAGTTCTTTCAGACTTTTGTCTAAGGCGGGAATATGATCCGGCACAAACAATCCGCCATCCTCTGAAAGGCCTTTCAAAATCGCCCAAGATGCCTTCACCGGCTCGCCCTTGCCCCGAGTGCTCCTATACAATACTTCTTCCATGGGTCCATCTTCCTTTCTTCTCTCCGTCACTGAAATTTACGCGCAAAACCCTTGGCTTAGTATACTACAAAACCCCCCGGAAGAAAAGCTTTTTATCTCACTTGAAAAATTCATGCCCCCCATATAGGAACAAATAGGTCAGCTTTGTGTCAAACCACCGCATCTTTCCGCTGTCGGCATATTTCCTCGCCGCAAAGTACAGAGCCCCCTGAGAGATGTCCTCCCCCATCAGCGCCCGCTCCACAGCTTCCACGGTTTCATCGCTGACCGTGACCCTATAATAGCTGCCATTGTACACGGGAGAAAACTGAGACACCCCCTTTTCCCTCTGAAACACAACCTCTGTCACTGTATCGGGAAACTTGTCGCTGTTCATCCTGTTCAGTACCACGTTCGCCACCAGAAGCTTGCCGTCCTCATCCTCGTTGCCCGCCTCCGCCTCCACGATCCGCTGCAGCACCTCCAGCTCCTCGTCCGTTAGATGATATATGTATTTAGAATCCACAACGGAAAAATCCACGGTCCTCTGTCCTGACACTGCCACATCCGCAATGCCCATCTCCTTTATGCCCACCATAGATGAGGACGCCGCCCTCATGACAGATTCCCTCATGGCGGCATCACGCTGCTCTACCTCCTCAAGCTCCAGCCTGAGCTCAAATGCCGGGCCGGCGCACAGCCTCGCCATGTCCACGCTCCTTGCACACAGAAAGCAGGCCATGAACACCCCGCCGCCCAGAACCAAAAGTCCCGCTGCCTTTTTATACATATCCCTTCGCCCTTTCCATTCAGTTTAGAATACCAGCATGTCCGATATAGCAATATATGAAGTTCATGCTGAAAATATATCTAAAGGATTGATTATTTCTCAAACTGAATGTTATACTAAGAAAAAATCTCAGAAGAGACTTGATAAAAAGGATTAGGTATGGAAAAAACCACCACCAAAACCGCATATTGCCGTGCCTCCCTGACCTACCGGAGGAAACATATCAGCCTTGGCAGCTTTCCCACGGAAAAAGCAGCCCATGATGCATATCTGGAGGGCCGGCGCATCCTGCATGACTACAGCTGCACCTTGGGTTCGTACCGCCCCGCCTCCCCTCTGGCTTTCGCAAAATGGGTATCCCTCCTGAATTTCCGGGACAACGGAGCCTACTTCAGCAATCCCATCTATTTGGCCGGAAGGATGTTCTACTACTATCTTTCTCCTTCCCGGATCCTGAAGTTCGATCAGGACGACTTATCCTATTATGCCGCCCACAAGATCATGTGCAGGGGAAATCACTATTTCGTAGCGGATTACGGCTCCCAGATCAGCATTTCCAGCCGATACCGCATCAGGCCCTACGCGAGGGAAGGAAAGGATTTCCGCTTTCTAAACGGAGATTCCAATGACTTCCGCCGGGAAAATCTGGAGATCCTCAACATCTACCATGGAGTCACCCCGGAAATGAAAAACGGACAGTACGTTTATACTGTCCGCATTCATGTAAGAGGAAACTATCTGGTAGGCCGTTATGTCTCCATGACAGAGGCCGCCATTGCCTACAACAAAGCTGTAGACATCCTAAGGGAAAACGGCTTCTCCAAAAACTATTCCGTCAACTATATAGAGGGACTCCCTTCCGGAAAATATGCCGAACTCTATGACCGCCTGCAGATCTCGGCCCGCATCCGATCCTGCAGGCCCTGACTTAGGGCAGCCTTCCTTCATCCTTCTATTTCTCCGAATAATTGATGAAGCTGATATTCAGGTTCACGTATCCGGCTATGCCGTCCACGGATCCGTCAAAATCATACTGCCACATGGCAAACTTGTAGGGATAATCGGGAATGTCCTCGTTCTGGGACAGCCACACGTCATATGCCGTCAGCTTCGACATGTCGATCTCCTTTATGAGCCACTCCTTGTCGCCATAGATCATGGTCTTGTATCCGGCCGCGGCGATGTCCCCCAGAAAGGCCTTCGCTATGGAAGTCTTCTGCTCTCTGGTCAGCACATCCGTTCTTGCGGTATCATTATCCACCAGCTCCATATAAAACGCCACGGGATAGGTGATCTGGTAATCCCCCAGGCTCTCTATGACCATCTTGGCTTCTTCCTTCGCCTCATCCTCGGTGATGGCCTGAGAGTAAAAATAAACTCCGATCTCCAGCCCCGCGTCCGAGGCCCGCTTGATGTTGTCGCTGAAATACTCGTCGAGAATCAGCTGGCCCGTGCCGTAGCCTCTGGCCCCCACCCGAATCATAACGAACTCGATACCGGCCTTCTTCAGCTTCACAAAGTCCACATAATCCTGAAACTTGGAAATGTCTACACCCACATAGGACGTCTTCTTGCCGTCCTCGTAGTACTTCATCAGATTCGACTGGCACACCAGCTTTGTAAAGTCATACTCATGCTTGGGCAGATAAGGGTTGATCAGAACCCACTCCTCCCCACCGTCCGCATATTTCACCAGAGTATGCTTGCCGTCCGTGGAGGGATCTTCCTCCTCTTCCTCCTTCGGCTCCTCTGTGGGCACCGGTTCCTCCGTTGCCTTGGGGTACATATCCCAAAATTCCAGATCCTCCGGCCTTAGCTTGCTCCCCGACACCAAATCGTCCGTATCGGGAGTCACCACCACCGGGGAAACCGGCTCCGCCGACGCATACACTTCGTCGTTTTGCCGGACACTGCTGTTCTTTCTGCCCTTGTCGTTCAAAGCCAGCACCAACACCAAGATCACCGCCACGAAGGCGGTCACAACGGCGATGGACTTCACAACGGCAGGTGTCAGATTCGAGTGATCATCATAATCTTCCGGTATCTTCAAATTGTACGCCTCCTATTACAAGTTCCGCTGCTTCTCTACGGTGCCCCCTTCTGCGAAGTATTTTCGCACGCTTTTTCATGCGTCCGAAAATACTTCCCGGCACCTTCGTTCCGCTGCTGTATTACAAGTTCCGCTGCTGTATTTCAAGTTCCGCAGCTTCTCTACAGCTTCACAATAATCTTCTTGGGGCATTTCTCCGCGCAGGCCCCGCAGCCTACGCACTTCTCCTGATCGATGGCGGCATGGAAATCTGCCACTGCCACCGCCCCCTCGGCACAGTTCTTGGCGCAGATACCGCAGCCGATGCAGCCCGTCTGGCAAGCTTTCATGGTCACGGGCCCCTTATCCTTGGAGCTGCACGCCACCGCGTATTTCGCCTTGTAGGGGATCAGAGAAATCAAATGCTTGGGACAAGCCGCCACACATTTCCCGCAGGCCTTGCAGGCCTCTCTGTCCACCACTGCCACCCCGTTCACCACATGGATGGCATCGAAGGGGCAGGCCTTCACGCAGTTGCCGTAGCCCAGACAGCCGCTGCTGCAGGACTTGGGCCCGCCTCCCGGCACGAAGGCCGCCTTGCTGCAGTCCGAAACTCCATGATATTCATAATCCTGCTTGGCCTTGTCGCAGTCCCCGGCGCAAGCCACAAAGGCTACCAGCCTCTCTGCGGATCCCGCCTCCACGCCCATGATGGCCGCTATTTTGTCCGCCACCGGCGCTCCTCCCACGGGGCAGGACCCTACGGGCGCCTCCCCCTTAGCGATGGCCGCCGCCAGCCCGGAGCATCCCGCATATCCGCAGCCCCCGCAATTGTTGCCGGGAAGCGCTGCCAGAACCGCCTCCTCCTTCTCGTCCACCTGCACCTTGAACTTTATGCCGGCCACGCCCAAAAACAGACCCACGAAAACACCTACTGCGCCCACCACGGCGGCGGCCGCCAAAATTCCTGTCACACTCATCCGTCCCACTCCCTTCTACAACAGTCCCGAAAAGCCACAGAACGCTATGGCCATCAAACCTGCCGTCAGCAGCACCATAGGCATTCCCTTGAAAGACGCAGGAACGTCGTTATGCTCAAGCTTCTCGCGGATTCCTGCCAGAATCACGATGGCAATGGTAAATCCCACCGCTGTGGCAAAGCCGTTCACGATGCCCGTGAGGATCCCGTACTCTTTCTGCACATTGGTGATAGCCACTCCCAGCACCGCGCAATTGGTAGTGATCAGAGGCAGGTAGACTCCCAGCGCCTCATAGAGCGCCGGCATGGCCTTGCGCAGAAACATCTCCACGAACTGCACCAGCGCCGCAATGACCAGAATGAATACAATGGTTCTCAGATATTCCACATGAAATCTTTCCAGCACGAATTTATAGATCACTCCGGCCACCGCGCTGGCAAGGGTGATGACGAAAATTACCGCACTCCCCATGCCTGCTGCCGTGTTCGTCTTTCTGGAGACCCCAAGGAACGGACAAAGCCCCAGAAACTGGCTCAACACCACATTGCTCACCAGAGAGGAGCCGATCAGAATGACGAGTAATTCCTTTACGCTTTCCATCTGCTATTCCTCCTTCTCGTTGTCATAGAATCTCTGGGCGCAGCCCTTTTCCGAACAGTTCATGCAGTCATGGCTGCATCCGGAGCCGATCTTCGAGGTATCCTTTCCGGCCCTCTCTCCCGCCGCCTTCACATAGTTTTGCACCGCCACCAGCGCTGCCAGCACAAAGAATGCGCCCGGCGCCTGCGCAAAGATACGGACGGGCTCGAAGGAATCCGGCGTGATCTTGAAGCCGAAGGCCTTGCCGGCGCCCAAAAGCTCCCTCACCAGACCGATACATGTCAGGGCCACCGTAAATCCCATGCCCATGCCGATGCCGTCGAACAGTGAAGGGATGGGAGGGTTGGAATAGGCATAGCTCTCCGCCCGCCCCAGAATAATACAGTTCACTACGATCAGAGGTATGTAGACTCCCAGCGCCTTGTTTAAGTCAGGGAGATAAGCCTCCAGCAGAAGCTGAACCACCGTCACGAAGGAGGCTATAATCACGATGAAGGCCGGTATGCGCACCCTATTGGGAATCAGCCCCCGAAGCAGGGAAATGAGAAGGTTGCTCAACGCCAGAACCACCAGCGTGGTAAGCCCCATCCCCAGACCGTTTATGGCGGAGGTGGTGACGGCCAGTGTAGGACACATGCCCAGCATCAGCACAAAGGTAGGATTTTCCTTCACGATACCGTTGTACAATCTCTCTCCTGCCCTATTCATGGCTCCCTCCTCCCTGCCCGCTTTTGCAGACACAGACTCGTTGGACTGAAGATTCCTCTCACTCATTGGATCCACCCCCTTCCCTCAGGACAGCCGCAGTCTTCAGGCCCCCGTTCACCGCATTGGTGACTGCTTTGGTGGTGATGGTGGCGCTGGTGATCACATCGATCTCATTATCCGCAGAGGCACCTGTCTTTGTGTAGACAAAGCTGTCCACCTTCTTATCATGAAACTGAGGCGCCAGCACGCTGGGAGCCTCCATGCCTAAGCCCGCCGTCTCGGAAATCTCCAGTATGGAAATATCGTTCAAAGTTCCGTCATTCCTCACTCCCACATACAGCACGATGTCTCCGCCATAGCCCTGGGTGGAGGTGGACTGAATCACAAATCCCAGAGCCGTTTTGGCGCTGTCCTTGGCCTCATAGACGCTTCCGATCTTCACTCCCTGAGAGGCAAGCTCTTCCTTCAGCTCCTCGGGCAGCTCGTAAGAGATCTTCTCGAAGACGTCCGCCTCCTGAAACACTGCCCTGCACGCCTCCTCAATGGCCTTTTCCTGCTGTATCCGGATAGGCTCCTTGGTCAGCTCATAGACCACTCCCAGAAGCAGGCCCACCACCAGAGTGATGGAGAAAAGAATTCCCGCTTCCTTCAGCATTACGCTGATATCGCTCTTATTTTTCATGATGCCTTCCTCCCTTCCGATGTCCGAAAGCCGTGGGCATGGTCCATTTCTCAATGAGGGGCACGAGAATGTTTCCCAGAATGATGGCGTAGGAGACACCTTCAGCGCCGGATCCGAAGACCCGGAAGATCCCCGTCAGCAATCCCAGAAAGACGCCGAAAACATACTGTCCCTTGATGGTGATGGGCCTAGTCACATAATCCGTAGCCATGAAGAAGGCTCCAAGCATCAGACCGCCTCCGAAAAGCTGCGCCGAAAGATAGGCCGGATCCAGTCCATGCCCTCCGAACAGAACCACGAACAGGCCGAAGGTCACTATGTAGCTGCCGGGGATTCTCAGATCGATGACTCCCAGCAGGATCAGCAGACATGCCCCCACCAGCAGGGCAAGCACCGACGTCTCTCCGATGGTTCCTCCGGTACGTCCCAGAAACATGTCCAGAACATTCACCTGCTCTCCCGCCTTCAGCGCCGCAAGAGGCGTGGCCCCGGTGTATGCGTCGCAGTCGAAGGCCATCATGGCCGAAGGGAAGGAGATCAGCAGAAAGCATCTGGCCGCCAGCGCCGGATTCATGAAATTCTGTCCCAGACCGCCGAACAGCATCTTCACCACCAGAATCGCAAATATCCCGCCCAGCGCCGCCATCCACAGCGGCATGGTCACGGGAAGGTTCAGCGCCAGCAGCAGCCCCGTCACCACTGCGGACAGATCCGCGATGGTCATGCTCTGCAGAAGGCTTCTCTTATCCCTTCTCACCTTCCACTTATATACCCCAAACAAGAATTCCGTCAGCACCGTGCTGGCAATGGTCACCAGAATCACCGCCAGCGCCCTTGGGCCGAAATTGTAGATGCCGAATCCGGCAGCAGGCATCAAGGCAACGATGACTGCCAGCATCAGCCCGTTGGTGGACACTCTGGAACGAACATGGGGATTGGATGATACTTTATACAATTCGCTCATGATACATATCTCCTTATTCCAGTTCCGTATTTTATGATTTCTTTCTCTTGGCCAGCAGGATCTTGCGCATGGACTTGATCTCCTGCGTCAGCTGACGCTTTGCCGGACAGACAAAGCTGCAGCATCCGCACTCGCAGCACTCCATGCCGTAGCCTGCCAGAAAGGCTTCCTCGTCAAAACGCTCCGCATAGTCTGCAAGCCTGCTGGGCACCACCCTTCCCGGACACACGTCCACGCAGCGCCCGCAGTTGATGCAGGGCCCCGGCTCCATGGCCGCCACGTCATCCTTGGACAAGGCCAGCAGCGCCGTTGCCGTCTTGGTCACCGGAACATTCAGTCCGAACATGGCAAAGCCCATCATGGGACCGCCGCAGATGATCTTCTCCGGCGTGCCTTTGAAGCCTCCCGCCGCCGCAAGTACTTCGCTGTAGTCGGTTCCTATACGAACCCTGAAATTCCCCGGACTAGCCACCGCGTCCCCCGTCACCGTGACAATCCTCTCCATCAGAGGCCTGCCCTCCATGACAGCTCTATGTACCGCAACGATGGTGTCCACATTGTTTACCACGCATCCCACGTCCGCCGGAAGCATGGTGGAATTGATCCGCCTGCCCGTGGTGGCGAAAATAAGCTGACGTTCTCCCCCCTGAGGATACTTGGTCTTCAGGCCCTTGACGCAGATCCGCTTCTCGTCCATTGTCATGCTCTTCAGCTTGGAGATGCAGTCCGGCTTGTTGTCCTCCACCGCCAGAATTCCCTGAGCGCCCGGAAAGAGCTTCAGCAGGATCTTCAGGCCGCCTATAAGCTTTTCCGGCTCCTCCAGCATCCTGCGGTAATCGGAGGTGAGATATGGCTCGCATTCCGCACAGTTGGCGATGACATATTCTATTTTTTCCGGCTCCTTGGGAGAAAGCTTCACATGGGTGGGGAACCCTGCGCCTCCCATGCCTACGATACCGGCCTCCCTGATGATGCCTATGATCTCCTCCCTGTCCATCCCCTCGAAGGAGTCTCTGGAGACGAAGCCCACATCCTCATAAAGACCGTCGTTCTCCACCACGATGCTCATGACCATGTCACCGGTGGATACCCGTCTGGGCTCCAGCGCCTTCACCGTGCCGGATGCCGACGCATACACGTTTGCCGACACAAAGCCGCCCGCCTCAGCGATTTTCTGCCCCATCAGCACCCTATCGCCCTTTGCCACCAAGGCTTTGGCCGGCGCGCCGATATGCTGCGATAGGGGATAGACCATTTCTCCCCCCGGCAGGACATCCTGAATGGCCTTATCCTTAGACAAGTCCTTCCCGTCATAAGGATGTATCCCGCCCACAAAAGTCAACTTTGTCATACTATCCTATGTCCTTTCTCATGTGAATACCGGATTCCCTCCGAAAACATACCCCTGCTTTGGAGCATCCCCTCACATTTTTCCTCTACCATTAAATATACTATTTTTTTTTACAAAATACTACTGGAAAATTTGAATTTGTGATATCATAATATTGAAAATCAATCATAGGGAGGTTGCCATGCGAATTTCTGAGGAAACATTGGATAACTTTTTCATTTCTTATCCCCTGAACAAGCTCGCCCCTTTGGAGCGGATTCTGTTTTTAGATATCGAAACCACCGGCTTCGCCGCCAAATCCTCCTATCTGTACCTGATAGGCTGTGCCTACTACCGGGGCGGAAAATGGCATACCATACAATGGATGGCGGAAAACTATGAGCAAGAGACCGAGCTGCTGAAGTCTTTCTTTCAGTTCGCCAAAATGTACCGCTACCTCATCCATTTCAACGGCAACAATTTCGATCTGCCCTTCATGGCCCAGAAATGTGCCCAGCACTCGCTGCCATACAGCTTTGAGGACTTCGAGGGCATAGATCTGTACAAGAGAGTGGCCCCTTATAAATTCTTCCTGAAACTCCCCAACTGCAAGCAGAAGACTTTGGAGCAGTATCTGGGCGTCAGCCGCAAGGATGTGTTCACCGGGGCCGAGCTGATCGGCATATACCACGACTATATCAAAAACCCTTCGGAATTCTCCGAAAACGCCCTGCTGCTTCACAATGCGGACGACTTGAAGGGCATGCTGGAGGTTCTGCCCATGCTGTCCTACTACGATCTATTCAACCATCCCGTCAAGGCGAGAAAGGTTCAGGCAAATTATTACAAGGACAGCAACGGCAACAAAAAAAGGGAGCTTGTCATCTTCTTCACGCTGGACACCCCTCTGGCCAAGCCCTTGTCCGCAAACGCCAACTCCTGCTTCTTCCGGGGCGAGGGTGCCGAATGCTCCCTGCGTATCCCCATTCTTGAAGAGGAGCTGAAATATTTCTATTCCAACTACCATGATTATTATTACCTCCCCGCGGAGGATGTGGCGCTCCACAAGTCCGTAGCGGGCTTCGTAGAAAAGCCCTACCGGATTCCCGCCTCCGCCGCCAACTGCTACACCAGAAAGCAGTCCAGCTACCTCCCTCAGTGGGACATCCTTTTCACGCCCTTCTTTAAGCGGGAATACAAGAGCCATGAGCATTTCTTTGAGCTGACGGAAGAGCTGAAAAAAGATAGGGAGGCCTTCTCCAAATACGCCGGACACATCCTGAATATGATCGCCTCTTCTTATTGAAGGGGCGGTCTTTCTTTTGCGGGCCGCACAGACAAAAACTCTCCTCCGGAAGAAGTCCCCATAGTTTCCTTCTGTCCGAAAGAGAGTGCATTTCAAATTTCAATCAAAGACCTGCACCGGCATGATTCATGCTGCCCCACCGCAATCGCTACTATTCCCACTATCTTTGGGCTTTCTTTTTTGCAGCGGTTTGCAGCTTTGCATGGCTTCCCTGCAGAATATGCCGAAATGCCGCCTTGCTGTTTTCATATCTATGTATGGTTAGTGAGGGCACCTCGCACATGTAATTGTATTAATCCAATCTCCTACCCAAATGCTGTTGCAGATGGTACATCTTGTACCTTCATATATCTTCACTGTACATCCGCCATTACCATCCTTAACATGTGTCTGGAAACGGCCTTGTCGAATATCGTGCTTGATGCAAAACACATATGGGCTGAAAGAACCTGCCGGATATACATTACCCTCTTCGTCAATAAACTGATCTTCATATACCACTTCAAATACTGGCTCGCTGTATACATCCTCTACCGAAAAATCCGCCCACGCCGCAGTGCCGTCGCTGGCATCCTCTGCCGTAGCAGCATAACCGGCATCCACATGATACACATCCGGGTACGCCATCGCCGTAAACGAATTCACAACCATCAGCGCCGCGAAAACTCCTGCCGCAAAGCGCTTCTTCCACCTCTTGATCTGTTTTATCTCCATAACTAAATTCACCCTTTCTTTTGTGTTTACATAAGCTCTCTCCGCGTCCCTGCTCTTGAATATCTTCCCCTTGGGCAGGTTGACCACCAGCACTCTGGAATATGCATCCCTCTCATCCTTTGAGCAAGTCCGGTTCACCCTTTCATCGCAGGAAGATTCGCAGACACTGTTGAATCTGCGCTTCAGAAGAAATACAAAAGGATTGTACCAATGCACACAGCACACAAATCCCATCAGCTGTTTCAGCAGCAGGTCTCTCCTAACGACATGTATCATCTCATGCTTCAGAATGACATACAGCTCATCCTTTGCATAGTCTTTCTGCAGAAGGATGATGGGCCTCACCAGTCCTATGGTAAGCGTGGCATTTCTTCCCGGCGTCACAAAGATGTCCACCCTGCGCTTGAGATGGAATTCCCTCTTCAGACGCTCCACCGTCTCCGCCAGAAAACTGTCCTCGCACCGCTCCGTTACCGAGAGAAGCTTCCGCCTGCTCTGAATGTAGACCACGACCTTGCGAAGCGCCAGTCCCAGCGCCACGATCATCCACACGAAAAACACAAGCTGCTCCCATTGATAGTCCGGCGTCTTATAGGCCTGCCCCTCCGTCACGATGGCCGCCATATCCACCAGCGTCCCTCCGCTGGTGACCTCAACCATCCGCATGGGCCACCTCAATATGTATCCGTACACGCCCTTGAGCCATACCCAAGGCACTGCGAACACCAGCAGAATACAGACCAATGCATAATACTTCATGCCCTCCGTCAGAAACCTGCGCAGCAGCCTCTCCCAGAACAGATAGCCAATCATCAGCAATGCTCCTGCTATTGTCATTAGTATAAGATATATCATGCCGCAAAACCTTTCTTCTGAATTTTACTGCTTTCCCCATCCGTCCAACAGTTCCCTGAGCTTCTTCAGCTCTTCCTCAGGCAGCTTTTGGGTTCCGGCCAGAGCGGCGCAGAAATTTTCGATCTTTCCGCCGTACAGATTATCAAGTATTTCTTTTGTCTGCTTCTGCATCAGCTCGCACTGGGTCATGTAGCTGTATACCTCTCCGTGTCTGCGGGCTATGACGCCCTTCTCTTCCAGACGGAACAATAAGGTATTCAGAGTCTGTCTCTTCCACTCCTTGCCTTTCTCCAGCATCCTTCCCAAAAGGTGCCTCGTCCTCACCGGCTGGGGAAACTCCCACAATGCCTCCAGCACTTCATATTCCGCCTTCGTCAACAAATAGTTGCTCATCCTCATATCACCTCCTCTCCGCGCACTTCAATATTACTACTTTTTAGTAGTTTTGTCAAACCTTTTTTCCGAATATTACAAAAAAAATTTATCTATCCATTTCATGTCAAATATGATACTATTTGAAGTAGGAAAACCTTACGTCAGAGAGGTCTAGAGATAATGAATGAAATCACGAAAAAGCCGGACAAGTCCATGAAAGGCTCCCGAACCATGTACGCTGCCGCCTTGGCAGGAACGCTGCTGGCCGCTGCAGCCCTCGTCTGGTTCTTATTTGCAAAAGTCAGAATCGACCAGAAGAATACCATCGTGGAAAACGCCATGGCTTATTCCTCCCTGATGGACGAAAAAATATCCGTGGACCTGCACGGCTTTCTGGAGCTGAATCTGGATCCGGCGCTGGAGTCCTCCGATCTGGGGGACTTCTTCCATGACCCCTCCAGCACGCCCGGAAGCTTTTCCCGCATTCGTGAAAGCGCCGCGGAATGCGTGGAGATAGCGGAGAATCTGGACGATCTGATCCTTTACCGCACATCCGACAATACTCTGCTGTCCACTATGAACGACTATCATTATCTGGCAAAGATCAATCCTGCCTATCCGTATCTTATGAGCGCCTTGTCACAAGCCGGAGGAGACATCCCTTCCTTCGTGTATTCCTCCAGCGGGTCTGTACTGTACTATTATCCTATACCCCGCAGCACAGAGGAGGATGACGCTTCCGGCCACATCAGCGACTGCGTGATAGCCGTGCTGCACAAGTCGGAGGACTTTCTGGGCGTGGACATCTCCCCGTCCCCTCTGGCAACCTTCGCCGTATTGCGGGAGGGGCAGGTGCTGTCCATAGAGGGCTACAACGCGCTGTCCCAAAAGCTGGTGGCATCCGTGGCGGGGCTTGCCAGATCCACTCCCTCCGTCTATGCCTACAGTGATGATAACATGCCTGACTACTATTTCTATATCGTTCATTCTCAGGCCAGCGAGCTGGAATACTGTTATTATGAACCCATTCTCACCGGTATGGCTCTGGCGCGCAGGGCTTTCTCCACGTGGTGGCTTCTGCTCCTGATCCTTCTGCTGGGGATGGCGGCTGTTTTTGGGGTTCTGTTCTTTGCATCCTCCCCCAGAAGAGACCCTGATAAATGCCCTGACGCCGAATCCGCCCCGGAGGAAGAAAATCTCTATGGCACTTTGCTCAACTACAGCGGAATCATTATTGACTACTTCAACAAAAGCGGAAATCCCACCACTCCGGAGACCCTGAAGATGGTGGATCAGATCATCCGTGAGAACTTTGTCTTCAACAAGATATCCTATCAGGCTTCACCCCAGCATCTTGCCGACTGTCTGGAGTACTATATCAATTACAATAACTACAATTTAAGAGTCTTCTGCGATTCCCTGAAGATGAATCTCTTCAATGCGGTGCCGGAATACTCCATCAACATCTATTACAGCAGCGCCGTTGCCACCCAGCAGAAGATGGAAGACGATCTGTTCTATCTTCGCAAGCACCTGCACTATAGCCTTGTAATTGGGTACGGGATCCGTCTCTCCATCCAGCAAATCGAAACCTTCGAGAAGAACACGGAGATCTTAGATCCCAATGTATCCAGCGTCATCCAAGGCTTCCTGCGCACCGGAGCCTATGAGGATCTCTATGCCTACCTGAACCATTACAAGGACATCACCAGAGTGTATGCCCATTCCTACAACTTTACAACCTGGTATTCTTTTTCCGAAAGATACCGTTTCGCTGAGGAAGCTTTCACCACGGTAAAGCTCTTCTTTCAGGAGAACGGCTTCGCCCACCCCATCGCACACACCACCTGCAACTCCGTGCTGCGGGCCAAGCCCGGATTCAGCAACCTCTGCGAGTATCTCATCGCCTGCGTTCAGGACTATCAGCAGGAGAACCAGCACGCCTTAAGCGACCGCAGCAAGCAGCTTATGAACGCCATCTACAAATTCATCGACGAGGATCTGGCCGGAGCCAACCTAAGCTCCATTGCCCGAAAGATGCAGATGACCGACAGCCACTTAAGCCGCATGTTTAAAAAGAACACCGGCTACAACTTCTCGGAGTACCTCTCCGAGAGAAGGCTGGAGGAGGCCGCCAAGCTTCTGCTGCAGGACACCAAGCTGAAGGTAGCCGATGTCTCCGACGCTCTGGGCTACGGCAACCCTACATACTTCCTTTCACGCTTCAAGGCGAAGTACGGCGTATCCCCCAGCGCCTACCGAAAGGCCCATCTCATGGACCGGACGCCGGTTCCTGAATCGAGTCAGCGAAAGATTCCTGAACCCGACGGGGAAGGGACCGCCGATCAGCGGTCCCCCTTCTAGCTCTGCATCTGAAGCTGGGCCTGTACCAGACCATAGTAGATCCCTCTCTGAGCCATAAGCTCCTCATGGCTTCCCACCTCCGCGATATGGTGGCCGTCGATGACCACCAGACGATCCGCATCCTTCAGGGTGGACAGCCGGTGGGCAATGGCGAAGGTGGTTCGGCCCTCCGTGAGCCTCCCCAGAGCCTTCTGGATCAGGTATTCGCTCTCCGTGTCCAGACTGGCGGTGGCCTCGTCCAGAATCAGCAGCCTCGGATTGCTCAGTATCGCTCTGGCGATGGCGATCCTCTGCCGCTCGCCTCCTGACAGATTATAGCCGTGCTCGCCTACATAGGTATTATAACCGTCGGGAGTCTGGCAGATAAAGTCATGGGCATTGGCCATCTTGGCCGCCCGGACCACCTCCTCGTAGGTGGCGTTTTGCTTGGCATACCGGATGTTGTTAAAGATAGTTCCGGCAAACAGAAAATTCTCCTGCAGCACCACTCCGATCTGGCTGTGGAACTTTTCCAGCACAATATTTCTGATGTCCACCCCGTCTACCAATATGGCGCCGTCGTCCACCTCGTACAAGTGCATGAGCAGATTGATCATGGTGGACTTTCCCGTGCCGGAGGCCCCTACCAGACCGATCATCTCCCCCTTTGACACCTTTAAGTTCACGTCCTCCAGCACCGGCTGGTAGAATTTGTATCCGAAGGAAGCATGGCGGAACTCCACTTCCCCCTGAATTTCCATATCCACGGCCTTCTCATGATCCTGAATGGCCGGCTCCTGATTCATGATGTCCGATATGCGCTCCATACTGGTGATGAGGTTCATCAAATGTCTGGGCAGGTTGCTCAGCTGGCCCACATAGCCGTAGAGCATCCCCGCATAGGTGACGAACTGCAGCAGCTCGCCGGGAGTCATGGCCCCCGTCAGAGCCGACCTGCCCCCGAAGAAAGTCACCAGATAGGTGCCCAGCCCCAGCAGAAAGGTCAGCATGGGAAAAAACACCGCAAAGAAGGTCTCGTTGCTTCTCTCCACCCTTGCGCATTCGTCCGTGGCCTCAAAGAACTGCCGCGCCTCTCTGGTCTCCTGACCGTAGGACTTCACCACCGCCATGCCGGAAATCACGTCCTGCAGTCTGCTTACAACCTTATCGTTCTTCAGTCCCTGCATATGAAACCTTCTGTGAATCTTCTTCCTCCATGCCACGGATAAGCCGATGGACACCGGCACGAACACGAAGGCCAGAATGGCCAGCCTCCAGTTCATAACCAGCATATAGACCAGCACAAACACAAAGGAAAGGATCACGGTAAAAAGGTTGCAGAACACCTCGCTGCAGAATTCCCGGATTCTTCTGGTGTCTCTGGTCACTCGGTTCATCAGCTGAGCCATATCCATACCCCTATGCCCTCAAGCCGGGCGTTATCCTACACTCATCCCTATTATTGCCGTCTTCCCGTCACGGCTCTCATAAAGCAGAATCTCCGCCGTCACACTCTTCCGGCGGGATCCTCTTCCTATAAAAGTCCCTCTTATAAAAGCGCCTCCACCTCCACAAAGCAGGCCTCAGCCCTATCCTCGCTGACGGGACGGTTGAAGTATATCCTCTTTCCGTCTCTGGAAAAGGTTGGATTGGCATGCACCTTCTTTTTCCAAGTGCAGTCCTGAAAATCCTGACCGCCAAAGACAGCTATAGGCTCCACCTGCCCTCTCTTGTACAGAAAAATATCCACGGGATAGCCCGGGTACGCCCTATCCCCGGTGTAATACTCCCTGTCAGGAGAGCCGTCTATATGATTGCCGATTCCTCCCAGAGTCTCCAGACATTCCCCGTCCACACTGAAGCGCTGGATCCGGCTGGTCTCCATCTCGATCCGCTTTCCGTCATGATACTGTCTGGTAGCCATGTAGCTGTCATCATCGAACCAGAGCTGATGCACCGGCTTATCAGGTATTACATGGGTCTTTCCGGTCTCAATGTCGATACATCCAAGCGCCCCGAATATAGGACAGTTGTCCACGCTTAAACGCATCATCACTCTGGTGGCGGAGGGGTTCAGCTGCACATGGCTCATGGAGGTGGTCCATTCGTTTGGCACACAGCCATGCTCCACCACCATGTTGTAGACCGTCTCCTTGTCCGCAACCCGCTTCACCTTTCCCGTGGCCAGCTCCAGAAGGTAAATCCCGCATCTGTCGATTTCGGGATACTCCGGGTTCTTCCCCAGAAACGCCTCCGAGATAGAGAAGGGATACCATCCGTTCTCCGCGCAGTGGCTTTCCTTTGCGAAGATGGGGCCGTACTTAGTCTCCCCCGTGTACACGTTCAGAATCCTAAATGCCGACAGCTTATTGATGCTGTCCCGGAACACGATATGCTCATTATCCACAAACGTGGCGGACGGACCGTTATGGTTGCCGCAGGCCACGGTAAACACCTTTCTCTGCTCCTCCAGAGTCCCCCTATCGCAGACCCACAGTTCTGTGACGCTCTCCGTGAGACTGGGCTTGCGGGCATAGACCAAGAGCTTGCCGTCCGGACTCTCCGGCTGTCCTCCGTTCATCCCCCAAAGAGTGGATCCCTCATATTCACATACTTTCCTCAGATCTGTCTCCATCCGATTCCTCTCCCTTCCGCATATTCATTTGCATATCTATTTTAGAATTTCGATAATAGAATCATGTCTTAGATTCTATTTTAGAATTTCGATAATAGAATCATGTCTTAGATTCTATTATAGGCATGTCAAGAAAAAATAACAATTTGCAAAAAATTGATATTTTTCTCCCGACTTCTTTGCACTTAACTATTCATTTTTTGCTTTTGTCACCTTTTTTGCCGGAAATGGACATACACTTGCATTTCGCCTTCTATGTTGTTATACTAGTCTCAATGTCCCATGGCAAAATATGGACGGCGCTAGACCAGCGCCTCCAGTCAATGTAAAAAACCAAAATACAAGGAGAAAAACGCCATGATTACATTATTATCTAAAATTTTTATCAAAACCAAAGAGGACGCAGGAGAAGCTTATATCCGGCAGGCCTACGGCATGCTCTGCGGAGCCGTGGGCATTTTCCTGAACCTATGCCTTTTTACAGGGAAATTTCTGGCAGGCACCTTCAGCAATTCCATTGCCATCACCGCTGACGCCTTCAACAATCTGTCGGATGCAGGCTCCTCCATCATAACACTCATCGGTTTCAAGATGGCCGGCCAGAAACCGGATCCCAGCCATCCCTTCGGCCATGGGCGCATCGAATACATATCAGGCCTGCTGATATCCGTGATCATACTGCTCATGGGCCTTGAACTGGTAAAAAGCTCCATATCAAAAATCCTCCACCCGGAGATCCTCGATTTCTCACCGATAATCATTTTGGTGCTTGTGGCGTCCATTCTGGTGAAGTGCTATATGTTCCTCTACAACAGACGGCTGGGCCGGAAGCTGGACTCCGCCGCCATGCTGGCCACTGCCACGGATTCTCTCAGCGATACGCTGGCCACCGCCGCAGTGCTGGCCGCCACCCTCATCTCACACTTCACCGATCTGGCCATCGACGGCTGGTGCGGCGTTCTGGTGGGCTTGTTCATCTGCTTCGCAGGCTACCATGCCGCCAAAGACACCATCAGCCCCCTGCTGGGGCAGGCTCCGGAGAAGGAATTCGTCCGGCAGATAAACGACATCGTTATGGCATATGAAAACGTCATCGGCATACATGACCTAATCGTCCACAATTACGGCCCCGGCAGGGTACTGATCTCCCTTCACGCGGAAGTCCCTGCGGACGGAGAGCTTCTGGCCCTCCATGACATGATCGACACCATCGAGCATGAGCTTCGGGACAAGCTCAGCTGCCATGCCGTAATACACATGGATCCCGTCTGCGTGGGAGATCAGGAGACAGCAAGGCTGAAAACGGTTGCACAGAAATGCCTCCGAGAGATCAGCCCCGCTCTGACCCTCCATGACTTCCGCATTGTGGCAGGCCCCACCCACACCAATTTGATCTTTGACACTGTGACCCCTTACGACTTTGCCATGTCAGACAAAGAATTGGTGGAGCTTATCAAGGCGAAGCTCCAGTCGGAAAATCCCAATTATTTTGCCGTTATCGAGGTGGACAAGCAGATGGTCTGACACTCAGCTTTAAACGCTGCACGCTCCCATGGTGGCAATCGCCTAAATTGAAAGGAACCTGCAACCGAAGAGAAATCCAACAAGCTGAAAGGAACCTGCAATGACCGAACAGAAATCCAACAAGCTCACCGCCGCGGAGGAGAAACGGCTGGCAGTGATGGAAAAAAGATACCGAAACGCCGCCCGGGCTGCATTTGAAAGCCGGACGGCGTATTACCACAAGGTCACGGGAGGACGCTACACCGCCATCACCGTCAGGGATCAGAAAAGCCGCTGGGGAAGCTGCTCCTCCAGAGGCACCCTCTCCTTCAACTACAGACTTATCTTTGCCCCGCCTCTGATCTTGGATTATGTAGTAGTCCATGAACTTTGTCACCTGACGCATATGAACCATTCCAAGGATTTCTGGAACATGGTGGCCTCCGTGATGCCCGAATACAAGGAATGCAGACGATGGCTCCGGGAACACGGCGGAGAGCTCACTCTGGAACACCATATGGAAAGGCTGGGCATCCCTCTTTGTCTGGAGAACCCGGAGAGCAAAGCCTAAACGGCAGCCGAGAAGACAAAAAAGAACGAGCAAGTTGTCCTGCTCGTTCTTTTTTGTGTTGCCAATGCATGGATCCCTCAAAAGCCTGCCGTCCACGCTCTTACCTATTCTCGTCCACATACAGCTGCACCCTGTTCTGGATGACGGCTGCCACCTCCTGAGCGGATTTCTGACCGGTGAAGAACCCTCCCATTTCCTCATTGATGATGTTCATCACATTGGTATTGTCGTAGCCGGATTTCTTCAGGGACAGAATATAGTTGACCGCCTTATCTACCTGTTCCTGCGTCATCGGAGGAATTGTGATAGACTCTCCATTCATGTAGAAGGTCTCATCATACTCCTGCTTATCGCCGTTCTCGTCTATATAAAAAGGTTTTTCCGTAGCTAAGTTGGCGTTCTCCTTAAAGCGGTCCATGTGGACGGAAAGATTCCACTCCATCTCCGCCTGATACTCATCCGTCAGATAATACCTCAGAAACTCCCATGCGCCTTCCTTAAAATTGCTCTTTGCGGAAATGGCATAGATCTGGGTGGCATTGATCACAGCCCCCTGTCCGCCTTCCATAGGGAATCCTACGTAACTGACATCCTCTCCCATCCTGCCGTTGATGTTGTAGTTCAGATCCCGGATAGAATTAATATAAATCTGCAGCAGGAGCGTCCTATTATCCCGGTATTGGGACTGATAAGTCGCCCAATAGTCTTCTCCGTAATAATCCTCGTCCAGAGATTGCGGCAGAGACTTGGCATACTCCATCATGGAAATGAACCTTTCTGAGTTGAAGTCACACTTGCCCGTTGCCACATCGATGAAATCCCCTGCGCAATATGTCATGGCCGTTGAGAAGTAGGAGTCTCTGGTGGTCTCGCCAAACAGCTGGGCTCCCTCCTGCATGCCTGCCAGCACCTCCTGCGCATCCTTCATGGTCCATTCGGTCCTGTCCCCCACAAGAGAGGTCTTGGCTATCATGGTCCGCACATTAAATGAAGGAATCACATAGTACAGCGTATCCTTCACAGAATAGGCGTCAAACACATTCTGGACGAACTGGATCTTGGACAGCTCTTCATCCTCCTGAATCAGCTCGCCCACGTCTGCCAGAAGGCCCTTGGCGGCATAATTCTCCATAGGAAGCCCGCTTCCTATCAGAATATCCGGCATCTTTCCCGTGGTGATGTCGTTGTTCAGCTGAGTAACCCCTGCATTCCAGTCTTCATAGGTATTGTATTCCTGATACTCCTTCAGGACGATCCGGTACTCCTCGCTGGCGCGGTTGAACTCCACCACCCTGCGCTTCATGTCGTAAGGCACATAGTTGGCCGCCAGCACCAGTACGTTCTTGTCCGGGATGTCCTTCGGATCCACATGGGTAAACAGTCCGAAGTTCATATCATCCTTATAATTATCATTATAGATTCCTATGAACGTGTTCTCGTCTATTTCCACCAAGCCATTGAAATAGCTGATATCAAGATCTGAGTTGATAAAACTCATCCGCAGCGTAGGCGCTTCGTCCCCGATATTGAAGGAATAGACTCCGTTGTTGTCACAGTACACCAGATCCGAGCTGACACCTACCATCAGGACATTGAAGCCTTTTGTCGTCAAGAATGACGGCATGGATACAGGCTGGCCTATGGTATCCGTGGCCGGGTCATAATCTGCCATATACATCTTCTGATAATCGTTTTCGTCATAGTACACTGCCAGAAGGGTGCCGTCCTCCTTGGCGATCACTCGATCCAGATTGCTGAATACCTTGGCTGCGTCCTCAGACAGCTCCTGCTTCTGGGAAACATTTCCAGAAGCGTCCACCACTATCTTGCTGTAGGTATCTCCCGACAGTATAATGTACACGTTGCCGTCCGCCCCCACCGTCATGGTGTTGACTCCTACCCATTCATCCTCCTTGTCAGGATCCGTCAGTACAAGCTCCGTCTCCGCAAGCTGACTCCCGTCCTCACTGTTCCATTTGCACAAATAGTATTTCCGTATGGAGTAATACTCCTCTCCATATTTTTCATAGTTATAATTTTTAATGCTATAGACACTCCCGTCAGAGGCAAGTATGAAATTGCCGTAATAGCTGTTTTCCCAAAAATCATTGTCCTCCCCTCCTATGATAGGCTCATCTATGGGAGTATCTATCGCACTGTCTTCTTCGGCTCCCGTGTCCGCCGAATCTGTGGCTGCCCCATCCTCGGAGGAACCCTCACCCTCTTCATCCTCTGAGTCAACATCCTCCGCTACCGGCATAGAAGATTCTGTAGTTCTGGGCATAGGCACCGCCCCTCCTCCGCCGCCCGTACTCTCCTGCTGGGGTATGTCCAGCGAAACCACTTTGATGTCCGTGCCGTCCTCCTTCATGGAAACCACCCTGACATCCCTATTCTCTGAACCGTTTGACCAATGCTCCAGCTGTAACATCAGATAGATTCTTCCGTCTCTGCGGCCAGTTCCGGCTACATTCATATAGTCAGCTTCCATATCCGGAATCTCAATCTCCTGAAACCGGCTCACACCCTCTTTGGCCAGTCCACTGTTTACATTTGATTCCCCGCCGCAGCCGCTCAGACCCATGGCCATGGCAAGGGCAAGTCCCATGCCTGCTGCTTTCTTCCACCAATTCTTTCTCATAATTTACGACTCCTCCCTTTTGCCTCACTTCTTCAGGCCGCCCGAACCTTTCTATTCCTTGGTCTCGCCGTCGCTGAACTCATCCAAAAACTCCAGACTGTCCGGTTCCTCGCTTCCTTCCCCGCCTATCTCCTGCTTCCGGCGCTTTGAGCCACTCTTCCTCTTCTTTTCCTCCCGTTCATGGCTCCCTGCCTCTTTCTTTTGTCTTTTCTCTTCCGTCCTCTCCTCCTTGGCCTGCCTCTTTTGCTCCTTCTTCTCCAGCTTGGACAAGGTGCCCTTCTTCATTCTGCGGCGCTCTATCCTCCGCTCGGTCTTGTCCTTCAACAGCAATACCTTCTCTTTGACGGTCCATCCCTTATGCCTCCACCAGATGCAGAAAGCTATCAGTGCCAGTATCGAAGGGTACAAAAGGAACAAGAGCTCGAACAAGGTCATCACCATCAGAATATCCTCGTAACCTCTGGCGATATTCTCCCAAAAGGGATAGATGATTGCCTTGCCGTTCATAGAGCGGGTTCCGAACTGGAGCAGGAGCTTTAACCGGGACACGAAGGAGTATCTGGATGTATTCTCCACCACCTCCGTGTTCTTTTCGTCGGATCCCAGATTCTCCTGTATGTATTTCTGCGCAAAACCCGTCACAGGATTGGGCATCACAATCTCATAATGATTGATTCCATTGTTCGTGCCATGCTCGCTGAGAGTCTTGTACGACACATAGACCAGCGTAGAGTCCAGACCTGCCGCCTCCGCCAAGCGCCCGGACTGCCTCTCCACCACCCCGGTGACTATATGGGGCACCTTGTTGATATAGACCATCATCCCCGCCACATCGCTGGATCCGAACAGCTGCCATGCCGCATCCTCATCTATGACGCAATAATCCTGCATCAGATCGTTTCCCGAAAAATAGGATCCGTACAGCAGCTTCACCGGATGAAACAGAAAATAGTCGCCGCCGATGCCTACGGCATCCGCCGTAAGGCTGGTCTTGTCGCTGGAGATGGTCACGGTGCCGTCTGCACTGTAGGCATCTGCCCACAGTCTTGCACCGGGATTCTCCGAATTCGGAATCACGGATGCCTCTGTCAGCGCCTGATCCACACCATGCTCAAACTCTATGAGTCTGTCCTCGGTGATCCTGGCATTCACAGAGAAGAAACAGCTGATTTGAGACACATCCCCCTCGCTGCTCCACCGTCCGGCCATCGTCTGGTCCGGCTGACTGCCTCCCAGACGGTTCGCCGCCACAAGCAGGATCAGGAACACTACAAAGGATATCCCTCCGCTTATTCCCAATACTATTTTTTTCATCAAACTACCTCATTTCCGTCTGGCCAAGGTCAGTTGTTTGCCAGCCTTACCAGCTTTCCTGCCTCCACAGGCTTGGTGGAGGTGGTGATCACGAACTCATAGCCGTAAAGCGCCCCGCTGATTGCAGACTGGGTATCGTCACTGGCCAGCACCTCAACGTCCACTCTGCTTGCAGTATATCGGGTTCCCAGAGGGCTGCTCTTGGACTCCACGATCAAAATGAACTTTCCGTTGTTGTCCTCGCGGATGGCGCTGTTGGGCACAATCAGATCATAGTTGGCGCTCTTCTGGCCCACAGACACGTTCAGCATCTGTCCCGGAGTCACCGAGCCCGTCACATCAAAGGTCAGCTCCTTCTTCTGGCCGGGGTCATTCTTGTCAGGCTTGATGCTGGCCAGCATCACCGTCACGTCATCATATCTCCATGAATTGACCAGATCAGCCTGATCCCCTACGGACAGCCGCTTTGCCTGCTCGTTGGTCACGGAGAAGCTCATGGTATAGCCCTTGCCCTCCGGCTGCATCACCACCACGGGAGTTTCAGGCTTGGTATTGTTCCCGGAAGTCACATTGACGGCGGTCACGGTGCCTGAGATAGGGGCAGTGATGGTAGCTCCGATATCCTTGGAGGACTGTTCATCCACCGCCTCCTGAGCCTTCGCCACCTTCTCCTGCGCGTCCTCTATGGCATCTTGAAATACGCCCAGTCCCAGCACATTGGTGATGTCCTTCAGAAGCGTCGCCAGCTCCTCCTCTCTGTTCTCCTTTTCCTTGGTCTTCTCGTCCAGCTGCTTCTGTATATTGTACAGCTCCATCTCCAGCGCCGCCTTCTGGCTTGCAAGGCTGGCATGCACGGAGCTGCCCTTTCTGTCGTTGTCTGCATTTACGGCATTATTATAATCATTTACGGCATTGCTGTAGGCCTGCCTTGCGTTTGCCATGTGCTGGGCCGCCTCGTCCAGCTTTCTCTTCATGTCGTCCCTTTTGGCAGTGAGCTCCGGAATCTTGGAAGCTGCATCGCCCCCGCTGACCGATGCCTCATGCTGCGCATCCTCCAGCGCCTTCTGGGCATTGTCATATGCAGTCTGGGCCGCCACGTGAGCACGTTCCGCACTGTTCTTGGAAGCTTCCGCATTCTCCATAGCCTTTTTCGAGGTAGGCACTCTGGCCTCCGCTGCACTGTCCAGACCTGCCTCATAATCCTCCTGCGCTCCGAAATCCGCAATGAGGCGCTCTATCTCCGTCTTTTTCTCCTCCAGAGGCTTCATCTCGTTCTCCAGATTCTTGATCAGAGCCTGAAAACTGTTGATCTGACGGCGGTATGTATCCGTTGAGACTCCCTTATTGGCCGCATAGATATTGGTGGAGGTGATCTCCTCCTTCAGCAGAGCCTCGCTGTAGGCGTCCTGAGCCTTCTCCAGCTCCTTCTTCGCCGCATCCAGCGCTTCCTGAGCAGTCTTCATCTCCTCGCTCTCCGCATCCTCCAGATACATCAGCACGGTTCCCTTCTCCACCACGTCTCCACTGCGTACCTCCACGCTGGCCACCTTTCTGGACTGATTCACCTTCACCTCATACGGATCGCCGCTCTCCACCGCTCCCGATCCCCGTATCTTGGCCGTAATGGTTCCGGAGGACACATACTGGGTAGCCACCTCCGGCAGGGAATAGTTCATGATCGTCTGGGAGAAAAAGGTCAGAACCAGCATCACCGACAAAAACACGATTGCCGCCGTCTTCACCCATTCTCTTTTTTTCTTACCGTTCTCGTTCATCACTCCATACCTCTCCTCTATTTTTAACCTTGTCCTTATTCCTCTATCCCTTGATGCCGCCCTGATAGGTGATACCGTCCACCAAGTACTCCTCCCCATAGAGGAAAATCAGCAGGCTGGGCACCATATAGATTGTGGCCACCGCAAACGCCAGACCGATCTCTCCCTTGTTGATCTTGCTCAGGAACACCGACAAGGGATGGGTCTCCGGGTCCGTCAGCAGAATCAGGGGCTGCTCTACCATATTCCAATAATCTATAAACACCAGAATGGCGGCGGAGCATATGGCTCCCTTACACAGGGGCATACAGATTCTCCTATAGATCTGCCACTCTCCCGCACCGTCTATCTGGGCCGCCTCCATTACCGACTCCGGTATCCTGCGCATGAACTTGGTCAGCAGGTACACTGCAAAGGGCGACATAATGCCCGGCAGCCAGATAGCCCATTTTGTGTCCAAAATATTCAGCCAGTCGCTGATCAGATAGTTCGGCACCAGCGTCACCTGATATGGCATCAGCATCAGTATGATATAAGCAAAAAATATGATCTCTCTGATTCTCCCCCTATATCTGGCAAAGCCGTAGGAGGCGAAGGAGGCCACCAGCAGCTGGAACACCACGATGGGCCCCACCAGTATCACGGAATTCCAGAATTTCAGCAGATACTCCGGGCTCTTGAACAGAACCGTGCTGAACTGGCTGAAGGAGACCATGTCCGGAATGAACTTCAGGTTCACTTTCTCCGATATGTACACCTTGCCCCCGTTGGCATCGGTGGCAAATACCGTGCCGTAATTGGCCGCGATCTCGGACGCAGACATAAAGGAATTCGTAATGGTCAGTATAATGGGCATCAGAAACAAAATCGCAAAGAACGCCGCAAAAATCGTGCCCGTGGCAATCTTGGCCGTCTGAACCCTTCTCCTATGCTTCGCCCCTTTTCTGCTCTTGTACAAGGGATCTCTGCGGAGTGCAGGCGCCCTTTTTTCTCTCTCTTTTTTCATTCTATTACCTCTCGCGCGCCTGGGCACGCATTCCAGTCAATCGGAAAATACTCTTTTGAACCCTCCCGGCCTTCCCATAGACATCCGGAAGCGCCCCAAAGGCCGTCACCCTTCAATATCCCTGCCAAACCGATTCTCCGCTATAAAAAGAATCCCAATGATTACGATCATCACCAGAGACATCAATATGGCGGCCGAGGATAGGAACGGATAATCCAGCTGCTTGAACTTGTTGTTCATGAAATGCTGGAGCGTATAAATGGAATCGTAAGGATAATCGTCCGTCAGCAGGTACACCTCCCTGAATATCTTAAAGGAGTTGATCAGGGACATGATTGTCACGAACAGCAGCGTTGACGATAAGTACCTGATTTTAATGTAGAAAAAGGTCTGCAGCGGCTTGGCGCTCTCCATTCTGGCAACTTCCAGAATGTCCTTGGGTATGCTTGCAAGGGCCGCCATGAACAGTATCATGTTGTAGCCCAGATTTTTCCACAGAAACAATATAACTATCACCACTAATGCATAGTCTGATTTCAGCCAGTCAATCTTGCTGCCCCCGAAGGCTCCCAGAATTTCGTTGACGGTTCCGTTATAATGAAAGAGAACCTGCCAGATCAGCACAATGGATGCCACCGGCACCATCATAGGGCTCAGGAAGAATGTCCGAAACTGACTCCTGAAGGGAATCTTCGACTCCAGCATGATTGCCAACAGCAGCGACAGCACCACCGCCAGCGGCACCGCCACCACAGAGAAAGAGAATGTATTGCTCACCGCCCTCCGAAATGCGGAATTGGCCACGATATTTTTATAATTGTCAAAAAACACAAAATTCGCACTGATAGGACCATCCAGCACGGAATAATAGATCACTACCATAAAGGGAATGATGAAAAACAGCATCACCCCGATAAAGCTGGGGGCGATGAACGCCCCCGAGCTCAGCTTCAGCTTCCGGGTCCTTCGGGTAGTTTTGATATGGATCTTTTCTTCGGGGGACGTTTTCTTCCGCCCCTCTTTCTGCTTCTTTCCCATGAATGCTCCCCTGCCCGCAAAAGACGGACATTCCTCTTCACAAACTATCTGTTTTCATTGATGTAGATGCCCACTCGGTTCTGTATGATGCCGGCCACCTCATCTACGCTCTTCTGTCCCTCGAAATAAGGCTCCGCATCCTCCAGAATGATGTTCAGTATTTCATCGCTGCCGGTGTAATTCATCGGCTTAGCCGCCTTAATCACCTCCAGAACCAAATCCACTTCCTCCTGAGTGGGAACATGATATTCATAGAACCAATCTCCCCAGCCGATGCCGCCGCCTGAGTTGGAGATAATGGGGTTGCCGTTCTCATCCAGCCAGAGCTCCCCGTTCTCGTCCGTGGCATACTGAATCTCCACAGCCTTTTGGGCCAAAGCATTCAGTTTGTCCTTGAGGACAGGGAAACCGTTTCTGTTCCGCTCGTTTTCCTCCCTTGTCAGAATACTCTCAATAAACTCCCATGCGCCGTCCTTGCACTTGGACTTGGAAGCGATGGCATAGGCATTGCGGCCGTTAAAGACATGACCGCTGCTGCCGTCCGCAGTGGGATAGCCGATACATACCAAATCGTTCTTGAACATCTCTAACGACTCTTGTATGCTGTTGAATTCACTTATATGTACTATATCCAAAAGCACCTCGCCGTTCTGAATCCGGATAGGCGTCACAGGCGCGTCGCTGTCCCAATCCACCTCGTCCGGAAAACGGTTTGCGAACTCCAGCAGACTCTTGAATTCGTCAGTATTGAAATTGCACTCCCCGGTACTCCAATCCATGAAGGCATCCTGATTCCGCATGATGAGAGTCTGAAGAATCTCCCCCTTCGACACTCTATCAAAAAGATCCTTATCCGGATTTTCATCGGCGTAAGCAATCATCTCGTCCAGAGTCCAGCCCTTTTTGTCCCCTATCTTTGACTTATGACCCACTAAGGTCTGCAGAGTGAAGGACGAAGGTATGCCTATTAATTTATCATCATATGTATAGGCCTCCACAACATTTTCAAGAAAGTCCGAAAGCTTAAGGACGCTGCTCTCTTCCAGATATCCCTCCAGATCTTCAAAGACCCCCTTGGAAGATAGCTGAGACACGTTCACCTCCGAAAGATCAATCACATCCGGGCAGTTGCCGGAGGTGATGTCATTGTTCATACTGGCAATGGCATCTGTAAAGGAATTCTCGTCCATCTTTTCATAATTCATATATTCCCTGACAGACACATGGTATTTATCGCTGGCCTTGTTGAAACTAACCGCAAGACTCCTCAGCTCGTAGCCGCCGTACAGGGTGCCTACAACGATATTTTCCTTCTGGGCCACCTCCGAGGCCTTGACCTTGGTCAGAAGAACCACCTCGTTTTCTTGCAGCTCCCAGTCCCGAACCACCACCACAAACCTGCCGTCTGTCATCTGTCCGAAGGTCTCCACATAGTTGCCGTTGATGTCGCAGTCCAGCCAGTCAAAAAGCTCCGTCTTCTGCTGCGTGCCCAAATCGTACTCGTGAACCTTGCCCCCGTCGTTAATCAGGAACTTCCCCTCCGTTCCCATGACAAAGCTTCTGACATTACTCGGAAAGCTCCCTTGGGACGTTTCTATTTTTGCGCCCTCGAAATCCGCCTGCCCCATCTGAGTGGTGGTGGAGTTTCCGTTCAAGCTACTGTATACAATATATACCTTTCCATCCGTGCCCAGACTCATTTTTTCGATATAGGTATCATTTGTGCCCAGAGAAAGGGTTCCCTTGCTTTTTCCCTCTCCGTCATACAGAAGCACGCTTCCGCCGCTGTACAGGTACATCCGCCCCTGATCGTCCGCCGCCATCTCCTGCACCCAGAACTGGTCGCTGCCCTTGGGATCCTTCGGCTCGATTCCATAGACATACTTGCCGTCCTTATCGAATTTATGTAGGTAGAGCTTAGAACTCCTCGTCTCCATGTTATATTCGGAATTCGTGATATAGACGCTGCCGTCGCCGCCGATCATGAAATCATTTATGCCTTTTCCTCCCAGTACATCCTCCGGCCATGCCAACGACACCGTTGTCATTTGTCGGTCCACCAAAGAGTACCTGCAGATATTCCGATCGCTGGACCCCGTTTCCTCATCGTAGGTATAGGAAGAATAGTACAAATAATCCCCCACTGCCTTCATGTCCCAGAAAGAAACCTCCTCCGCGTCGAGGGTTAAAAACTCCGGCACATAGGCCCATTCCTTCTTAGGTGTCTCTTGCTCTCCCTCCGAGCCGCACCCTATAAGGGAAAGCCCCAGAGCCACTGACAGAGCCATTGCCAAAATCCGCCTGCCGACGGATTTCAATACATCTTTCTTTCTCATATATCTCTTGCTTCCTTTCATTCATATTATCCGCCCAAGAAGCCGCAAAAGGAATTCCGCCCCAACTTTCTATGAGAATTCCGCCCCATTTGGGGTAAATACCCAGCACGCAGCCCCATTAAGCCACATATTGAGTATAGCATACTATTTCAAAAATGCACCTTAAGATTTTATGAATTACAGCTTAAACAAGCTTAATATTGCAATAATTCCGTAACAGTTTCTTCATTTTAAGCGAATATAGTACTTCCTCAGCTCCAGTTTCCTCTTTCTATGGCGCATCATGCTTCCCAGCCTATTGTAAATCCAGAAGCCGTCCACAAGCAGCTCATTTGCCCTTCCGATCTTCTGCTTCGTGGTTCCGGCATAGTATTCCCCGCCGCAGGAGCAAAGCTCATGTCCCTTCTCCTTCACCAGCCTGATCAGGTCAGACTCACAGCGTATGTCTTCCGCAAATATAGTATATCCCATGCCCACACAGTCCGCCTTGTGCGCGTCGCTGCCCCCGAAGGCAGGCTTTCCGTAGCTGGCGGCGATCTCCATTGCCGCAGCGTTGCTCTCCGGGCTCTCGCAGGCATTGAAGCCCTCCAGAAAGTCGAACCTGTCCATCACCGCCAATTGGTTGCGGTGCTTTCTGGTGTTCATGATGCTCAGGTACTTCTCCCCGCAGGGATGGGCGGGGCCAAGGATCCCCCCGTTCCTATGGACTATGTCTATCAGGAAATGAACCGGCAGCCCCCTCAGCTCCAGAATCTTCAGCTTCACGCCCTCGGGCATGATCACCAGAATATGCCCTGCGTCGATGGTATCATACTCCACCCCCTTAAGCACCAGAAACTCTTTGTCCGGCTGCTCCCCATGAGCCTTCTTCCAAGCCCTATAACCGTTGTAGGAATCATGGTCGCTGATCAGCATTCCGTCGAAGCCCCTCTCCTTCAGAATGCCGATCATCTCTTCAATGGGCGCCTTTCCGTCCAGAGAGCCCTCCTTCGTGTGACAGTGCATATCAAATTTCATCCGTTTTCTATCCTTTCCGAACCGCCGCCTTCCATGGTTTCCCACTGCGGTGTCCCACATCCAAAATCTTCCCGCCGCGGCGGCTATATCTCATATTTCTTCCGGCTTCCCGCCCCTCTTTTTAGTCCACGCTCTTCAGCGATTCCGTCATGCTGATGCCCTCCAGCTTCCCGCCCATTGCCATGTTCACAAGCCATGCGAAGACCAGCGTCAGCAGTCCGCTGTACAGATAGCTCAGGGGGCTGACCCAGAGATCGAAGGCGATCAGATCCACCTTGATCTCGTTCATGATCACTCTATGGAGGAAGTAGCCCAAAACCAGCCCAAACGCCATTCCCAGCAGCGTCAGCAGCACGTTTTCCCGGAACACATAGGCAGCGGTCTCCTTCTTGTAGAAGCCCAGCACCTTCACAGTGGCAATCTCCCTCACCCTTTCCGTGATATTGATGTTCGTCAGATTGTACAGTACGATGAAGGCCAGCCCTGCCGCGCACAAAATCACCACCGCCACGATGATGTTCAGGCTGGACATCATTGTGCCTATGCGGTTCATGGTGTCCTCATTCACCGTCACGCTGGACACCTGCTCCAGCTTCATCAGCTCCGCCGCCAGACTATGGGCCAGCGAGCCCGTCTCCTCCGGCCCCTCCGCCAGATTCAGATATATGGTTCTCCTCTCCGGCTCGCTGCCCGTCAGCCCCCTCCAGGTCTCCTCCGAAATGTGTACATAATTATAAATATAGTTCTCGTAGACGGCAGCCACAGTCACCGAAAGAGTCCGCATATCTTCGTCCCGCAGGGTTATCTCATCGCCTGCCTTCAGGCCATAGTCCTCCGCCAGTTTTTTGGAGATCACAGCCTCCCCTGGGCCCGGATACGGAATATCCTCCCCCTCAGGGGTGCGCAGCTTCCAGAAGCCGGGCAGCTCCTCCGCCGTTCCCGCCACCAGCCATACGGCCTTTGTTCCGGCCTCCGTCACCAGATCCATATTCTTTTCCATGACACAGAAATATTCCTCCACGCCGGAAGCCCTCAGTTTCTCCAGACGCTCCAGAAAAGCCTCCTCCACATCTTCCTTGAGAGATACCCCGATGTCATAGACCTGAATCTCCTGAAACTGCTTGGCTGCAATGTCCGCTATAGAATCCTTGATGCCGAAGCCCGTCACCAGTAGCGCCGTGCATCCGCTGATTCCCAGCACCATCATGAACAGACGCTTCTTGTAGCGGAAGATGTTCCTTACAGTGACCTTCTTCAGAAAGCTCAGCCGCCTCCACAGGAAAGGAATTCTCTCCAGAACCACCCGCTTGCCTGCCTTGGGCGCCTTGGGCCGCATAAGGGCAGCGGCCGCCAGAGACAGCTCCGCCCTGCAGGAAAGCCACGTGGTTCCCATGGAGCACAGCAGGGAGACCGTCAGAGAAATGGTCGCCAAGCTCCAGTCAAACACATAAAAAATGGGATCCGCATTATACATGATTCCATAGCACAGCCAGATAACTCTGGGAAAGCCCCATGTCCCCAGAAAGAATCCGAAGACACATCCCCCCAGCGCCGCCAGCCCGGAATAGGCCATGTACTTGCTCATGACGGTCAGGTTTCCGTAGCCCAAAGCCTTCAGCACGCCGATCTGTGTCCGCTGTTCCTCCACCATCCTATTCATGGTGGTGATGCATACCAGCGCCGCCACCAAAAAGAAGAACGCCGGGAATAGATTCGCGATGCCCTCTACGATGTTGGAATCGCTCTCGAAGCATACATACCCCACATTGGTGTCCCTGCCCAGCACATAGGTCTTTGGCCTCTGAAGCTCTTCGATCTCCCTTCCGGCGTCATCCAGCTCATTTTGGCCTTCCTGAATCTTTTCCTGAAATTCCTTTTGTGCAGTTTGATATTCTTTCAGGCCATCCTCATATTCCTGCTTTCCCTCCGCCAGCTCTCTCTCTTTCTCTGCGATGGTGGCGGCGGCGTCCTCCAGCTTTCTCTGGGCATCCGCAATGGCAGCTTCGCCTTGGGCTGCCTCCGTCCGGGCGTCCTCCAGCTCCCTGCGCCCCTCCGTCAGCCGGCGTGCGGCATCCTCCAGCGCCTTTAGGCCTTCACCGATCTCGCCCTCGGCCTTCTGAAGCTGCGCCTTCCCCGCTGCCAGCTCTTCCATGCCCTGACTCAGCTGTCCCTCCGCCGCCTCCAGTTTGGCCCTTCCGGCGGCTAATTCCTGCTCTTTCGTCTGGATTTGTGCCAGACCTCCTGCCAGCTCCTGCGCCGCCTCGCTCAGGCCCTGCTTCAGCGCTCCGAAAAGAGGGTCCCCGTCAGGCAGCTGGGCCAGCTGTCCCAGATAGGCTTCCAGAGACAGCTCCCCTCTTGCCACAGCGGGCAGACCTGCGGCGAGGCCTGCTGCCACAGCCTTCTGGTCCTCCGGAAGATCAGGCGGAAGGCTCCCCACGATCTGCGCCGCGGTCTCCTCCCCGCCGGCCTCCAGAGCCGCCTGCGCCGCTGCCAGCTGCTGCGCTCCGGCGTCCAGCTGGGCCTTTTTAGCATCCAGTTCCCCTCTGGCCTCCTGCAGCGCGTTGTCGCTCTCATGCCACTTTGCCCATCCATAGGCCAGATCCTGCTCGCCTGCCGCCAGATCCGCCTCCTTCTGCGCCAAAGTCCTTTCGCCCTCCTCAAGCTCCTGCAGGCCCTCCTCAATCATTTTGTACGCGTCTGCCAGCTCCTGCCGTTTCCGGGCCAGAGTCTGCCTTCCCTCCTCAAGCTCCCGCCTTCCGTCCGCAAGCGCCTCCTCGCCCTCTTCAAGCTCCGCCCCGGCGTCAGCCAGATCTTTTGCCGCGTCTGCCAGCTCTTGTTCCCCTTTGGCCTTTTTATCCTGAAACTCGGCCTCAGCCTCGGCAAGCTCCTCTTTTGCTTCCCCCTTGATGTCCTCATACCGTCTCAGGGCCGCCGACGATACAAGCTCCTCCCAGACCGGATCCATACCGTCGATGAAGTCCGCATATTCCTCGCTGTACAAGCCATGCTCCTGAGAGAATCTCACGTAGACCTCCGTAAAATAGTCCACGGCAAAGCCCTCTCTGGAAAGGTACAGGTAGCCGTCCACCCGCCCTGTGCCCAGAGAGGTATTCCCTCTCTCATACTGAATATAAAGCGGCGAACGGACAATGCCCACAATGGTATATTCCCTATAAGCGAAGTGCTCCAGATCTTCCGCCTCGTTGTCCTCCGAAAGGTAAATGACGCTTCCGATGGCCGACTCCCCGAATAAGTTGCTGTCCGCCACGCACTCCTGTGCCCCTTGGGGCATTCTCCCTGCCATCAGCTTCAGGGTGTTCAGCCTCTCCGTCACGCTGTGCGTCTTGGCCACGCCCTGCTTCCCGTCCTCCAGACGGTAAACAATATCGAAGGACACGGCCCCCTCCGCTGCCTCCACCCACTGCGCCCCGGCAAAACCATCCACATCTTCCTGCTCAAAACCCATGGTGGAGAGGAGCCGGTAATCGAAAAAGGCATGTCTGTCCAGATAATCCTGAACCGTTGCCATCATGCCTTGCTTCGTAACCTTCAGACCTGCGAAAAATCCCACCCCCAATGCTATGATGGCAAAGATCGCCAAGAAACGTCCGAAGCTGGATTTGATTTCCCTGAATGTGGATTTGCCTATTCCGCCCATACGTCCTCTCTCCTGCCAGCAGCCGTCACCACTCTATCTGAGCCACGTCCACGGGACTAACGTTTCTGGCCACACTCACCACAGTGCCGCTCTTTACCGTGATGACCCGGTCCGCCATGGCCGTCAGCGCCTGATTGTGGGTTATAACTATGACCGTTTTTCCCATATTCCGGCAAGTTCCCTGCAGGAGCGTCAGAACCGCCTTGCCGGTATTGTAATCCAGCGCCCCCGTAGGCTCGTCGCACAGCAGAAGCTTGGGGTTCTTGGCCAGCGCTCTGGCGATGGCCACCCGCTGCTGCTCCCCGCCGGACAGCTGGGCAGGAAAGTTTCCTGCCCTGTCCTTCAGGCCCACCTGCTCCAGCACCTGCCCGGCGGGAAACGGCTCTCTGCAGATCTGGGCCGCCAGCTCCACATTTTCCAGCGCGGTGAGATTCTGCACCAGATTGTAGAACTGAAATACAAAGCCTACGTCATAGCGCCTATATCCCGTGAGCTGCCTCTTATTGAAGGCGGAAATCTCCTTGCCGTCCAGAAATACCTGCCCTTCCGTCAGCGTGTCCATGCCACCTAATATGTTCAGAATTGTGGTCTTTCCTGCTCCGGAAGCCCCCACGATCACGGCAAACTCCCCCTGCCGGATCCCGAAATTCACATCATGAAGAGCCGTGATCTCCAGCTCCCCCGCCTTGTATATTTTCTTCACGTTCTTAAAGCTCACGAAGCTGTTCTCTTCCATATATGCCGCCTATCCCGCCTAAAACTCCTGAAATATCCTCTCAATGCCGAAACGTATCTTCACAATTATAGCACAACCTCTTTTCTTCTATCAAGCTTTTTGGTATAATGAAAATTGTGATTTATTTGTGTTCTGCCCTTATTATCTCTGGCTTGCCAGAAAAAATACCAAGGAGGCTTCTATGTTTTTCATCGGTTTTTTTGCTTTATTGGGAGTCCTGCTGTTCGGCTTCTGCTTCTGGATGGTAGTTGGCAAAAAAGCAGCGCTGCCCAGACGTAGCCTCGCACTGCTGTTTTTGGCGGCATTGTTCCTGCGGCTTTTAGCGGCGGCATTGTCCAAGGGCTTCGGCTCCGACACGGCATGCTTTGCCGCATGGGCTGACAGAGTCTTCCAGCTGGGTCCGGGGGGCTTCTATTCTCCCGACGTATTCACCGACTACCCTCCCGGCTATATGTATATGCTGTGGCTGGTGGGCGGTATCCGGCAGCTTTTTTCTCTGGAATATTATTCCGTCCCTCATCTGATCCTGTTAAAGCTTCCCGCCATTTCCTGCGACATGGCCTGCGGCCTGCTGATTTACCGGGAAGCCTGCAAAAAAGGATCTGAGCATCAGGGCTTATTCCTCTGCATGGCGTATCTGTTCAATCCCGCCGTTTTCCTTAATTCTTCCGTATGGGGTCAGGTAGATTCCGTTTTCACTCTGGCTCTGGCGTACATGTGCATATGCCTTGTCCGGGGAAAGCTTCCCACCGCATATATAGCCTTCGGCATCGGCGTGCTGATCAAGCCCCAGATGCTGGTATTTGCCCCCGTTCTGCTTGCAGGCATCATAGACTGGGTGTTCCTGAAGGACTTCACCGCAAAAAAATTTTTCCATCATCTTTTTCTGGGGACGGCGGCCATTCTTGGAATGGTCATTCTCTGCATGCCCTTCGGTCTGGAAAATGTCTGGAATCAATACTTCAGCACACTGGCCTCCTACCCCTACGCGGCCGTGAACGCCTATAATTTCTGGGGACTGCTGGGCCTCAACTGGGTCAGTCAGGAAAACACATTTCTGGGCATTCCCTACCGGACCTACGGCGCTTTCGCCATCGTGGCCGCGGTGGTCTTGGCGGCATTCATGGCATACCGCCGCAGGGACAAGGAAAAATATCCCATTCTGGGGGCAGTGCTCATACTCACCGTGTTTTCCTTCTCCGTGCGTATGCATGAGCGTTACATGTATCCCGGATTGTTTCTGCTGCTTCTGGCCTACATCTATAGGCCCAAGAAACAAATCTATCTGTGCTACGGTATTTTTTCCGTGCTGCATTTTCTCAATACAGCCCATGTGGTCTTCTTTTACGATCCTTCAAACTACGACCGCACGGCCCCTTTCCTTCTGGCTGTGTCAGGAGGCTTCCTGCTGGGCATGGGACTGTTGTATTACACTGTCTTCCGGGTCTACGGTTTGGCTGGCGGCAGAGCACAAGAGGAGTGCGCGCCTTTAGCTGCACTGCCCTTTTCCCATGAGAAAAATTCCCCTTCCGGGTCAAGCCAAACCGGCTCCGGGAGACTTTTTTCCAGACTGAAAGACCTTCTGGCTGCGGGTCAGGCTCCCTGCGCCACCCGAAAATATCCCCCCCTTAAGCCGGTGGACTTTCTATGCATGTTCCTCATCACAGCCCTATACAGCTGCTTTGCGCTCTACGATCTGGGGGACAGACAGGCGCCTTCCACCACCTACGACATGGTGCAGGAGCAGGTCATAGAGCTTTCTTTTCCGGACAAGGCGCCTTCTGTCCTCTGGTACTATATGGCTCCCTGGCATAACAGAAACTTCTCTCTGGAGGGCAGATCCTCCTTTCAGGAGCAGTGGACACCTATGGGTGAGATCACCCTGAAAAATGTATTTACTTGGCAGCAGATCCCTCTGGACGGCACCAGCTCCCAGCTTCGCTTCACCCTGAAGGACAATCAGGCCTCCATTCTGGAATGGGTTTTTCTGGACGATGAGGGAAATGTTCTGACTCCCATGGCTTACGATTTCTATGGAAATCTCTTCGACGAAAATGAGCTTTTTCCAGACTACCGGCCTGCTGCCTATTCCTCCGGGGATCTGTCCTTGGACAATGACGGTTCCCTTCCGGCAGACCCATCCTCACAGGGCGGATCCGCTGGCGCAGCCGTCTTTGGCGTTCAGGTTCACCCCGAGGCAGGAAGCTTCCGCAACAGCATGTATTTTGACGAAATTTATCATGGACGCACAGCCTATGAATTCCTCCACGGCCTCACGTCCTATGAAAACACCCATCCGCCCATGGGCAAGATATTCATAGCTCTGGGAATCTCACTGTTCGGCATGAACCCCTTCGGCTGGCGTATCATCGGAACCTTGTTCGGCATCGCAATGGTTCCCGTCATATACCTCTTCGCCAGAAGGATCTGCAAAAGCACGGTGCTGTCCTCTCTGGCCTGCCTGCTTTTCGCCTTCGACTTCATGCACTTTACACAGACACGTATCGCCACCATAGACGTCTATATCACTTTCTTTGTGATTTTGATGTACTATTTCATGTACCAGTACAGCACCCTCAGCTTCTATGACACTCCACTGAAAAAAACCTGGCTTCCGCTGGGTGCCTGCGGGGTGTGCATGGGTCTGGGAATTGCCTCCAAATGGACCGGGGTCTACGCTGGAATCGGCCTTGCTATGATCTTCTTCTACGTGCTCTACAGAAGATACATGGAATATGTCTACGCAAAGAAAAAACCCAAGGGAACCACTGACGGTATCTCCCACAAAAACATCCTGAAGCGCTTCCTGCCATACACCAGAAAGACCATTTATTTCTGCCTGATATTCTTCGTCCTAGTTCCTGCCCTGATCTATCTGCTGTCCTACATTCCTTTCCGGGACTACTCAGACAGAGGGCTTGTGGATCGGATGATCCAGAACCAGAATACCATGTTCGGCTATCACAGCACCTTGGAGTCCACCCACGATTTCTCCTCCGTCTGGTATGAATGGCCCGTCCTTAAACGGCCCATCTGGTTCCATTCCCACATAGTTACTACGACGCTGCTGGGCGGCCTCCGGGAGGGCATCAGCTCCTTCGGAAACCCTGCGGTATGGTGGACCGGTATCCCTGCGGCCCTCTTCATGGCGTACCTATGGGCAAGGAAAAAGGACAGAACCGCCGCCTTCCTTGTAGTGGGATACTTGGCTCAGTACCTGCCCTGGTTCTTTGTCTCCAGAATCACCTTCATCTATCACTATTTCCCCAGCGTGCCCTTCGTGGTTCTCATGATCACATACGGTCTGGGGCAATGGGACAGACGCCTTGCCGCATGCCCTGAAAAAAGCAGAGCCGTAAAAGGGGAGAAGGCCGCCTTCTATGCCACCGCTGCGCTCTACGGCGCGTTAGCCTTTGGCCTTTTCCTCCTCTTCTATCCCGTACTGTCCGGACAGCCGGTGGAGGCCTACTATGTATCGAAATACCTGCGTTGGTTCAAGACCTGGGTGCTGACGGCAAAGGCAAATGCATCCCCTGCCTATATACACATACTCTTCAACACCGCCCGCTCTTTGGGCATGTAGCCATAGAGTATTCTGCAGTTCAAGGAATGATTAAAGCTAAAAAATTCCCCAACAGATTTTTGGGGGAACCGAAAGGAGACCGGAAAATGTCCGTCTATGATATGGTATTCAGCCCCACCGGGGGCACAAAAAGGGTTTCCGACCTATTCACAGAGGCTTTCTGCGGGCAGAGCAGTCACATCGACCTGACCGATCACGCCAGAGACTTCTCCCTTTCTTTCAACAGAGAAGATATCTGCATCGTATCAGTTCCCTCCTACGGCGGGAGGGTTCCGGCCCCAGCGGTTTCAAGGCTGGCTCAGATGAAGGGCAACGGTGCAAGGGCCGTCCTGCTTGTTGTCTATGGCAATAGGGCCTACGATGACACTTTTGCCGAGCTGCAGGATACTCTGGAGGCCTCTGATTTTTGCTGTACAGCGGCGGTGGCTGCCGTGGCCGAGCACTCCATCATGCGCCGGTATGCCTCCGGACGCCCGGACGCGGAAGACGCAAAAGAGCTTGCTTTCTTTGCCGCGTCCGTCCGCGCTAAAATTGATTCCCCCATAAGCCGGAACACCCCCGCTCTTCCCGGGAACCGTCCCTACCGGGAATACGGCGGTGTGCCCATGAAGCCCCATGCAGGGAAGGCTTGCGTCCACTGCGGTCTCTGCGCGCAAAAGTGTCCCGTGGGCGCCATCCCTGCCCAAGAGCCATGGGAAACGGATACCGTAAAGTGCATCTCCTGCATGGGCTGCATTGCAGTGTGTCCCCGGAAAGCGCGCAGCGTCAACCCTGCCCTCCTTGCCGCGGCTGGCATGAAGCTGAAGAAAGCCTGCAGCGGCCGAAAAGGGAATGAGTTGTTTTTATAAGATATTTTTAAGAATACTCTGTGCCCCGTCCCCACCGAGGCCATGTACGGCGGCAACTGCTGCCAGCTGTCAGCATGCTGATGCCCTCTTTTCATGCAATGCCTGCTTTATCCGGATCCGGATCATGATTCATACCAGCAGCTTTGTGCTTTAAATAAACGCATATATTCACCATTCTTCTTAATCAATTCCTCATGCGTCCCTATTTCTAAGATGGCGCCTTCTTTCATAACAATAATTTTGTCAACTTTTGTACATATACTCATTCGATGTGAAATAATAATTGCTGTTCTTCCTTTGACCATATTCATTATTTGAGACAATATTTCCGCTTCCTGAATCGGATCTATGGCTGAGGTTGGTTCGTCCAAAATGACGAGATTACCTGCTTTATAAATCGCACGTGCAACTGCAAGACGCTGCGCCTGCCCTCCGGACAATTCTATCCCGCCAAATTCCTTGCCAAAATATATCTGGCTGATATCCCCACATGAACCGGCAATATCATCCAACCCCATTTTACTCACGATTCTTTTTATATCTTCTACAGCATTTTCAGGCAAATCCGCCAACACAACATTTTCCGTCAACGACATTTTGTATATCATATAATCCTGAGACAGATATGCGATCTTTTTATACAAATCTTTTTTATCGATGCTATTTATAGGGATATCATTTATAGCTACAGTCCCTCCTATGGCTCCATATATACCCAGCAGCACTTTTGTCAAAGTCGTCTTGCCGCTGCCGTTTTCACCCACAACAGCAATCGTCTCCCCCTCATGAATCTCCAGATCTATATCGTGTAATGTGAAGTCCTCTGCATTTGGATAGCGAAAAAAGACCTTCTCTATAGAGATTTTTTGAATCTTTTCTCCTATATTTACAGTGCCTTCCTGCTCCTCAGGAAGTTCTATAAAGTCAAAATAGTCTTTTGCATATTCCAAAAATACGGGAATCCGTCCGATTGACGTGACATGATTTTTTATCACAGCCTGTACATTCACAAACGCAGTCAACACTGCGCCGAACACCCCCGCTTCTATTCGGTCGGCTAACAGCAGCAGGAAACAAAAAGAAATTCCCAATATATATCCGGCTATCCTGATAAATTCGCAATACATCATATTCCTATGAGCAAATAATTCTTCCTTCCAGAATTTCCGGTTTATTTTATCCCTTGCCTTTTTCCATTGATCTGCCAGATAATCCGCAAAACCCATGATACGCATTTCTTTTATGGATTTTTCATCTGTGAATAACGACCATAGATAGTCCCGCTGTCTTTTTTCTTTTGTCAGCTCCTGACTGATCTGATACTTTTTCTTTTCCTGAAAATATGTCGCCGCATAGAACTGGGCCACGCTCACTATGGCGATCACCGCCAGAAATCCATGGTAGGACCCAAGCGTAATAATGAGCGCTCCCGTGCCGAGAACCGAAGTAGCCAGAACAACTGACAGCATAAATATACTTGGAATCCTATCATTATGGACACACTCCTCAGCCTTTTCCTTTTTGTTCATTATTTCTGCATTCTCATACGTTATCAAGGGCAGTTTTGAAGCTTTTTCAGAAAGCATTTCATTTAAGATATATAAGGTTTTCTCGAAAATTCCCGCGTTTGTCGATATGCTGGCAATTAACTGTAAGAATTGTTTCACAATAAGGTAAACGATAAACCCAGCGCCATATGTAACCAGTCTGGAATAGCTGCGCATCTCTTCACTCAGCACCCTATACACTTCCTGAAAAAAGCCGGCTAAGATCAGGGTGGAAACAGCCGGCGAAAAGTTTTCCAATATATAATATAATGGCGCTATGATGGAATCAATACGTCTGTATTTCCAGAAAAAATGATACACTTTCATCAATGTCTTAACCTTTACTTTTCTCTCTTGCTTTCTATTATCTTCCAATTCTATCCATCCTTTTCATGATACCATTGACTCTGTGCATGAAACATTTCCTGATATAATCCTCTTTCCGAAATCAGCTCATCATGGGAACCCTTCTGCACGATTTGTCCCTTATCCAATACGATGATCTGATCGCATTGCTTCGCAATTGCAAGGCGATGGGATACCACAATACAAGTGTGGCTCCTCATCATTTTTAAAAAGGAGGCATATAACTCACTTTCTGCCCTCGGATCCATGGATGCAGTCGGTTCGTCCAGTATCAGCAACTGCCCCTTTTTAAAATACGCTCTTGCCAGAGCGAGTTTCTGCCATTGGCCTCCGGAGAGGTTGATTCCATCCTCCTCTATCATACCAATAGGCTTATCAATGATTTTCTGTAAATCAGAAGCCTGCGCCTGCTCCATGGCCTGAAATACTTCACTGTCATTCTCCATTCTCTCCACAGAGCTGAGCGCCACATTATGCCTGACAGAAAACTGATATCTGGAAAAATCCTGAAATGCCGCGCCATAGATTTTTGCCGAATATTGCGCAGGCAGCTCGCAAATATCTATATCATTCAGTGTGATCCTTCCCTGAGCAGGCTGATACAGCCCGCATATCAGTTTCACAATTGTCGTCTTTCCCGAACCATTTTCCCCTACCAGCGCAACTTTCTGAAACGGTTCTATGGAAAAGGAAACATCCTTCAGCACCTCTTTGGGATCATCCGGATACCGAAAGGAGACATTATGAAACTGCAGACAACCTTGTCTATCCATTGCCTCGCCGTTTCCTGCTTTCTCCACTTTCTTCACTTCAGGAAGCTCCATAAACTTTTCGAGATACCGAATATTGACCCCTGATTTTAAAACTGACGCAAAATCATTCGCCAGACACTCTGAACATCCGTAAATTGACTGTACGGCACTGATCAGGGCAACCACGACGCCGTAAGATAATTTACCATGTGTTATCTCATATATCACATAGATAACAACAAGCCCTATCCACAGAACCATACTCATATACCCAGACGCATATACGAACTGTGATTGCAGTGTCCTCAGCAATCTCTCCTTCCATATTACTTGTGAAAGAGCTTCCCGCTTATGGTGTACAAAGTCTATGGCATCATTTAGCTTCAAATCCAGCAGGGCTGACTTCGTACATAGCAATTTGTCCAGATATAGCATTTTCCTTTCATCATCTGTCTGTTCGTCATAAAGCTTTGCCATCATCTCAACACGTTTGAAATTCAGGCAAAGCAATATTCCAAGACATCCGGTTCCCAACAAGCCAAACAAAGGCGAAAGACTGAAAAATACAATTACATAGCCAAATATCTCTATGAAATCCGCAACAAGTGAAAAAAACGTCATAAAATATTCCAGCAGGGATTCCTGAGGAGCGCTTCCCACATGATGGATGATATTCCTTGAGCGTTCCTCTTCAAAACAAGAGAATTCCACAGACACATACTTTTCTAAAAGCTTATCGGAAAATCCGCAATACAGCTCTGCTTTTAGTCTCTGCTCCATATATGAATTAGAATATTTTGTTATCTGTGTCAGTAATTCCACCACAGACAACAAGCCAACCCCCCAAAGAAATTTGATGTAAGGCTGCCCCCCCTGAGCCAAATCCATTACATGATTGACCAGATTTTTTATCAGCAAAACAGAGCAGACCGGAAATAACGCAAGCAGGAGCATTCCTGCCAGATAACAGATCGTGTGCTTTTTTGCGCCGCGGGCTATCCCTCCAATGACTTTTATCGTAGTTTTAATCATGCCAATCTCCTTGTGTATCTCCTGTACGTGGATATATCTTCTTTGCACCCGCCATTTTTAATCCCTCCTATTGGTCATGATAAAACAATTTTATCCATACGCCGAGGTGTTTTCAATACACCAAACATTACAGACATAATGTGTAAAAAAGAGAGCCGCTTTTCTTTAAGCAGCTCCCTAGAATTATTTTTTGTATATTATTTTTCTAATGGCATAAACCGAAAGATGGTAAGAATCCGCAAGATTCTCCATAGATATACCTTGCTTATAATCTGAGATAATCCTTTTATTACGGTCTTCAAGCTCTTTTCGGCAGCCAGATATTTCTCCCCAGGATTTATGTTGCTCAGTCTTTGCAGGAATATAGATATAACCTGCCTGCATATACTCTTGCAGCTCTTCAATCAGCCTGACAGGAAGAATTTCATTTGCGTTAATATACTTCATATGCGGCTTCCTCCTTGATCAATTTAGTCAAGCAGCAAAGCCAGTAACATATGTAAGCGACTAGAATTCACTCCATGCAAATGTCGCTCATACTGGCTTTGCATGGAGCCACGCTCTATTTAAATACATCATCTCACCACCAGTGTTCTTTTTACTTACCATAGGAATTATACCACAAAGGTTTTTGCAAATCAAGAAATACCTTACAAAACAGCCGCTCTGCGAAGCTGTTCCCGCAGCCAGATTCCTCCTGCCACAAGAAAAACCGCCGCCCCGAGCAGCCAGATCCAGGTTCCTTCATCGCCTCTGTAGATAGGAAACAAGCCGAACTTCCACAGACGGTTTGCCATGCCCGTATTAACGGCATAGTACAAAACCGACACCATATACCCCAAAACCACCTGATTGGTGACTGCCGCCGCAAAACAGCCGATTCCTCCCAGAAACAAAGCCTCGCAGAACGCTCCCCGCCACAGAATCAACACCGGAAACACAGAGCCGCCGGCCAGAAGCCGCAGAATGAGAATGCTCACCACTGCTGCCAGCATGCACACCGCCGGAAACAGTCTGCCCAGATACAGCTTCCACATAGGCAAATGTCTGGAGGCCTCCAGCTGCCAGATTTCCATGTCGCTCTCCGGCAAAAACAATGGCGTAAACAGCAGGATCCCGGCGATAACACCGTAATGCTCCATGACCTTCGCCGCTCCGGCAGTGTCCAGATTGCGGAAGCTCAACACTGCTCCGGCACACAGCACCAAAAGCGCCGCCCCGCACAAATGGGGAAGATAATGGTATCGGATAAAATTAAGAATTGTTTTTACGTAATTTCCCATACAACATTTCCCCTTTGCGCCTCTTTTTTTCATAGACTGCCACTGTGAGCAGAACCAGTATGACTGCCAGTGCCATATACATCCCCTTATTCCGGTACAGCTGCCCCAGCTCCTCCGCATACCTGCCGTAGCTGCCGAAAGTGTTCCAGCGCGTCACCAGTTTCCAGCCAAAATTTCCCGTCAGCGTAGCGGCAGAAAGCACCGAGCCGAATGCCCATGCCAGCAGAACCGGTATGGCCAGAATTGTCTCCGTTGCCTCCGTAAGCAAAAAAGCAGCTCCAAGCACAACCATGATCACAGGCAGCAGCCACAGAAAACTATACTTGACGAATGCCAGAGCATCCGCATCAATTCCTGCCTGACCTGCGGCATACACATAGGGCATCTGCATCAACAGCGCGCACAGAAGCACCGGTACAAAACACATCACCACATTGGCCAGATAGCGGCACCCTATCAGAGCTGCACCGGAAACGGATCGACTGCGGATAAGCTCCGCCGCTTTCGCCCTCTTATCCTTCAGACAAGCGGAAACTCCCACAAATATAGGCAGAACGGCAAGAAAAATGCACGCATAATCGCAGAACAGCCGCATCTGCGCGCCGCTGACCTTGTCATCTTCACACAGTTCCCGGTAATGTTCCAGAGCATCCTCATAGGTCAGAGCCACAATGCCTCCTTTTTCATAGAATGACTTCTCATAATAGCTTCTGGAGCCCACGATTTCACAAGCTTTCTCCATCACCTGTTCAAATTCCTCGTAGGTCAGATCTTCCCTGAGGGGAACGTGCCACATTTCCGCCTCCGAAAACTCCGCAGCGCTTCCCTCTGCTTCCATCCAAATCTCCATCCAGTACGCGGTATTCTCCTCTGCCATCTGCTCAAATTCCATACCCGTGCACTGCTGCATTGCGCGCTTAAGCACTTCCTGCTCTTCCTCATTTAAGGTCACTTCCTTGTAAAAGCCGAAAGGATAGGTGGCAAACCGATTTGACAGCAGTTCCTGAAACAGTGTCTCCATCCCGCTCTGCATGATCATCCTCTCATCATTGGAATATCCGTACCCATAGCTTTCCTGACCGGGCTGCGGCTCAGACAGCTGATCCACCCACTCCACATCGCTCATCTGGCCGGTGATAAACAGCACAAATGCCACCAGATAGACATAATACACCAGGCTTTTTGCAATCTTCCTGCACTCCTTCAGAAACAATGCTCCTATCATGCCTGCTCACCTCCTTTCTGCCGGGGCATCGCGGATATGCTGTGCATCAGAAACATATAGGCATCCTCCACATCCGCGCTGCAGGACTTCGCTTCCGCCAATGGCATACTCTCCGCAATGATTCTGACGGTAGCAGTGCTTCCTTTGTTCAATATACCGGTTACAATAAAACGCTCTTTTAATCCATCCAGTTCTCTTGCCGAGACCTCCGCCGAGTAAACCTTGCTCTCCACCAGCTTCAGAAGAGACTCAACCGTCCCACGGAAAACCACCTCACCCTGATTCAGTACCGCGATCTCTTCACAAGTAGCCTCGATATCTCCCACAATGTGCGTGGAAAGCAGCACGATGCGCTCTCTGGCAATCTCGCACAGCAGGTTGCGGAAACGCACCCTCTCCTCCGGATCCAGCCCTGCCGTAGGCTCATCCACAATGATCACCCTCGGATCATGGATGATTGCCTGAGCAATTCCCAACCGGCGCTTCATCCCGCCCGACATTGCCTTCACCCGGATATTTTTCTGATCCAAGAGATTTACCTTTTCCAGCATTTCCGGCACCTTTTTTCTCCGCTCCGCCTTCGGAATCCCGGAGAGTACCGCCAGATAATCCAGCGCCTCATAGGCAGACATATTTCCGTACATGGAAAAATCCTGAGGCAGATACCCCGTCATCTTTCTGATCTCCGCTGCTTGTTCCACCGGCACCCCGCACACACGCACCTCCCCGGCAGACTTCGGCAGCAGTGTGGCAAGCACTCTCATAAGCGTTGTCTTGCCTGCCCCATTGGGTCCAAGCAGGCCGAACATCCCCTGCCCAATGGTCAGATCAACGGATTTCAGCGCTTGTTTTTTCCCGAAATTTTTGCATAACCCTTTGATTTGAATTTGTGTTTCCATAACATAAATCTCTCTTTCTTCTTCCTTAAAAAGCATTGTACAGCCCCTGATGCCTGCACCTTATCCCTGTCTGGCGACGGAGGGCTGTTCAACCACTTTCCATTCTATAGGAAGCAAATGCAGCTTCCTATAAGACACACTATACAAGAGAAATCTCTACAAACACTCTACATTTTCTAAATAAGTCCTGAAACTTTCTAAAAAAGGATTCCTAAACCCCTACTAAAAAGGCCGCAGCCGCAATTCCCCCGCCGTCTATGCTGTTGACCAGTTTCAGTGTTCCCCCGTGTTTCTCACAGAGCATCCGGGAAATGAACAATCCTAAGCCAAAATGTCCTCCCCCTTCCTTGTCCTCGCTGTAATAAGGATCCGTGCCGTACCGAAGCGCCCTATGAGAAAACCCTGCCCCGTCGTCCCTCACATAAATCAGAAATTCCTCCCCCTTCCGGACAAACTCAACGGTAATCCCGCTTTGGGCATAACGGAGCGCATTGGATACCAGATTGTCAAAAACCTCCTCAATCAGCCCTCCGTCTGCGAAAAAATTTCCCTCTATCCCCTGCGCCGCTATCCTGCAGGTTTTCTTTTTCTCCACCGCGAGCTCTCTGGCTGCCGTTCCAAGATGCTGCACAAATATTCTGCCCTCCAGCCATGCCCCGGACACCTCTCTGGCCTCCTGCCCATGAAGTTGTGTCATGGTTTTGGAAATCTCCAGAATCCGCTGTTCCTGATGATGCATTGCCGCCAGCTTTTCCAGAAGCTTTTCTTCAGAAACCTTTCCCTTCGGCACATACTTCTGCAGAAATTCCGTACAGCCGGAAAGCACAGTAAGCGGCGTGCGTATATCATGGGCGAAGGCAGCGTTGATCCGCCTCTGGCTCTCCTGCTCCATCCAGCGGCTTCTCTTCTCCCTCACCAGCCTTCTGCGAAGCTGCTCAAAGCTTCGGCAGAGTCCTCCCATCTCATCCCCGTCAAGATATGCGATCTCCCTTCCGTAATCTCCGGCCCCGATACAGCCAAGGGCATCCTGTACCGCCTTCAGGGCAGGATAGATCTTTTTTTGCAAAAACATCCCTCCTGTGGCCGTGCAGCATACCGCCAGACAAGGGTACTGCCCATACCAATACCAGAACCAGAGAAAACGCACTGCTGCCTTTCCCTGATGCGCGATCTCCCAGCGAAGAGTAAGATTCTCCCGGATTTTTTCTCCGGTAAACACCTTGAACCAACTCTCGCAGAGGTTTCTGGACAGGATCCACATCATCATCCCGGCCACGGCTCCTGCCGCCATATAAAAAAAGAGGCTCTTCGTCAGGGAAGCATTCCTAAATTCCACTCCCAGACGCGCAGCCTTCTTCCTCAGCCAATCCATCGATATCCCACCCCCCACACTGTCTCAATATACTCCTTCTCCCGGGCATTCCCCAGCTTTTTCCGGATACGGCGGATATGCTCCGTAATGATGGACGCATCCGCCTCTCCCTCATATCCCCGGACATTCTCATAGATCCGCTCCCTGTCAAGCACCACGCCCTTATTGGTGTAAAGCAGCTCCGCAATGGCAAATTCCGTCTTCGTAAGCCCCACGTCCCGGCCATCCACCAGAAAACGGCGCCCGGAAAAATCTACCGTCAGATTTTCCTCCGTCACAAGGGTCCGGCCAGTCCTCTCTTGTCTTCTGAAATGCGCCTCTATCCGGGCAAGCAATTCCTCCATGCCGAAAGGCTTCATGATATAATCATCTCCGCCCACCTTCCAGCCCATAATACGGTCGGCCTCTTCTGTTCTGGCAGATAAAAACAGAATAGGCGCATTGGTGCGCCCCCGGATGGCCTGACAGATCTGGTATCCGTCCATATCTGGCAGGTTGATATCCAGAAGGATCAGATCCGGCTGCTTTTCTATCAGCAAAAGCGCGCTCTCTCCGTCTGCCGCCTGATCAGTGACATACCCCTCCATGGCAAAAGTCTCCGCCAGCAGCCCACGGATCTCCTTCTCATCATCTACGATCAGAATCCGTTTCATTCCTCTTCTCCATTCCCTATCAATTTCCTCCGAAACACTTTTCCGCATCTATGGCATAGGTATCCTATGGCTCAAAAATTGTCAGGATGCCGCCCTGACCTCCCGGAAGACATGGAACCCCGTAGCAAGCAGCTCCAGCCCCAGCACCCGCATATGCGGGTACAGCTTCGCCACTGGGTCAACCAGAAGCAGGAGGGCCAGCGCAATCTGCACGGCAGCCTGCAGCATGTCCATCCCCCATCTCTTCTTATTGGCCAGATTGTAGATGGCCACGTTCAGGCTCTCAGAGCCTTGTATCAGGCCGAATATCCCCCATGCCACCCCAATCAGGCCGTCTGCCTCATTCCCGCGCACAATGATGGCAATCCCCACCACCAGCATAAGGAGGCCGCTTGACGAAAGCTTTGTATCAAGCCTCCGGTATTCCTTTGCCAGAATAGAGCCCGTCACAGCCAGCACGCCGACCCCTGCCAGAAAACCTCCCATCAGATAAGGGAGTATCCCATACAAAAAGTCCACCAAAAACAAGCACTGAATTCCCAGCAGGCACATGATACCCACCAATCCGTATCCTATCTTCCTGCTGGCAGGCGTTGAAAAAATCTGCTGCCCATATGCTTTCCATGCCGTGATATGCGGCATTTTCTCCTGATTTTCCTGATGCATCGGCGTCCCTCTCATTTCTTTCGTTCTTCGGCTCTTTTGTTCTTCGTTTCTTCAGTTCTTTCGTTCTTCGGCTCTTTCGTTCTTCGTTTCTTCAGTTCTTTCGTTCTCCTGCCTATTCCGCCCTTTATTCTTTCTGCCATCTACTGCCATGGCAGTCTGCCGACATAGAGGCGGCTGCTCCCCCTGATAGCTCTGCTTCCCGAATGCATATGTCTCCTGCAGATACCATATTTTCCCAATCTGCGGTCTTCCATCGGGTCTATGCAGCCTCCTATCAGAAGCATTCCCTTATCCCGGAACCCTATGTAGTTGACCAGAACAAGGTTATAGTAAGCGACTGCTGTTCAAAAGTCCAGAAGATATCGTCATGAATACAATCCTCCTAAAGCCTCTCTTAAGACTTTACCATAGTTATCAGGGCATTGCAATGCTATTGGTTTTTCCATTCGCATTGATTTTTATTTCAGGCTCTTTTTCAAAGCTGACAACCTCCCCAGAATAATTAAAGTCTAAAGTAATTATTGTCATTATTTTCATGTGCATACTCAATAATTGAAAAACAATACCCTTCATAAAGCGTTTTGTCAAGTACTTTTTTAAGTTATTGACGCAAAACTTTTCGGCATGGCGGGAAACGGGCAGGAAGAACGGGCGCAAAACGCGCCTATGGACGGTTAGAAGTCCTTTTCGTGGGTAAGTAGTATAAAACCCTTACCCTATAGATTTTCGCGTCTGTAATGTCTTAAAAATCAAGCCTTTTCAAGCCCTATTGCGTAACGCTCCATTCTGTTCTTTTGGAGAGGTCGGGGGCGCGGGGGCAGGATTGTTAAATCCTGTTCCCCGTTTCCGGCGTCGAAATGGCAACGGCAAAATCCAGACGGTCAAAGGTTTAAGAGTGGAGATTTTTTCGCGCCCCATGCGAAAAAATACTACTCGTCCCTTGACGGTCTGGATAGGCGGAACGGACATAAAACAAGGATTGTTTTTGGTGATGAGATGTGCTATATTTTATAATTGACAAATTGGAGTTGAGAAGATGTTTTGTAATGAGATAAAAACTATACAAAGCCTTACAATATATAGTTAATGGGAGTTTAGGCTAGGCTTTGATATGATTTTGAAATGAGGAAAAGCATATGGAAGAAAACTGCAATACTCTCATCAAACAAGCGGTTCGGGCAGTGCTGAAACCCAAAGGGATGTTCCAGAAAGGTTCTACCCGGATATGGATAGATGATAATGGTTGGTTCTTCACGATTGTGGAATTTCAAGGCAGTTGGTGCGACCGAGGGACTTATCTGAACATAGGAATGCAACATCTATGGAATGAGTGGGAATATTTGTTTACCGTATGTGGCACACGGGAAGCCAGAGAGGGGACATGGGTCGGATATAAAGGAAACGCAGAAATTTTCTCGCAAGAGATTACTTCTTTAGCGGAAACTGCGCTGGAACGAATTTTAGAGTATCGGACACTTGCAGACCCAGAAACAGCTAAGACTATACCTCTTATAAGCAGTGTAATTGCGCCCTTTTGGCCTGCGTGGAATCAGTTTATGACTGCCGCACTAGCAGGGGACATTCCTTTGTGCCTTGAACTTGAGTCAAAAGTCCGTCGGGCACTGAAGCGTGTCCCAATAGATGGGGCAGAAGAAATGTTGACACAAATTTTGTCCCTTTTGGATGAGCCTCAAAAAATTCATGCATATATTGTGGACAAGATTATTGCGCAACGAGCGTATTGGCGGAGTAAGCCTGGATTGAAACGTTTATCAGTTCATCCAGAATATGGTTAATTTCCATGATAGCTCTGTACCATATCTTCCAGCCTAGCTTCTTCTTTCAACCAGTTTTGCAGTTTGGAGATACGCGCCTTTAACTGCCGCAATGCCTGATTGCAAAGCCTCGCCCATGCCGCCCTCCATTTCTCGATAAAGCGCACGCCTACTTTGCCGTTTTCCACGTCCTCTATCATGCGGGAGTAGGCAGAACGATCAAAAAACCTGCCGCTTTCGTCGTAAATGCAGTGCCGGATATTGGTTGATTTTAACTGTCTGGCACAGCTTTCCAGAAATTTCTTCTGATTCTGTATGCTGTTGCTCTCGCCGCCGTCCCTATCCTCGTCCCCCACGGATAAGCAGGAGTAAAGGGCTGTGATTTTGCTGTAATCATTCATGTGCATATCCTCCTGCGTCAATATAGGTGTTGCTTACAGTTAAGATTATGCACCTCAGCGGGCCGACCCGTATTCTTCGCCAAGCCTTTCGTTTTTACCGTGTATCTTGTTGTACCACTTAAAAAGCCAAACTATAAGCAGTCCTATCGATATTCCTATGATCAAATCATGCAAAGTAAACCGTGGAAACACTTTATACAGATATGCTGTGTTTTTTATAAATTTATTCAGATTACCATCGCATAATCTGTATAGTTCTGCAATTCGGCTCATAAAAAGACATGAAATGAAATAGGGTAGCAAAATCATCATACGCTTTTCCAAAGGTTTATTCATAAAGTCTTTTACGTAGTCTTCTATTTTTTTAGTCATATAGATCCTTTCTTTTTATGCGACGTCGCATAAAATGTTTATCGACTCGGGTTGCTTATCTTTGTATATCAGATCGGTTACGATGTTTTTCTACCGCATCCCGTTCTCTATCCCGATCTGCAACCCTACGCAAAAAAAAAGCGAGTTTCGCCTTAACACTTTCCGGCTCCTTCTGCTTATTTTTTAAACTCCGCTTATTCGGACTTTTATTTTTCTTATCTTTTTCAGCATTCATATAGCTTTTACAAGATTCCTGCAGAACATGGAACATTATATCTGTATCTTTTCCTTCAAAAAAGACCATGTAAGCAGGCTTGTCCGGATTATTGTCATCTTTCATAGCAGAGTATTTAACGCCATATTTTTTACATTGTTCATCAAAACTTTTCATAACTTCGGCCGTAAGCGCCTCATCCAGTTTATGTACCTTCCCGGATTCCCGAAGTTTTGATATATCAATGTTATTTTTTGAATATTTCACATCTCGGGTTTTCTTAAATGCTACATTTTTCACTGCTTTCATGACGTTTTCAGTCGTAAAATCACCGCCGTTAAGAATCAGCAGACAGATTCCTTTAACTACAGTTTGGCTTGTTTTTAATGTTTCTTTAGCGATCTTATTGGCTGCCTTTAAAGAGTTTCCCGCCGCTTTTACTCCATCGTCTATCATTTTGGACGTTAGTTCGTCGCTCATACTTGGCATATCACACCTCCTGAATTATTAGTTTTTCTGCACTTCTTTCGATTTTTTCAGCTGCCATTTTCATTACCTGCTCATTACTTCGGGCATCATCCTGTAGATATATCATTTTTTCCTCAATACCGAGAAAGATGCATACATTATTCAGGACAATTCTTCCTATATCCTTATATTCCGTAACAATCAGTTTTGCACCAGCATTGAGTTCTTTCCCTATATTTTGTAGATTTTGATACATTTTTTCAGTATGTATTCTGACTTCTTTCATATTGTTTACTACCTGTGCAGCCTCCTGTGTGGCTTCCATTATTGGAATAATATTGTTTGCCTTTATTGGAGCCTGTGTTTGTAACAGACTGTCAAGTTGCATCGAATTTAGTATCATTTCAGCACTTTCCAATTCCTGCAGTAGAGTCTGGTAATTGTTTTCCATCTCATCTATTTTTTCTAACAACATATGAATTTGGCATTTTTCCGTTGACTTATTACACATTTCCAGAATGTTCATAAGTTCCTTAACATTATTTAAATTTTCTCCTATAGTGTCCATTTTTGTACCGCCTTTCTTTTATTTTTTATGCAACGTCGCATATAGCCTATTTTTGTCTTTCACTGTTATCATGTTGTTTCTCCGCTCTATTCTGCTGCATATTTTCTGCGGAGTTAATAATCATCGTATTATGAGTTAATTTATCTATTATGGAATTTCTTGTTGTCTGCTTTTGTTCCTGAGATAAGTTTCCAGTCTCTTTAAATCTCTTATATTCTTCAAAGTGTAGAAAATCATCCAACAGAATATTTCTATCCCTGTTATTTGAATATACTTTGATCTGTTTTTCAATTGCTTCTTTCGGTGCAAACCACTCAGGCGTATGATCGGAATATTTTTCGTATCCGTTAATATATGTTCCCTCAGGAGAATCAATATAAAAAAATCCTTCTCCGAAAAAAAGACTATCCTTCATCTCGGCAAAATTCTTTGCCGACTTTATATCCAAAAATCCACCTAACGGCTTCATTCCCTTTTTTTGAGAATACCACCCTACAACATAATCAAATTCCATATATTTTTTCCTTTCCGTTTTTTTTTGCGATGTCGCATATATTTTTATGCACATTATTTAGTTACCTAAAATTTCCTTTTCTAATTCATTAAAATCATACTGGTTCTGCGGAAAATTATTAAACGCATTATGCCCTCGAATAGTTGTCGGCCCGATACCGCTACCATCTCCCGCTGCTTTAATTCCAAGCATGATATTATTCAGATATGTATTGATCAAATTAGGAAGCATTCGTATTGGTTCCTTCTTCTGTTTATCCATTATTGACCGGCAGACTTGTTCCATGGCTCTAGCATTCATAATACGGACAAATTCAGCATTTTTGCATATTTGATAAAAAACTGCCTCAGCCAATTCACATGAATATTTCTTTGCAATTTGATCTACTTCAAAACGCTTCCAGAGTCTGTATTTACTTTCCTCATCCAGAATCAGATTCTTCTGCATGGCTTGCTGTACATCATCTGACGAAGAAGAATAAGTATTTAATTCTTTAGTATTTAATTCTTTAGTATTTAATTGTCTGCCTTTTCCGGTTAACCGTTTTTCCGTTTGCCGTTTTGGGCCTAACGGTAAAAATGCCGTATTTTCAATACTTTCAGCCGTTTGCCTATTTTGGCATAACGGTTGATTATTGTAGTCATTCAATTCTTTTTCCTGTTCCTGCAATGGATCTGTTTCTTGTTCGACTGGCTGCTCATATATGGTGTAGCAAGTTATGCCAAAATGACCATTTTCAGCTCTCAATTGTTGGCGAACAAGATAGCCGTATTTCTCAAGTTCGACCAAACCGGAATTTGTTGCCTTGACACCATCTTCTGACAGTTTGGCAAGACCTTCGATTGAATAATTCCAATTTTCCGGAAGCGACAACATAGTTGATAACAGGCCTTTAGCTTTCCATGACAGTCTCTTATCCTTAAAATGATAATTACTCAACGTAGTATAGTTATTATTTTTTACTACTCTAAAGACAGTTGACACGATTTTCCCCCTATCATTCAAAATTTTACGCTGCCTTTCAAAAATCTTACAGAAGCATACCAGCATCAAAATCTTTTAAATTAATAACCAAAAGCAAATATATTCCAATGAGAATTACAAAAAAGCCAATAGCTATTAATTTAGTACCAGATCTCCTTCCCTCTTCACTGATTACAAAAATTATAAATCCTGCTACAAATGTTAAAATGCCAATAATACCAATAATAAAGATTATAAATGTGAATATAAATGCTATCGTTTCCATTATTTTTTCCTTCCTTTCTGATGATAAGCGTTATTGATTCCTCCAAAGAAAAAGGCAGTTATTAAACTGCCCCTTTCTCTTCCTGTCAAAATTGGAGGTTGACAGGAATATCTATATTGTGCGATTGCAATATAGGCTAACTAATATATGTTTAATAATTTATCAATCGCAACCGTTAATTTTATAGCATTTTCTTTTGCATCAATTATTTCTTTACGTGCTACGTGAGTTTTCTTAGCTGCACTCCATGCCCAGAATACCCTTCGTATATTATCTGCTAGTGATGCCAGTGATTCAATTTCATCCCTTAATTTTCTTTCTTCTTCGATTTTTATATATTCATCATCTGACATTTTATGCGACGTCGCATATTCTTCCACTGGTTCTGTGACCGCCTCATTAGGTTCATATGGCTCATCCACCCAGCCACATCGACTATTACAGTTATGATTCTGCCCTTTTTCACACTGTGCACAGCATTTTACTCCATTATAGCCGCAACAAGAGCAATGTTCAGGATACTTACTCCATCCAGTCGTACACCTATCCGGAATCTTGTTTGTAAGCTGTCCTTCACTGTTTGTCTCAATTACCTCCACTACCTCTGATTTCACGTATATATCACCTGGCATATATTCCGGAAAATCTTTTTCAATACTTGTCTGCCCCGGAATATTATCATTATTATCCTCTTCAGAAACATCTTTTCTTTCCTGGTCATCCGGAATTGGAATCAGCTCATTTACCCTATTAACAAACCTTGTCCATGTTATTTCATCAGAAGAATTGATCCTAATACCACGAGGTGAACATTCAAAATCCGGATTAGGGCCGCCACCGGAATGAGATTTACCATAATGGATAGACATGTATTCTTTTAGATTTTTTCGATCATCTGCACTGATATTTATTAAATGTTTTACATAAAAAGAGCAAATTTCCTTATCAGCAGGTTCACTGATCACACTTTTAGCCTCATTTTTTATCTCCCTGATATCCTTGACTGTCATATCTGGCGTAACCTGATCTTTTTGTTCCTGCTTCATCGGCAGCATTTCAAAAAGCTGTGATACGCTAAAATCCAGATATTTTTCATCCAGTTCCGGAGAGTCATGTCCAACAGAAAACTCATTGCATAAATTAATAAATCGTGTAGCCGTTGATTGCGATATATTAAATTTGTCATGCGCAAATTCATATATATTTGTATATCCGTCTTCCCTGTACATTTCTGCAGCGTTGATATGCTTTAAGTACCAACCGATCTTAATAAAAGACTTTCTGGTTTTTTGTAATTCATCATAAATAATATCAATGGAATCCTGATACCCTACTTCTGCAGGTTTTATGATACTTGCCTTAGTGAGCGCAGTGACATCGAATGTCTTTATACCTGATTTTACTCCCATCTTCTACTTCCCCCTTCATTTCCAAGGAGATATTCGGCCGTAAATTTTCGATAAGCAACTGACACTTTACCGGCATTATCATATTCGTAGATACTCCTTCCATACGTAGGTGCTTCTTCGGCCCGGACGCTACGGGGAATATAATTTTGATAAATTCGTATATTACAACCATATGATCTACTAAGTATCTGGTGAATTTCTCTGAAAGATGTCGTTTTATCATTGACGCAAGTATATAATATTCCCGCAATTGTCAATGATTCGTTAAGATCATTAGATCTAACGGAATTTATTGTCTGAACGAGCTGTTCTAATCCCTTTACACTATAGTACTGCGTATGCAGCGGAATGATTACTTCATCCGCCGCTACAAGCGCATTGATTGCTATAAGATTCAGGGACGGCATGCAATCGATGATGATATAGTCATATTCATCCCTGATCGTATCAAGATATTTCTTTAAAACTTTTTCTCTCCCAAAAAACATAGAGATTAGTTCCGTCTCTAACACAGATAGTTCAATATTGGCCGGAAGTAGATCTATTCCTTCCAGATGCTTCAATATACCAAATTCTTTTTCTATATTGTTTTTAGAAATTACTTTTTTAAGTATGGTTGTTATTGTGGTTTCTAAAGAATCCGCATCAAATCCCAATCCCTGTGTGGCATTTCCCTGCGGATCCAGATCCACCAGCAAAACTCTGTTTCCGTTTCTTACTAAACCAATTCCTAAGTTAATTGCTGTGGTAGTCTTTCCGACTCCACCTTTTTGATTTGCAATCGCTACAATCTTACTCATAAATTTTCCTCCATAAAATTTAATGAATTATTAATAGTTACATATATTCAAAAGGCCTATAACCTTTAGAATCTATATTAAATATCCTGGCATAAAAAAAAGAACCATTTTCATGATTCTTTTTCCGGATATTGGTCTATTTCCTTTCTTTTAAATATGTAGTTTTTACAAATGTGCAGCAGAACAAAAAGCACGTACCACTTACGATAATATTCTCCGTCTTGTCTGCGATGAACCGGATGTCTATGAACCGATCAAATTCCTGCGTGCAAGGGAAATTGTGCACTTCCAGAGATTCGGTGAAGCAAATCGGGAAGATTGCAGTAAATCAAAACACACAAAATACAATCACTAAGACGCATACCCACACGCCCTCAAAGCTGTGGACTTCGGTTTTCACACTAAAAGAAAGGACAGCCAGTTTGACTGTTTCTTATCATTCTTTTTGCAGCTCAACATCTGTATTCGCACTTTCCGCAGACTTGACCTCAACACTACCTTTTTCTTCTTCCGAACCAACATTTGTTTCGTTCTCTTTTTCATCTTCTTTCTTATCCAGTGTCTTATCTGCTTTATCCTGTTCAGCCTTTTGATAATCCGATATGGTGTCTTGTGTTTCTTTTACCTTGTCTCCTATATTTTGGGTAATGTTGTCAATCTTTTCCTGCAAGTCTGCTTTTTCCTCCTCCGTTTGAGCAGTACGCAATTTCCCCTGCAAGTCTGTCCGCACTTTCTTCATGCCTGCAATTTGCTCTTTTGTCGTTGAAAGGGAAATAATCACTCCCGTATCTGCTGCGCCTGTTTTCTGGTTTCCGCCAATCATATCATCAAAGGAAGATTGTTTCTGCTGTTTCTCTCTGCGCTGTTCAGTCTGGTGTTGTCTTAACTGCATATTCAAGTCACTGATCTGCTGCTGTAATTCCTGCCGCTTCGTCATTTTTTCTTCCTGCGTCATATCCTTGTTGGAAGAAAGCTCCTGCAACTGCTTTTGTGCATTGGCAATCTGGTCCTGGATATTCCGGCTGTAAGAATCTGTTGCTTGATTTATTCCCATTTGCCGCACTTGTGCATTTGCTCCATTGATACTGCTAATTTCCATTTTCCTTTTCCTCCTTGACCTTAAATAAAATTGGAAATGCTTTTCCCGTTAAACCTTTAAGTCCAAATTTGCACCGACCCCCGCCTGCTGTTTTGAATTTGCCCTGCCTGCATTATCTTCTTTGGCTGCTTCAATAATTGTCCGAATATCTGTATCATTCAGATAAATCATGCCGTCTTTGGAAGCTGCTAATTTTTCATTTAGAAGCTGTTCCGCTTTGTTTGGAGTTGATTTTTCTTCAATCTTTCCATCTGCGCTATCTTCTTTTACTTCTTTCTTTTCTTCTAATGTTTCAGACAATTCTTTTTCCTTTTCAGCCGCCTTTTCTTTTGTCTTTTCAAGCAGTTTCTCAGAATTTTTCTTCCTTTCTTCCCGGAGCTTATCGCTCAATTTTAACATACCATCGTTTCTGCCCTGCATTCTGCAATGATAATTTCCATTCTCATCAATATAACTATGCTGATACACTATCGTCCAGCCACTGGCTTTTGCCATGCTTTCTGCCAATTTAGACATAGACTCAACGCCTTTTATCATGTCTTTCATATCCTTCTCTTTTTCGGGGTCATTCTGCATTTTTTCCAAAAATTTTGGATTAACAGTCAATGACTTGCCGTTTTTGGCTGATGAACAGGCATTTCCAACCTTAAAATCTACACTTGGAACAAGTTTTGCTAGTCCATTTGCATAATCAGTTGTCTTTTTTCCCTTATTACTTTCCACTGTTTCCGTTGTTTTTTCAGTTTCCTTTTTCTTTGCGCTGTTCGCTGTACTGCTTTCTGCTACGCTCTGCGCTGCGTAACTGCTGTAATTGTTTGTAATCTCCATTGCCATGATTTTGTCCTCCTTGATAAAAACTTTATTTGAAATCCATTTCAATGTTGCGCTTATAGCATTTTAAGCAATTTTACCCGCCAATCGCTCATGGGATTTTCATAAGGGATTTTGACTACCTGCTCCTTTGAACCAAATTCATAAAAACAGTGACACCCAATCCCTCCAACGCCGGGAAGTTTATAAAAACCTCCAAAAACAATAATAATCTCCCCCCTTGCATTATTTTCCTGCAAATAACTTTCAAAAGTTTTCCTGTCTACATAAACGAAATTGTCATCATAAGAAATCATTTGTTGCAATTCATCATTGGTATCTTGGAAAGTAACATTTTTACCGTCAAATCCATATGTATAGATAGCGTTATTTGCAATATTTCTGTCATAAGAAATATTATTTATCCATATACCCGTTGCTGCTATGCACAATACCGCAGCAATCAATGTACTAACTGCCACAATCCGTCTATATGGTTTATACCGGGCAATCCTTGTCACTCTCTGCCGGATATTTTGATATTCTTTATCTCCTGTAAAGGTAGCATACATATTGAAATCTTCACTTTCTGCCTGCAATATCCTCATACTTTTTAATAATAGCTGCCCGTATATATATGCTTTCCTTTGGCTTCTTTGGATTGTTACAAAGTCGCAGATTTCCTCCATATCCTCCCGAAAATATCTTGTGCCTATGGTAAGAAATGGATTGATCCATAATATAACCCGCAATATATCCCACAAAAAATAAAACAGCAAATGCCCTAACTGGATATGCGTTTTTTCATGGAGCAGGATTGTCTGAAAATCCTTTTGGTCATATTCTTTCAGTATAACTTCCGGCATAATTATCTTTGGTCTGAATATTCCTATGGTGGACGGTGTAACAGGCATTTTGGTAACATAGATACAAGTACCCCCGACTTCCCTCTTTTCCATACCTGCAACCAGTTTTTTCAGCTTTCTTTTTTTACTAAATAACCGGGCGGCATATACAAATACGCCGCATAAGTAAATCCAATTTATCCATACATGGATGTGGCATATTTCAGTCCACAACGAAAACAATATTGCGCCGATTGTATTTTCATAGAAAAATTTTATCTTTCCTACAAATAAGACTGGAAGAAACAAACTCCATAATGTACCTTTTAGGAATACCTTGTTTTTCAACAGAGTTTTCCGCAGGAGAAACACAAATGCAAATATCACGAAAGAAATCTGAACACACTTTAAAATCTGAATGACATAATAAATAGCCGCAAGGTTCAAAAAACTTATCCCGCTATTCCAAATTTCCTGTACCGTCATTCTTTGTCATTATCCTTGTCTTTGCATTTATCCAAGATTTCTTCCAATTCTTGAAGCTGTTCTTCCGTTAGCTTTGCACTCTGCAAAAGAGCCGCCATTGCGTTCTTCCGGCTGCCCTCAAAATAGCTCTCTACAAACTTCCGGCTTTTCTCCCTTTGGCATTCCTCTTTTGACTTTTCAACGGTATAGTGGTAAACCCTTAAATCATGTTCATCTACGGTATAGCTTAAAACGCCTTTCTGCCATAAACGGTTCAGCAGGACACGCACCATTCTAGGCGACATATCTGACCTGCCCTGCATTTTCTTGATAACTTCCTTTGCGGTCATAGTAGGCGTATCATTCGCCCAGAACACTTCCATAATCAGCCATTCGCTCTGACTGGGAGTAGTTTCTCTTTCCATGTTTTAGCCCCCTTTTTTATTATGTTTATATCTATATCGGACAAAATTCGATTTTTGTTAATGTTTGTTCCAAATATTTGTTAATGTTTGTTGATTTTTTATCTTTGCGTTTTCCTGTCCCGCTGTTGCTGCTTCGCCTGCCGCAAAATACTGTCTACGTTCTGCTTGATTGTGTCGTACTGCTTTACTTTCTTTTTCAGTTTCCCGTACTCTTGATATAACTTGTCTTTTTTCTCCGTTAGCTCCTTATACTCCGTATGCAGTTTCTTGAAATCGGGCAGCTTCCCGCCGTTCTTCGCCGCCTGCAACGTCTTAGCGGCGGCTTCGTGAATGATAATGCTGCTCTCATTGCCACGCAGGAACTTTTCTTTGTCCTTTGCCTTTTTGTACTGCGTATAAATCGCCTTTGAGGGATTGGGTACTCAATCCCTATGCTTGCTATTCCGCTATTCTAAACTTTTTATAAAATTTTCAAAAAACTTTGCCATTTTATACCTCCCGTGCGTAGTAAGTAGTAAAGGGGAAGTTTACGCTATTCCCGTATAGTGTACTTGCCGCTTCTCATAAAATTTAGGGAAACCGTCAAAGGAGAAAGTTTATGCCAAAAACGAATAACTCTCCTACACCCGATACCCCAATACGCATGGAAAGTCTTTCCATAGACAAAATGAGGCTGACCGTTACCAACATCTACCCAGCCTTTCAAAAAAAATCAGAACAGGAAACCCGACTGGAAATCGGGGCAAGGCTCTATCAGATTTTTAAGAAATATGCGTAAGTCCCTTGCAAAACAATCATGGAAACGATATGATCTGTTTAATGTCAAATTACATAGGAATTTGACATTGGGTATTGCGTCTTACGTTTTAAGAGGTAGATAGAATGTATGACGCATTATATGCAAGACAGTCAATCGAAAAAAAGGACAGCATATCCGTAGAAAGCCAGCTTGAATATTGCCGATACGAAACTCACGGGGAAGCCTGCATTGAATATACGGACAGAGGTTTTTCGGGCAAGGACACCAATCGTCCCGGCTTTGAAAAAATGATGAATGATATTTGTGCAGGGAAAATCAAACGTGTCATTGTCTACAAACTCGACCGTATCAGCCGTTCCATTCTGGATTTTGCAAACATGATGGAGATATTTCAGAAATATCATGTGGAGTTTGTTTCTTCCACGGAAAAATTTGACACGTCCACACCGATCGGCAGGGCGATGTTAAATATCTGTATCGTGTTCGCCCAACTGGAACGGGAAACCATACAAAAGCGAGTAACGGACGCTTATTATGCACGGTGCAAGCGCGGCTTCTACATGGGCGGGCGTATCCCCTACGGCTACCGTCTGACGAACACGGTCATTGACAATATCCGCACTTCCATGTACGAGGAAGTCCCGGAGGAAAGCGAACAGCTAAAGCTGATCTACTCCATGTATGCGGACACGGACAATTCACTTGGGGATATTGTACGGTACTTGAACGAACACCAGATCAAAAATCTGCGCGGCGCGAACTGGAATACCGCCCGTATCAGTGAAATGCTCCGCAATCCCGTATATGTGGAAGCGGATATTGATGTGTACCAGTTTTTCCAAAGTCAAGGCGCGAACATTTATAACCCGGCAAGTGATTTTACGGGCTATAATGCCTGCTATCTCTATAAGGGTACGGTTTCCACTTCAAGAAAGCAAAGTGACCTGTCCGACAAAGAGATTGTGCTTGCGCCGCATAAGGGTTTTATCCCCTCTAAGACATGGTTAGCCTGCCGCATACGGTGTCTGAACAACAGACAGTCCACAAAGACCTGCAAACCGAAAAATTCATGGCTTGTTGGTAAGGTAAAATGCGGCAAATGCGGTTATGCGCTGACAATCCGTAAGGCGAAAACAAAGTGGGAACGTTACTTTGTTTGCAGCCAGTCGGGAAGCCGCGGAAGCAACTGCACCGGGGCAGGCTGTACGATTTACGCAGACGTTTTGGAAGAATATATGCTTGGTGCAATCAAGGAAAGACTGTCGGAGTTCTCAGTTCTCAAAGAGAGCCTACTCTCCTGTCTATCTGAAACAGGAGAAGAACAAAAGCACATGACGAAAAAAATCCGTCTGACACAGATTGAGGAAGAAATCGAAGAGCTTCTCTCCAAAGTGTCCGGGGCAAGCGGCGTTCTGAT